>Ga0153944_1000517_pt1 | contig 16573 bp, 15 predicted proteins | sample TSNJ028MetaG_FD_104703 | JGI IMG/M metagenome (GOLD analysis project Ga0153944, IMG submission 104703) | Attine ant fungus gardens microbial communities from New Jersey, USA - TSNJ028 MetaG | ecosystem: Host-associated > Fungi > Mycelium > Unclassified | place: USA: New Jersey, Wharton State... | reverse complement strand
ATAATTGAAATACATCATAAAGAATATTAAAATATAGTAAATGAAACTTACAGATATCTATTTTTTTCTAAAAGCGTCGGACTTCATTTTGAAATTCGAGGAAATAATATTGAAAAATTATGTAAACGATAGTATAATATGTAATATAACTTGTAAACACTTATGTAAGAAATGTATTTTGCATAAGTCTAATTTTTCTCACAGAGTAGAGAGAAGAAGGGAGCAATATGATTAGTCAAATCTTAACATCGCTAAGAGCGCAAGCATTGCAAGTAGTACGGAAAGGAAAATTAGCAAGAATTATTGCAGTACTATTGATATTTCAAATAGTACCTACAATATCTGCACAAGCTAATGACGGTAGTTCTATAGAGGTAGCAATACCATCTAATGAGGCCTTTGTAACATTTGATTTGGGGTATACGGATATAAGATTAGTGTCTACTGGAAAAATAACTAAATGGGTTGACTACGTAGATGATTTAATTGTCTCGTGCGGCATACAGTTTACTGTTGATGATGATAATCCAGTAGATGTAAAAATTGAGAATGTCTTAGGCGCTGGTCAAGGGCAAGCCATTATTCCTGATTCAATATGCATTTGGAGTGTTACAGAAAACTGTTATGTATATTCAAGTGAAATTACTATTATAGAAGATGGTTATACTGTCATCTGTAATGGTTTGAAAAGTGGAACTTATAGGATATACTGTAGGATAGCAATTCCGAGTTCAAATGAAACATATAGTGACGACACAAAATATGTTCTTATAATAGTGTAACACATATGTATCTTTATGCTTGGCGCTATGACAACAATGAGAGTAATGACAGTTAGGATTAAAAAAGAAAATTAAACTAATCAATAAGAAGGTATTCTATTAGAATACCTTCTTCCTTTATTCCATATTAACTCGGATTTACTTTTACAATTTAGGTTCCTTATTTTTATAATAAATAATAGAAATAGTATTGTGAAAAACGAACAAACGTGTTATTATATGATTGCATTAATAAATGGATTTCAAATTATAAATCCTTAATTTAATGAAAGAGCTTTTTAGGTAATAAAGGAGGAAAGATGTTTAAATTAGTATCCGAATATACTCCAAAAGGAGATCAACCACAAGCAATAGAAAAGTTAACGGATGGATTAAATAAAGGTGAAAAATTCCAAACACTTCTAGGAGTTACAGGTTCTCGGAAAAACTTTCACAATGGCAAATATAATTGAAAAAACACAAAAACCAACATTGATTTTAGCACACAATAAGACATTGGCAGGACAACTCTATTCAGAGTTTAAAGAGTTCTTTCCTGAGAACCATGTCGAGTACTTTGTGTCATATTATGATTATTATCAGCCAGAAGCATATATTCCTTCATCTGACACATATATAGAGAAGGATTCATCTGTAAATGATGAGATAGACAAGCTTCGCCATTCAGCAACAGCATCACTTTTTGAAACAAAAGATGTTATTATTGTAGCTTCCGTATCTTGTATATATGGTTTAGGAGACCCTATAGATTATGAAAATTTAACAATATCATTAAGACCAGGCATGAGTATAGAGAGAAATGCAATGCTAAAAAAACTAGTAAGTATGCAATATTCTAGAAATGAAATAGATTTTAAGAGAGGTACATTTAGAGCAAAAGGAGATATTGTAGAAATATATTTATCTATAGAAAGTGAAAAAGCAATTAGAATACAATTTTGGGGAGATGAAATTGAAAAGATTTCTGAAATAAATCCTTTAACTGGAAAAACGATAGGTGTTAGAAATCATGTATGGGTATTTCCAAATTCACACTATGTAACAACATCAGATAAAATGGAAAGAGCAATAAAAACAATAGAAGAAGAATTAGAAGAGCAAGTTAAACTTTTTAAAGAACAAGGAAAACTAATTGAAGCTCAAAGAATAGAAGAGCGAACAAATTTTGATATAGAAATGATGAAAGAAACAGGATTCTGTCAAGGTATAGAAAACTATTCAAGACATATAAGTGGAAGAGAATCAGGAAGTCCACCATTTACGTTATTTGACTATTTTCCTGATGACTTTTTATTACTTATAGATGAATCACATGCTACAATACCACAGGTAAGAGGTATGTTCAATGGAGATAGAGCAAGAAAAGAATCTTTAGTAAAATATGGATTTCGCCTTCCTTCTGCATTTGATAATAGGCCACTTCGATTTGAAGAATTTGAAGAAAGAATTAATCAATGTGTATTTGTAAGCGCAACACCAGCAGATTATGAAAAAGAACATGCAAAGGATAATGTAGTAGAACAAATTATTAGACCAACAGGATTATTAGATCCAAAAATAGAAGTAAAACCAGTAAGCAATCAAGTAGATGATTTGATTGAACAAATAAATCAAAGAGTCGAAAAATCAGAAAGAGTATTAGTTACCACTTTGACTAAAAAAATGGCTGAGGATTTAACCTCGTACCTTACAAGTATGGGAATAAAGGTAAGATATATGCATTCTGATATTAAAGCATTAGAAAGAATGGATATTATTAGAAATTTACGTTTAGGTGAATTTGATGTCTTAGTAGGTATTAACTTATTAAGAGAAGGATTAGATATTCCAGAGGTTTCTTTAGTAGCAATACTAGATGCAGATAAAGAAGGATTTTTGCGTTCAGAAAGATCTTTAATTCAAACTGTAGGACGTGCTGCAAGAAATGTTGATGGAAAAGTAATCATGTATGCAGATGAATTAACAGAATCAATGGAAAAAGCAATTAGAGAGACAAATAGAAGACGTGAAATACAAGATAATTATAATAAAGAACATGGGATAGAACCAAAAACAATTAATAAATCAGTTCGTGAAGCAATTAAAGCAAGTATAGTAGAAGAAGCAACTGCTGAATATAATATTTCGAAAGAAGCAGATATTGATGAAATTATTAATAAAATGACTGATGAAATGCTTAAATATGCGACTGAAATGGAATTTGAAAAAGCTGCTGAATTAAGAGATAGGATTAAAGAATTAGAAAAATATAAGTCATAAAAAAAGAAAAATGTGTTAATGCAAATAATTTTGTATTAGCACTTTTTCTTTTTTGGTATATTTTATATTAGATTGTGGGACTTGTATAGTTATTAAACAAGTTCGGCCATATTTGTAATTGCCACAAATATATCAGAGATTTTATACCATGTAGAAAAATCTACAATTCCATTGACTGGAAGTTTAAATACTTCTTGAAAGGTCTCTACTGCTGTTTTAGTTTGTTCACCAAAAGTGCCATCTACTCTAATTTTTTCTATCGCTGGATAGTTATTAGATATTACATTTAACTGTTCTTGAATTGTTCTAACATGACTACCAGATGAACCAACCTGTAAAGCGTTACCAGGATATGAAGTTGGTACTCCACTAACTTTCGTTGCCTCCATAAGATAAATTTCATAACCATAGAAATTCTTCAATATATTAATAGAATTATATCCTTTGTCACCTAATTCTTTTGATTCCCACTGACTCATCCAATTTGGGCATGATACTCTTTGACCATCACAATATTGAGTAAGTAAAGGTTGGCGGATATCTGGCTTGGTTATAAATGATGTAAAAATTTCATCTACTACATTAGATATTTCTTTATAAATATTACGTCCATATGTAAAGGCATGGTCATAAGCAGTTGAGCTAGTAATAGTAAAATTATACCCTCTTCCTCTATACCATTCAGTATATACGCGATTTAGTGTAAAGGATATTATTGCTAGAACATTTGCCTTAATAGTTTCTACCGGCCAAGTTGAATATATTTCACAGCTAGCTACATTCTTAATATAGTCTTTAAAAGGAATCCAATAATTTTGAACTGTAGTATCGTTTGGAGCACCATCATGTACAATGATATATTCAGGAATAACTGGATCAGGTAGTACAACATGGCCTAACGATTCTGGAAGAAGTTTAACAGATTCTTCATAATTTTTTGGTGGAAATATTCCCCAAAGAGCATGATCATTGATTAAAATCATATTTGTTTCATCATAATTTTTTATGGTTGGTATTAAGAAAACTTCTTGATATGCTGTACGATTTGGGAAAATTTGTACTCCTTCTATTATGGTTGAATTATAGCCTTCCATTATAATATGTATATCATATTCACTATACGGTTTTGGCATATTAGCTTGCATAGAATATTCCAAAGGTGGTGCTGGCAAGTCAATTATAGTAGTTTGACCTGATGAATCTGTAACAAGTTTTTCTAGAATATATGTCTTATTATCTCTAGGTGTTATTTGAATAGTTGCATTGCTTCCAGGAAGCCCTATATTAGTAGCAAAAACTGATATTTGTAAACGTCCTATATCATACATTTGTCTATATGACTTATATAACATATTATACCTCCTTATTAGGATATCATATGCATTAAAAAAATATTTGTGCTTAAAAGTAAAATCATGCATATAATGGAATATATTAAAAAAATACTTATAAAGGGGGATATCTAAAGTGGCAAACAACTTTGATTCATTCATTAAAGAATTCCTAGAAATGACACAAGATAAAAATGACACAGATAGTTTTGAAGTTATAGTAAAGTATCATGGAGATATACTTAGATTAGAAACTGAACTGAATCTGGAGATAGAGATTTTAAATGAGTCTTATGCAATTATTACATTACAAATTAATAAAATACCGCTACTTTATAACTATGAAGAAATAGAATATATAGAACTACCTAAGAATTTAACAGTTGCATTAAACAGGAGTAAAAGTAGTGCCTGCATTCCATTTGTTCAGAATGAACGAGGATATGATTTAAGAGGAAAAGGTACAATTATAGGAATTATTGATTCAGGTATTGACTATACACACCCAGATTTTAGAAATGAAGATGGTACAAGTAGAATATTATATATATGGGATCAAACTGCAGTAGGAAAACCTCCTATTGGATTCAGAAGTGGTATAGAATATAATAATAATGAAATAAACTCAGCATTAATAAATACTCAACCCTTTAATATTATTCCACAGATGGACATTATAGGACATGGAACGGCTGTCAGCGGAGTTGCAGCACGGAAATGGAAGAGCAAGCTCTGGTAGAGAAACGGGAATAGCACCTGAAGCTTCACTTATTGTTGTAAGGTTAGGAAGAAAAGGAAGAGAATCATTTGCAAGAACCACAGAAATTATGAGAGCATTTAAATATATCATTGATAAGGCAAAATCACTTAATATGCCGGTGGCAATTAATTTAAGTTTTGGTACAAATGATGGATCACATGATGGAAAATCTCTTTTTGAAACCTATATTGATGATATGGCTAGAAGATGGAAATCATCTATTGTTGTAGCCGCTGGTAATGAAGGTGCAGCTGGACATCATTTTTCTTCACAAATATCTCAGGGAGAGACAATAAAAGTGGATTTTGCTACTTCAGGAAACTTAGAATCGTTATATATTGCTTTATGGAAAGACTTTTCTGATTTATTTACATTTGAATTGATTACGCCAAGTGGTTTATCAACTGGAGTAATTGATTTAAATGGCTACTCTAAATCTATAGATATAGAAGGTATAACAATACAATCATATTTTGGTCAACCTAATCATTATAACGAATCACAAGAAATATCTTTCTTTCTCAAAGGAAAAGATTCTACTATTCCCATAGGACTTTGGACTATTGTTGTTAATTCTATAACTGTCACAGATGGTAGATTTGATATGTGGCTACCAACTATAGAGGAAGTTTCATATGGTACTGCTTTTTCTAAGCCATCGACTAGTTCAACAGTAACTCTTCCATCAACAGCTATGAATGTAATTTCAGTTGGTGGATATAATTCTCATTTAGATTCTGCAACCTTATTTTCTGGACGCGGATATACAAGGGGAAATAGTTTATTAAAACCAGATTTAGTAGCACCCTCAGTAGATATATTAACTACGAAAATGGCTGGAGGCTATGATTCTTTTACTGGCACTAGTATAGCAGCACCGTTTGTAACAGGGGCAGCAGCATTAATGATGGAATGGGGAATTGTTAAGAAAAATGATAATTTTCTTTATGGACAACGTATAAAAGCTTTTCTTAGAAAAGGGGCGACAAGAGATTATATAATTGAGTACCCCAACCCAATATGGGGATATGGATCATTGTGTCTTAAAGATACAATGGATTATTTAGTAAATTATATAGGAGGAAATCTATGAATGATGAAGAAATGCCATTGGAAGAATTTATTTTATTACCAGATACAATCGCACTTGTATTAAGTAATGATGATTATACAAGCAACTATATAAATAATCACCCATACATACGTACTGGTACAGTACTATCTGGTGATCAAACTGTTTGTTATATAAGTGATGATAAATATGAAGAGTTATTTGAAGATATGGGACCATATATTATAAGTATGATTCCAACTGTTATGGGACCATTAGATAGAGTTAATCTTGAAGCGTCTGGCATTATACAAACTCATGAACAACCGTATTTAAACTTAACAGGGAAAGGTGTTTTATTAGGATTTATTGATACAGGAATTGATTATACTAATGAAGTATTCAAATATGAAGATGGAACTAGTAAAATAAAGTATATATGGGATCAGACAATAACAGGAAATCCTCCAAAAGATTTCTATTTTGGAACGGAGTATTCAGATGTACAAATAAATGAGGCTTTAAAATCTGAAGACCCTTTAAAAGTTGTTCCTCATCAGGATACTGTAGGGCATGGAACATTTTTAGCCTCAATAGCACGGAGGTAGACACCCTAATGAATATATTGGTGCTGCACCAGATGCAGAGATAATAGTAGTAAAACTAAAAAAGGCAACTCAATTTTTTCTAGATAGATACCTTATTCCGCCAGATCAGGAAAATGCATATGAATCTATAGATATAGCACTTGGAATAGAATATATTTTAAAAAAAGGAAAAGAACTTAATAGACCTGTATCAATTTGTCTCGCTCTACGGAACAAATATGGGAAGTCATGACGGATTTAGTTTATTAGAAAGGTATTTAACTTCAATTTCCTTTAGAATTGGTGTTAGTATCTGTGTTGCAGCCGGAAATGAAAGTCAAGCAGGTCATCATACACAGGGATTAATTACTCAAGAAGGTGAAATACAAAACATTGAGATAAAAGTAGATGATGATTCAAATGATATCTATATTAATATGAGAAATGATGCCTCAGATAGGATGTCTATATCTGTTATATCTCCCACAGGAGAAAGAGTGGGACGTGTACCAGCAAAATCTGGAATAAGTATTCAGGCAAATTTAACTCTAGAAAGAGCAAGGGTAATTATAGAATATTACCTTCCTGTTTTAGGATCAGGTGTTCAGTTAACAACTATAAAAATTATAAATGCAACCTCTGGTATTTGGACTATAGAGGTACATGGTGATATTATCATAGATGGAATATATCATGCTTGGCTACCTATTACTGGTTTTATATCACCAAATATTTCGTTTTTATCACCAACCCCAGACTATACCATGATTGTTCCATCTACAGGAATAGGACTTATCAGCTGCGGTGCATATAATAGTATGAACAATAGCTTATATGTAAATAGTTCTTGGGGACCATCAGCATTACCTATGTTAACATTAGATTTAGTTGCCCCTGGCGTAAATATTCAAGGAATATATCCAGGTGGTTATGGGACTATGACTGGGACTAGTGTGTCTACAGCAATTACAGCAGGAGCAGCTGCACTAATGATGCAATGGGGAATATTGGATGAGAAAGATAAGACTCTAAATACTTATCGAATTAGAGCTTACTTAATACGAGGTTGCGAACGAGACTATAATATTAAATATCCAAGTATACAATGGGGATATGGTAGATTAAACTTACTAAATACTTTTATTATGCTTAGAGATACATAATTTATTATAAATTATTAATTTTTACAACATTTATCCAATTAATTCTAAAAAATAAAAAATGCTGATGAAATTTAAAAGATAGTAACAATTAATATATATATCGATGGGAGTAGATATAGTCTGGACAGTTACAAAAGATAATAGAATAGTTGCATTATGTAAAATTTTTACATTGACTTTTTATAAAAAAGGTGTTATATATATTTTGAAAACTATATAACACCTTTTAATTATGAATATAAGTAAAGGAGGAAAAAAATGAGCATATTTAATAGTCATCAACCTAATGGAGCAATTAAAACAAATGAAAAGTGTACTTTTACAGTGCGGTTAGAAAAACAGTTGCATATTAATGGAGTATATCTTTTAATATGCTACTGGGAAGATTGGGAAAATAACAGATATCATGAAATGCTTTATGAGTCAGAAACTGATAGTGAAAGTGTATATACAGTTGATATTCAACTAGATGAAGCAAATGTATATGGATATTGTTTCTATATCCGTAGCACATCTATTGGAACAAAACTTATAAAGAAAAACCCAGAAACAAATGAGGCATTTATAAGTAATAACAAAGAAGGAGAACATTGGAAACTTACTATCTATGATGAAGGGTTCAAGACACCGGATTTTGCCAAAAAAGGGGTTATGTATCAAATTTTTTTGGACAGATACTCAAGAAGTGACAAACCAAAAGAAGAAATTCCCGAAGGCATTATATTAAGAGAAGACTGGGAGGGTATGCCAATATATGAACCTGATGAAAGAGGGATAGTAAGAAATAATGACTTTTTTGGAGGAGACTTTAAAGGCATGGAAAAACAGTTACCATTTATGAAAAAAATGGGAATCACAGTACTGTATTTTATGCCAATAGTTGAATCTATGGAAAACCATGGTTATTCTACGGCAAATTACAAAAAAGTAAATCCATTACTTGGTAATTGGGATGATTTTGAAAGTTTTTGTAGTAAAGCACATTCAATGGGGATATACACTATCCTTGATGCAGTATTTAGTCATACCGGCTCAGATAGCATTTATTTCAACAAGGAAGGAAGATACGATTCAGTAGGTGCGTATAATTCACCAGAAAGTCCATACTATTCATGGTATAGCTTTAAGGATTATCCAAATGTCTATGAAAGCTGGTGGGGCATCAATACATTACCACAGCTTAATAAATTTAATAAAGATTATCAGGAATATATTTATGGTAATGAAGACAGTGTTATAGACTTATGGCTTAAAAAAGGAGCGGATGGCATTCGACTTGATGTTGCAGATGAGTTACCCGACGAATTTATTGATGGACTCGTTGCTAAAATTAATTCGCAATACGAAAATAAAGTCATATATGGCGAAGTTTGGGAAGATGCCATAACAAAAACAGGCTATGGGAAAAGAAGAAAATACTTATTAGGCAATCAATTAAGTAGTGTTATGAATTATCCTTTCCGTAATGCAATTATAAATTACATTAAAAATGGAGGATTTAGGGAATTCTATAATACTATCATGTCTATAGTAGAATCTTATCCGAAACCAGCATTAGATTGTGCAATGAATTTTTTGTCTACACATGATAGAGTTCGGGCAATTACTAAGTTTTCAGGTGTGCCAATTCCAAATTTTGGGGAAAACTGGATAGAAAGTCGTAGATGGCAAGCTATGAATGATAAACTTCAAGGCAATTTATATAGAAGTGCTAGAAGGAAATTCATGTTGGCTACTATGATACAGTTTTTTTTACCCGGAATACCTTGTGTATTGTATGGAGATGAAGTTGGTCTTTATGGATATAGTGATCCATTTAACCGGAAAACATATCCATGGAATAGGATGGACAAGAAATTACTAAAATTCTTTAGGATATTAGGTAAAATACGCAATAAATATGATTTTGTTTCAGAAGCAGATTTTAGGTTTATAGAAGTAAATGAAGAAATATGTTCATTTGAAAGGTATAATGAAAAATATAGTCTACTTATAAGTATAAGTAGGACTGAAACTCAAACATATATACCAGAAGAATATGTTGAGGGAAGAAATTTAAAAGTATTATATGAACTCAAAAATAATAGTATGGTAATAGGTGCTATTATAATAAAGGACCGTCCTTAGTGGATGGTTCTTTATTTATTTTATATTGTCACTTTTTTATTTTTTAGCATATTTTATATTAGGTGATATTATGCTAAAAATAAAAGAATTTTTTAGAACTTTTCTAGATAAAGGTTTTTTTAAACTATTTAAAGAACTTTATGAAGATGCTGGAAATATAAAAGAAAAAGATCCAGCATGTAGAAATGTGTTAGAAGCAATTATTCTTTATCAGGGATTTCATATATTAGTATTTCATAGATTTGCTCATTTTTTATATAAACATAATCATAAATTTTGGGCTAGATTTACCTCACAAATAGCAAGATTCTTAACAGGTATTGAAATACATCCAGGTGCACAGATAGGAAGAAGACTATTTATAGACCATGGAATGGGAATTGTAATAGGAGAAACAGCAACAATAGGAAATGATTGTACTATTTATCATGAGGTAACATTAGGAGGTACAGGAAAAGATAAGGACAAAAGACATCCTGATTTAGGAAATAATGTAATAGTAGGATGTGGAGTTAAAATATTAGGACCCATAAAAATAGGGGATAATGTGAAAATAGGTGCCAATACTGTAGTGTTAAAAGATGTACCAAACAACGTTACAGTTGTTGGTGTATCTGGTAAGATTATAGATAAAAAATAAAGGCCTTCCATTAAGGAAGGCCTAAAAACTACTTTGATTTCTTGCGTATAATACAAGAAATTCTTTTGTCAGTAGTAGAAGCATTTGTATAAGGACCTTTTAGAACTTCTAAGAAAGGATATTTCTTTTCTATCCTAGTTATTTCACTACTATAAATATCAATAGTAAAATAACTTTTTCCAGTTCCTAAAAATTCCTCTACTTTAGCCTCAATCCATTGCATCCGAGTAACTATTTTCATAGTAACCTCCTTGTAGTTTTATTATAGTTTTATACTATGTTGATATTATACAACAAAAAAGTGATTATGTAAATAAAAATATTTAAAAAAATGTGGACCAAACTATTGTTTTATTTATTTTGTTATAGTATAATATCAATATTGTTAAATTATGGGGGATATATAATGAACGATAAAATTATTATAAAAGGCGCAAAAGAACACAATTTAAAAAATATAGATTTAGAAATACCAAGAGACAAATTAGTCGTAATCACAGGTTTATCTGGTTCTGGAAAATCATCTTTAGCATTTGATACTTTATATGCTGAAGGTCAAAGAAGATATGTAGAGAGTTTATCTTCTTATGCAAGACAATTTTTAGGGTTAATGGAGAAACCAAATGTAGAATCTATTGATGGTTTATCACCAGCAATTTCAATTGACCAAAAAACCACTTCAAAAAATCCACGTTCAACAGTGGGAACAGTAACTGAAATATATGATTATCTACGTTTATTGTATGCTAGAATAGGTACACCGTATTGTCCTAGTTGTGGTAAAAAGATTGAAAAACAAACAATAGATCAAATTATTGACACCTTAATGGAATGGAAAGAAGGAACAAAAATACAAATACTTGCCCCTATAGTAAGAGGAAGAAAAGGGGAGTTTATAAAACAATTAGAAGAATTCCAAAAACAAGGTTTTGTTCGTGTAAGAGTAGATGGAGAAATATATGAACTTTCAGATAACATTGATATAGATAGAAATAAAAAGCATAATGTAGAAATAATAGTAGATAGATTAGTTATTAGAGAATCAGAGAGAGCTAGAATAACTGAATCAGTAGAATTAGCATTACAACATGCAAACAATCTAGTATTAATTCAAGATGCTACAAATGATAAAGAAGTATTATTTAGTCAAAATTATGCTTGTCCAGATTGTGGTATAAGTTTTGACGAGTTATCTCCAAGAATGTTTTCTTTTAATAATCCTTTTGGTGCATGTCCTTCATGTTCTGGATTAGGTTCTATCATGAAAATAGATGAAGATTTAATTATACCAGACAGAAATAAAACTTTATATGATGGAGTAAAAGCTTTTGGAGCAAGCACAATGAAAAAGGGAGATACAATGGCAAAAATGTATTTTGAGAGTATCGGTCATCATTATGGAGTTGATATAAATGTTCCTATAAAAAAACTCCCTAAAGAGTTCTTGAAAAAAATCTTATATGGAACAGGTAATGATGAAATTGATTTTTCATATACATCTCCTGCAGGAACAAGGAAATTTAAAGCACCATTTGAAGGTGTTATTACAGCATTGGATAGAAGGTATAGTGAGACAAAATCTGATGGTATGAGAAACTTCTATGAATTATATATGAGTACTAGTCATTGTACTGAGTGTGATGGTGCAAGATTAAACAATAATGCTTTAGCGGTAAAGATAGGATATAAGAATATAAAAGAATTAACAGATATGTCTATAGTAAGAATTAAAGATTATCTAAATTCATTAAAATTAACTAAGAAACAACAAATGATAGCAGACCAAATCATGAAAGAATTAAATCAAAGGTTACAATTCTTAATTGATGTTGGATTAGAGTATTTAACATTATCAAGAAGTTCTGGAACATTATCTGGAGGAGAAGCTCAACGTATTCGTTTAGCAACTCAAATAGGTTCTGGTTTATCTGGAGTATTATATATATTAGATGAGCCAAGTATTGGTTTACATCAAAAAGATAACAACAAGTTAATAGCAACATTAAAGAAATTGCGTGATTTAGGAAATAGTGTATTAGTTGTAGAACATGATGAAGATACAATGTATGCTGCAGACCAAATCATTGATATTGGTCCAGGTGCAGGGGTGCATGGTGGTAATGTATTAGCTCAAGGAACAATCGAGGAAATTAAAAATTCTGAAAATTCTATTACAGGAGAATACTTAAGTGGAAGAAAAATGATTGAAATTCCTAAGAAAAGAAGAAAATCAAATGGTGTATGCATAGAAATAAAAGGAGCTAAAGAAAATAACTTAAAAAACATAAATGTAAAATTTCCATTAGGGGAATTTATATGTGTAACTGGTGTTTCTGGTTCTGGAAAAAGTACACTTGTTAATGAAATACTATATAAGACAATTGCAAAAGAATTGTATAGAGCAAGTGATAAGCCGGGAAAATGTAAAGAGTTAAAAGGAATTGAAAATATTGATAAGATTATTAATATAGATCAATCGCCAATAGGAAGAACGCCAAGGTCTAATCCAGCAACATATACTGGTGTATTTGATGTTATACGTGATATTTATGCTGGTACAAATGAAGCTAAAATAAGAGGTTATCAAAAGGGAAGATTTAGCTTTAATGTTCAAGGTGGTAGATGTGAAGCTTGCTCAGGTGATGGAATTTTAAAAATAGAAATGCACTTTTTAGCAGATGTATATGTACCATGTGAAGTATGTAAAGGAAAGAGATATAATAAAGAAACCCTAGAAATAAAATATAAGGGGAAATCTATTGCTGATGTTTTAGATATGACAGTAGAAGAAGCTTTAGAATTCTTCAAAAATGTACCTAAAATAAAACAGAAAATACAAACATTAAATGATGTAGGATTAGGTTATATTAAACTAGGACAACCTTCAACTACTTTATCAGGAGGAGAAGCACAACGTGTAAAACTTGCAACTGAATTATCAAAAAAATCAACAGGGAAAACATTATATATATTAGATGAACCTACAACAGGTCTTCATATAGCTGATGTGCATAGATTAGTTGATATATTACAAAGGTTAGTTGATGGAGGAAATACAATTGTTGTTATAGAACACAATTTAGATTTAATAAAAACAAGTGATCATATTATTGATTTAGGTCCAGAAGGTGGAGAAAGTGGTGGTCAAATTGTAGGAATTGGAACACCAGAGCAAATTGTAAAAAATAAAGATAGTTATACAGGTCAATTCTTAAAGAAATACTTAAAATAATAAAAATATAGAAGAGGTGTAAAAACTTCTTCTATATTTTTATAAAATTTAAAACTATTTGTTATTTTGTTTATTTTGTTTATTTTCGTTATTATTACTGTTAACTTGTTCTTCTCCAGATCTTTTTTTACCTTTTTCTGACATATGAAACACCTCCATTTCTTATCTAGTAATATCATTTCAAAAAAATGTGAAAAATATACATTTTACAAATAAAAAATATATGATATAATGCATAGGATATATTATTTTTTTGAAAGGGATGAAAATATATAATGAATGAAAACATAGTTATTGGAATAGAAGGATTAGTTGGGAGTGGGAAGACGTCTATTTGTAAAGAATTATTAAATGTTATTCCAAATAGTATAGTTGTACATGGTGGAAATATATATAGAGCCGTAACATATGGTTTAATGAAATTAGATGGAGAATTACAAAATGATATAAACAAGCTAAAACAAAAATCTAAAAATATGGATATAAAAAAAGTAATGGATTTGTTAAAAATAGAAATAAAAATAGAAAATAGAGAAACAGTAGTGTATATAGATGGAAAGAAAATAAGTGAAGAAGAATTACAATCAGAAAAGGCATCAATGGCTGTATCTGTAGTCGCTAATTCAGCAGACAATAAAAATCTATATTGTTTTGGTGGAGATATCATAAAAAGATTTAAAGAAAAATATAATGTAATATTATCAGGAAGAGCATTAATGGAGATATATCCCGATTTAAATTATCATTTTTTGATAACAGCATCATTAGAAGAAAGAATAAAAAGAAAAAATAGTCAATATAATGGAAAAATAGATATAGAAAGATTAAAAGAGCATATACTTAAAAGAGACGAACTTCAAGAAAAGTCAGGTTTTTATAAAGAGTATGATAAAACTATAAAAGTAGATGTTACTGATTGTAAAGATATAAAGACGTCTACAAATAGAGTATTTAAATATATAAATGATATAAACGTATATGCTTAATATCTAAAAAAGGAATGAGTGGACACATGGAGTATATAAATGAAAAATTAAAACAATTTAATAATTATATAAAAGGTAAAAAAATAGCAATAGTTGGATTAGGGGTTAGTAATAGAGATTTAATTGACTATTTATATGAATATGGAGCTAATGTTACTGTTTTTCACAATAAAGAAATCGAAAAACTAGATACACAAATAACCCAAAAATTAGAAAAATATAATTTTGATTACTATTTTGGAGAAGATGCATTAAGTAATTTAAAAGGTTTTTCTATCATATTCAGGTCACCAAGTGGGTTACCAACTATTCCTGAATTTGTAGAAGAAGTAAAAAATGGGGCATTACTAACCACTGAAATAGAAATGTTAATAAAATTAGCTCCTTGTAAAATAATTGGTATTACAGGAACAGAAGGTAAGACTACAACTTCATCTATCATACATGCAATTATAAAAGAAGCAGGATATAATTGCTATTTAGGAGGAAATATAGGTACACCTTTATTTACTAAAATTTCTGAAATGACTCCAGATGATATTATTATTTTAGAAATGAGTAGTTTTCAATTAATGGATATGGATGTTAGCCCAGAAATATCTGTAGTTACAAATATTTATCCAGACCATTTAAATATACATAGTTCATATGAAGAATATAGAGAAGCGAAAAAGAATATCTTTAAATATCAAAATGAAAATGACATAGTGATTTTAAATTATGATAATGAATTCACAAAGGAATTTGCCAAAGAAGCTAATGGAAAAGTAATATTATTTAGTAGTACTGAAAAATTGTCTGATGGATATATCTATGATAAAAATGATGGCACCTTAAAATTTTGTGATGATGGAATAAGAAGACATATATTAAATAGGAATGATATTAAATTAAGAGGAATTCACAATTATGAAAATATATGTACAGCTTTAGCTGCAACAAGTTCTTTAGTAGATATAGACACTCAAGTAAAAGCGATAAAAGAGTTTAATGGAGTAGAACATAGATTAGAGTTTGTAAAAGAAACAAATGGAGTTAAATGGTATAATGACTCTATTGGAACAAGTCCTACAAGTACAATAGCAGGATTAAATGCTTTTGATGAAAATATTATATTGTTAGCAGGTGGTTCTGATAAAGGTTTAGATTATAAAGAAGTAGGGGAGGCTATAATAAAAAAGGTTGGAATTTTAATATTAACAGGCCCAACAGCTCCTCTTATAGAAGAAGCAACAAAAAATGCTTTAGCAAAAAGCAATAAAGATGTAAAAATATATCATTGTAAAAGTTTAGAAGAAGCTGTAAATTTAGCAAATGAAGTTTCAAAAATAGGAGATATTGTTTTATTATCACCTGCAAGTGCTAGCTTTGATGCTTTTAAAAACTTTGCTGAACGTGGTGAAAAATTCAAAGAATATGTTACAAACTTGTAACAAAATAAATTTCTTTACATATGATAATACATAAAGAGGAGGTAAATTATGTATTATCAAAATTATGAGGATTATATGAGAAACGTTTTAGGTTATCCTGTAAATGACAATTATACTTATGATACAAATTATATTACAGAAGAAAATGCTTATCTACCACAATACAGGAATAATACAAAAGAAATAGAAGATTTATATCCAGAATTACATAAGAAAATTAGT
>Ga0153944_1000516_pt1 | contig 16574 bp, 13 predicted proteins | sample TSNJ028MetaG_FD_104703 | JGI IMG/M metagenome (GOLD analysis project Ga0153944, IMG submission 104703) | Attine ant fungus gardens microbial communities from New Jersey, USA - TSNJ028 MetaG | ecosystem: Host-associated > Fungi > Mycelium > Unclassified | place: USA: New Jersey, Wharton State... | reverse complement strand
GTTCCGGCCATGCCTGCCATCAGAGCCTGCACAGCATTGGGATCAGCACGCATCACATCGCCGATGGTGGTGGTTTCAGAGAGGACAAAGGGAATCTCCGTCGTGCCCTCCACCTGAATTTCGGCGGAGAGAGGCAAACAGCGGCTGGAAGTCCCGGCCAGTACGGTGTAACACCCGGTCTGCACATACCAATCGCCGACCCGCTCATCAAAGTATGCAAAGCTGCGCTTATCCAATGTGACGGACACCTGCTTTTCTTCGCCAGTCTCCAAAGCTACCTTTACAAAGCCTTTAAGCTCCTTCACCGGGCGGCGGGCGGCAGTCTCGGCGGCTGGGGCCACATAAAACTGAACCACCTCTTTGCCCGCGCGGGAACCTGTATTCTTCACCGTAACCGTGGCAGTGACAGTGTCGGTGTCCTTGATGCCGGAGGCCGACAGCTTCAGACCGCTGACCTCAAATGTGGTGTAGGACAGTCCATAGCCAAAGGGGAACAGCACCTTCATCTCCCGGGAATCGTAGTAGCGGTAGCCGACAAAGACACCTTCACCGTAGTAGGCCGTCTCCTTGGTGCCGGGGTAATGGAGATAGCAGGGGGTGTCCTGGAGCCGCAAGGGGAAGGTCTCCGCCAATTTGCCGCTGGGGTTGGCATCCCCAAAAAGCAGGTCCACAGAAGCCTCGCCCACAGCCTGGCCGCCCAGGTACATCTCCAATACGCCCTTCACATCCTCCAGCCAGGGCATCAGGATGGGACTGCCATTGTGGAGCACCACCACCACATTGGATTGGGCCTTTGCCACGGCCTTAATCAATGCGTTTTGGTTATCAGGTATGTTTAAGTGGCTGCGGTCAAAGCCCTCGGACTCATAAGCATCGGGCAATCCGGCAAAGATCACGGCCACGTCAGCGGCCTTGGCGACCCCGACGGCCTCATCAACCAGCGCCTCACTGGGCTCGCCGTTTATCTCATAGCCTTTGGCGTAGGTGGCCTCCACGCCGTTGATAGCCTTGACAGCTTGGACAGCACTGCTCAATTTGAAATTATTGATCTTGCTGGAACCGCTGCCCTGAAAGCGCGGATTCTCCGCAAACGCGCCAATAAGGGCCACCTTACCGCTCTTTTTCAAGGGCAAAATTCCGTCGTTTTTCAATAAAACCGCACATTCGGCGGCAACCTTCCGCGCCCTATTGTGATGCTCCTCTTTATCATAAGGCACAGCTTCACCCTGGTAGCCCCGGAAGGTCCAGTAAAGCAGGCGGCGAACCGCCTCATCCAAAACGGCCTCGGACAAAGCGCCGTTTTGAACAGCCTTAATAATGTCGTTGTCGCTTTCATCGGAACCGTGAGGCATCTCCAACTCCAAACCGGCCTTGAGCGCCTTAACCCGGTCATTCATAGCACCCCAGTCGGTCATGACGATGCCCTTATAACCCCACTCCTGGCGGAGCACACGGTCCAGCAGCCATTCATTTTCACAGGCATAAGTGCCGTTGACCTGGTTGTAAGCGCCCATCAGAGACCAAGGATCGGACTCCTTTACCGCAATCTCAAAGGCGGTTAGGTAAATTTCCCGCATGGTGCGTTCATCCACCACAGAGTTGTTGCTCATCCGCTCATATTCCTGATTGTTGGCGGCGTAATGCTTGACGCTGACGCCCACCTTTTTGCCTTGAATGGCCTTTATATACCCCGCGGCCATCTTACCAGCCAGATAGGGGTCCTCGGACAAATACTCAAAGTTCCGGCCGCAGAGAGGGCTGCGCTTTATATTAATAGCCGGGCCCAAAAGGGTGTGCAGCTCCTCGGCAATGGCCTCGTCGCCCAAGGCCTCGCCCGCCTGGGCCATTAGTTCCGTATCAAAGCTGGAAGCTAACGCGGAGCCCGCCGGAAAGCATACTGCCTCCACACTGGAATTGAGGCCCAAGTGATCGGCCTTATCCCCCTGTTTTCTCAAGCCATGAGGGCCGTCAGACACCATAACTGAGGGGACGCCTAACCGTTCCACCGCCTTGGTTGTCCAAAAATCGGCGCCTGAACACAGGCCGGCCTTTTCCTCCAATGTCATCTGGGCAATGATTTCATTAATTTTTTGTTCCACATAAATACTCCTTTCTAACGGATCTTTCATAAAACAAGAATTTGGGACACGTGTATCATAATATGTAAGCATACCAAAGTTCAGGCGCGCTGTCAATTGACAGCGCGCCTGAACTTTATGTTCCATTTTATACATATCCTACAGTGAAGCAATCCTAATAGAATGGCGTTATTAGGGGACGGCATTCAAGCTTTCAACCCGTTCACCAACAAACGGACACTGGCTAATAACAGTTCGCGCCCAAGCACCTCCTGCTCCTCCAGAATGTGGGCTTCCCTGGGAAGGACCCGTTGCGCCACTCCAATCACGTTATTGAGCAAAAGCTTCTCCGTAAATTCAGGATCAAGCTCCCCGCGAATGCTGCCGTCCGCAATTCCCTGCGTCAAATATTTATAGAGACAGGAACGCCCTCCCTTAATAAAGGTGACATACATGACGGTGGCTTCAATCTCCGGATAACTTTTGGTAAAAATCATGTCAAACTCATCCAAAAACCGTACTGAAGGAATATCGCCAATCAATGCTTTTACCACCCGATCCAGGCAACGGCTTACCAACTCAAGCCCTGTTTCCCCCTGATCCACATTTTCCATCAGCAGGGACAAGCGAAGTTCCATTACCTCCCTGGCAATATGAAAGGCGATGGCCTCTTTCGATTCAAAATGGCGGTAGAGGGAGCTGCGGCCAATGCCCGCTTGCTGGGCAATGTCCTTCATTTCGGTACCGGTAATCCCCCGCTCATAGAAAAGCTTTTTAGCGACGGATATAATGTGCTGGTCACTGATTTCAGTTGTCCGGGCCACCTCAATCTCCCCTCTCATCCTTTTAAGAATGACCTTATTATAGCAGCCGGCGGATAGAACAAGCAAGCCCTGTTACAGCGCCTCCGGCCTTGCCGATTTTATTCGGCCGACAGCCTGGGATAACCCTACTCTTACGGCTTTCTTTCCAGGGGATGGAAGGCTTCGTGAGATTTTGGAAATTGGTAAGTTACCCACTGCTACGTTTAGATCACAAAAGTGTGGAAGGATCTGGGAGGCAGCGCGGCCCCAAATGTTCCATCTGGCCCCTTGTAGGTAAACAGGCGCTCCCGGTCCAGGGCGTTGTAAGCCAGCACCACAATGGAACCGTCTGGATTTTCCACCGCGCAGGAAGTGGCCGACCAATGGCCCCTTGTGCCCAGCATCACAGCTCCAGGCTTGATAAAATGGGCGTAGTGCTTCATCACGTAAAATTCCGGATTCAGCACAGCCTTACCCTCAGCCGCTGTGACCATAGTGTTTTGATGCCAACCCCAAGTGCTGGTCCCGCCCGGCTCCAGCACCATATTCCAATAGGTGTAGGCCGTGACGCCGTTCTGAAGATAGTGCATCACCAGATTAAAAATATACTCCGCGTATTCCCATGAATTGCGGCCCTCGCCGCACTCATTCTCGGTCTGCATCAGCCTTAGCTCAGGGAAGCTCTTTCGCGTCTTGGCAATAACGTGCTGGCCCGCCCATTGGTACCCCACGCCGGTGATATATTTCCTGGCCTCCTCATCAAACAAAATATTATCCAGATAGCGGGTGTAGGAATTTAACGACATGCCCCCAAAGCCAAAGCTCATCTCAGGTGGGCCGTTTAAGGTCCCCAGCCATATCTCGGTATCCATCCCTTCCTTTTCGAAAAGCGGGCCAATATAATCCCTGATAAATACCCGGAACTGCTCCGAATCCCAGACGCAGGAGGGGAACTTTTGATCGGCAAAGGGTTCGTTTTGGATATGGACCTGTTTGATGGGAAGCCCTTCAGCTCTGTATGCCTCCACAAATTTCTTGAAGTACAGAGCGTAGGCCTCCAAAACCTCCGGCTCCATCCGCAGCCGTCCAGAGTTATATGCCTTCGGAAATTTCATCCAGGTAGGCGGACTCCAGGGAGAAGCGAACAACTCCAGCTCCGGCTGTAAGGCCTTGGCCGCTTTGATATAGGGGATCAAATATTGATAATCCCGCTCAAGGGAAAAGTGCTCCATCCTGTAATCCCCATCGTGTTCATTGTGGCTGTACCACTCGGCGGCGTAATCGCTGGCGCCAATGGGCAGGCGGCAAAAGTTAAAATTACACCCTTCCTGGGAAAACAGCTCCTGTAACACCCTGTCCCGCTCCCCTTGGGGAAGCTTCTGCAACGCAATCCACCCCAGCTCATTGAAGCACCCTCCGAAGCCTTCAATGGTCTGCGCTCTTTCCCCCGTTAACTCCAATGTATCCGCTCCGGCAGCTTGAATGGCGGTTCCATTTTCCATCCAAGGCTGCTCCTGAGTAGTTGCAACCCACTGCTTCATAATTATTCTCCTCCTATTCTATCCAGCCAATAATATACTATATGTTATTTTTCTTCCAAAATAGCGAAGCCCCAAGGCCCTAACGCCACATCCTGCTCCGGGTTCACCGACTGGCCGCTCAATAAATTAACGCTGTCTTTGCCCATGTGGGTTGCCGTTTGCGGTTCACCGGAGTAGTTGAGGTAGAACACCACCTGCTTGCCCTGACCGTTATAGCTTTTGCGGACAGTCACCGCTGCCGGACAATTCCGGTTCCAAGCCCAATCCGCCAAGCCAATCTCCTCGCAGTATTCCAGCAGTACCTTTTTCAGCACTGCCTTGGAGGTGTGGCAGCCAAAATAAATGGCACTGCCCTTGCCATACTCATTCTTGGTGACGGCGGCATAGCTGCCCCATTCCCGGTGGTCATAAGAAGCCAACACTTGGGCGGTGGTGGGGGTTAGCAGCTCCATCCAATAGGAGACCTTGGTTTCCTCGCGGTCCAGATGAATATTTTCCCCCTTCAGGCCCACCTTCACAGGGGCAGTGAACTGGCTATAGGTCACGCCGCAGCACCGGCTTAAAACATGGGGTTGTTGGCTGGGGTAAACCTTAACATTTTCATTGGTAAAGCCGCTTTTATAGGTGACCACCAAGTGTCCTCCATTCTCCACATACCGGTCCAACCGCAGAAGCAATGCTTCCGGAGCGCTGTAGAGGGCCGGGACAAGGATCAACTCATACTGGTCCAGATTTTGTGAGGCTGGAAACAGGATGTCACATTCAATATTCATCTCATAAAGGCTGTCATACAGCCAGCGGAACACATCATTGTAGCTGTGGGACTGGAATTGGGATTGGGATTGGTCAATGGGAAACCATTGCAGCGCCGTGAGAGATTCATTGCTGATTAGAATGGCAACCTTATTTTTCTTTTTCAAATTGACTAAATGATCACTCAATCTATCAAACATTGCCCCGGTTTCACAGGCCTCGTTATAGGTGGGATTGGGCAGAAAGTCATGGCTCAAAAGCCCTTTCCAATAAGTCTCCATCGCATTGTGGATGGAGTGCCAATGCCAATAGGCCACCATATTGGCGCCGCTGGCCACATGGCTCACAGCTTGGAGCAAAAGCTGCCCTTTGTAGGGGAGCCATTGCTTAAAGCCCTGGGCTTCCGTCTCCAATACCAGATAGTTGTCCCCCTTTAGGGAACGCACAATATCGCCGCCAAAAGCAATCTCCTTGCCTGTCAGCTCATCCTGGGTGGGATGGTAGATGTCCACGCCGGCCACTGTCAGGCAGCCCGATGCCTCCAAGTGATCCACATCCGGCTGTACGCCGTAGGAATACCCCCGCCATTCAAAGTCAAAGTTCTGTGTGACAAACTGGTCCGGACGGCGGAACTCCTCCACAATTTCCCTCTGCCAAGCCAAAAACTCACTGACCATCCTTCGCCGGAACCGCTCAAAGGCACAGCCATAGCTGGCATTGATGGTACCCCGCACATCCGGCAGGTCGTCCCAGCTGCCCACAGCGTTGCTCCAATACGCAAAGCCAAAGGCCTCATTGAGCGCCTCCACCGTTTCAAAGGCCTCCATTAAATACTCCTTAAATAGCTTCTGCATCTGTGGGGTACAGGAGCCGTAGTGTTTGGTTTCATTGTCCAGTTGGTAACCGATGACACAGGGGCGCTGGGCCACATGCTCCATCAGCCTGCGAATCACCCGCCCGGCATAGTAGCGGTAGGTGGGGTTGGTGATGTCCATATTCTGCCGCCGGCCATAAATCTCCTGCCCCCGTTTGGTGAGGGCCAGGACAGAGGGATCCTCCCTGGCCAGCCAAGAGGGGATGGCATAGGTGGGGGTACCCACAATGACCTGGATGCCCGCCTTTTCCATCGCGTCCAACACCCGGTCAATATGTTCGAAATTGTATACCCCCGGTTTGGGCTCCAGGGTGCTCCAGGTGGATTCAGCGATCCTGACCACATTGATCCCCGCCGCCTTCATCATTTCTACATCCTTTTCCAGGCGGTCATAGGGCATATATTCGTCATAATAAGCCACGCCATACAACAGTTTGTCCATGTTTCTCTCCCTTTCTATCCAAGACATTTACAAAAAATTATCTATATTTTGGAACGCAGAAAATCCTTTATATTCATCATAGTAAGCCCAAATAGACCCAATCGTCAAGCAATTTGTGCAGAAGCTTCCGGCAATATATTGTGATTTTTAAGTTATATAGTGGCAAAGCAGAGCACCCTGTTTCCGAAATGGGAAACAGGGCGCTCTGCTTAAGGATACCATATCAAATTTTTAGATATTTTCCTCCATCCAGGCATTGTAGTAATAGATGAGCGGAACGCCCGCAATATAGGAGATCTCCGCGATGTCCTCACGCTCGGCCTGAATCGTCTGATAAACGGCCGGCGCCATGGCTCCCATGCGGTCATGCACGATCACCGCTTGTCCTTCCGGTATCTCATCCACCCACTCCATCACCTCTTCCGGGTTGACATTCACCGCTCCTGTAAAGTGGTCTTGCTCATACTCATATCTGGAGCTTAGATCAATGATATACAGGTTTTCCGCGTTCATCATATACTCCAGCGCCTCATAGGGAAGCAACGCCCCTGTCCCGTCGGCCTCTTCCTCCGGCACAGATGCCTTTTGCTCTCCCATCGTCCCATACCGAACCTGACTTCCATCCTCCGGTACATCATTTGCACAGGCAGTCAATACAACGGCCAAGATCAATATGGTAACCATCAATGTGACTAATTTCTTCATTCCTTGTCTCCTCCTTCAAGTTGTTGTCTTTAGTCTATGCCTTCGAGTTCGCTCTAAGTCAAGGCCTTTCTTCCCTTTTCTACCTTCTGCCCAAATTCTTTCCTCTTCGATCTAACTCTAAGTTGGTGCTTTTTCATAACTTTTTTTAAAGCATTGCAATCCTTGGCCATATAGCGGTATAATGCTAAATAAAACGTTTCAGCTATGGAGGTCGGTTATCATTCGCACATCGAAAGTTTTTTACGGATGGTATATTGTTCTCGCCGGAATCCTTATTACGGGGGCCGGAATGGGGATTTATGTCAGTACCAACAGTATTTTTGTTAAGCCTGTCTGTGATGACCTGGGATTCTCCAGAGGTCAATTCACGCTGTACCGGACTATCATTACATTGGTCAGCACACCGTTGATGCCCATCTATGGCAGGAAAATCCGGAGCATAGGCCTCAAGAAACTGATATTGATCAGCGCCATAGGCTGCGGACTTATTTCCATCAGTTATTCCTTTTCCACCCAGCTTTGGCACTTCTATGTTTTGGCGGCTTTCAACGGCATCCTCGTCAACGGCACCAGCTTTATGGTGATCGGCACATTGGTCAGCGGATGGTTTCATGACAAAAAGGGGTTCGCTACCGGGCTGGCCTATTGCGGCAGCGGGTTGGGGGCGGCCATTATGGTTCCCCTCCTGGGACAGGTCATCGAACACACTGATTGGCGCTGGGGATACAGAACCATCGGTATTGTGGGCATGGCTATTCTGGTGCCTACCATTCTCCTACTGGTTAAGGAAAGCCCTGAACGCATGGGGCTGGAGCCCTACAGATCCGACAAAGGGGGACAGGCCTCAGCCGCCGCACAGACGGGCCAGGATGCTTCTATCGGCCTCACCATGAAGGAGGCCTTGAAAAGTCCGGTATTTTGGCTGCTGGCAATAGCCTTCTTCTGTATCTCCATGTGCGCCGCGAGCACCAACACCCACACCGCTCCCTATCTCAGCGATCTGGGTTATTCCACCGGCTTTGCTGCGTCAGTGGTCTCCCTCTTTATGCTGGTGCTGACAGTGGGGAAAATCGTTTTGGGTTACATTTTTGACCGGTTGGGCGCCCTGTGGGGAAGTCTTTTTGTGGGCATATGCTGCATTGGTTTCCCCATACTGGCTTTGCTGGCCCATATCCCGGCCATGCCGTGGATCTACGCAATTGTGGTGGGTATGGCCAGCTGCGGGTTTTCCGTACCGGTAAATGTATTAATCACTAATTATTTTGGCAATAAGGACTTCACTGCCATATTCAGCATCTTTTCTATGGTCACCATGGCAGGCGCCGCCATTTCCCTACCAGTGATAGGCGTCATTTATGACGTCACCGGCAGTTACCATTGGGCCTGGATCATGCTCTTAATTACCGGCTGCATTGTCGCTCTTTGCCTGGTAGCCGCAAATATTATGGGCCGCAAATTGACAAGAAAAATGGAGAAGACAAGGGAAATCCTTCTGAAAAAAGTTAATATAAATCAGGTTGACTGTTGAAAACTTTATTTGTATAATTAAAAATGAGATAAGTTTATATTCAGTTGTAAACTGAAAGGGGATATTTGATGGGTTATACAATTGCTCAGGCTGCCCAGCGCACCGGTATGACTGCATATACATTGCGCTATTACGATAAAGAAGGACTACTGCCCCTCGTGGGCCGGGACGCCTCCGGGAACCGGGAGTTTCAGGAAAGTGACTTTGAGTGGCTCGCAACCATCAACTGTTTGAAAAACACCGGTATGCCTATCAAGGACATAAAGCAATATCTGGAGTGGGTTCTGGAAGGAGTTTCTACCATGGAGAAACGGCTTGAGGTTTTTGAGAAGCAAAAGAAGCTGTTGGAAGAAAAGATGGAGGAGCTTCAAAAATATATGGATAGAATTGATCATAAAATTGAATACTACACCGCTTCCATTGAGTCCGGTTCCATGGAAATACATAACCGGAAACGGATCGGCGCGGATAAGCATTAGGGTTGGTATATACTAAAGGGAATGGATATATTAAACATATATCCATTCCCTTTGTGCTGTTGAATATCCGCATATCAATGGCCTAATTGGGAATTTAGTTCCCATTTGATTGTATTATAATAACTATCAACCTGATAATGTACATTCGGGCAGTAATGTGCATATAGAAACCAATAAGCAACAAGGCCAGTGAATCTCCTTCTTTAGTGCGGACGAATCACAACACCGCTATCCATCGAATATATCCGTTCATTTTCTTTTGCCACTCTTCCATTGACAATGCACCGCCGCAGCCCTGTAGCCAGCCTGGTGGAATCGGTATAGGTAGCATTGTCCCGCAATTCCGCCGGATCAAAGATATTCACGTCGGCATAAAAGCCCGTCGCCAACCTGCCTCTTTTATGTAGATTCATCCGCCGGGCCGGGCAGTCCGTCATGCGGCGTATAGCTTCCTCTAACGTATAAACGCCCCGCTCATGGACGTATTCCCGTATGATTTTGGGGAACGCCCCATACATGCGCGGATGGGGAGTGGAGCTTTGCCCATATATAGCGTCAGATACCACCATTGAGTAGGGCAGCGCCGCAACGGTGTCAATGTCCTCCTGGCACATACTCATTATAATGATGGCCACTTTGCCCGCTTCATCATGCAGCAGGTGAGCGGCGCAGGCCGCGCCGTCCACGAAACCGGCCGCTTTGGCCGCCGCCTCCACGGACATGCCCAAGTACCGCTCATTGCGCGCCTGGGTCACCCCGGAAATGATGATCCGGTCCCAGCCCAGGGTCAATACATAATTGTCCCAATCATCATACTGCTTGAGGCTTGCTATGCGAAAGGCCTCCACACCCTTTCTTGTTCCCAAACGCTCCAATGTTCCGGAAAAATCTCCGTTCACAAACTCCGGGGGAAGCATGGTAGCCAGGGTGGTGGACCCTCCGTCATAGGGATAGAAATCACAAGTCACATCCTGTCCCATAGCCCGCGCCGCCTCTATCAATTCTATGGCTTTGTGAATTTCCCGGCGCCAATTATTGGCGCCACAGGACTTAAAGTGACTGATGTGAACCGGGCAATCCGCCATTTTGCCAATATCAATGATCTCCCTTACACTGGCCGTCAAGCTGTCCCCTTCCCCTCGGATATGTGCTGTGACAACACCCTGGTAACGCCCTACAGGCTCCAACATTTGGGCAAACTCCTTGGCATTGCCGTAGCATTCGGGAATATACATAATGCCTACGGAAGCCCCTGCCGCTCCAACCTGCATGGCCTCCTCCACCGTACGCCTCGCCTTAGCCATCTCGCCCTGGGTAAAGGGCGTGTTCGCAAACCCCTTAAGGCTGATCCGCACCGCGCCGGTACCGATCATAGCCGCCATATTAAAGGGCAACGTTTTTGTTTCCAAGACATCCATATACCGTTTAAAGCTAAAGATTCCCTCTATTCCGGCGGGGTATTCCCCCAATACGGGGGCCACATAATCCATTGCCTCTTGATGACGGTTCGGATTTTGAGGCGCCATGGAGAATCCGCAGTTTCCCGCCACCACCGTGGTGATCCCCTGCGAAAGCTCGGCCACGCCCAGACGACTGTCCGCAATGAAGGGCTTCATATCACAGTGACGGTGGATGTCTACAAAGCCGGGACAGACAACCATGCCCTCCGCATCAATGACCTGTGCATCTGCCGCGTCAATCCGGCCAATGGCGGCGATCCTGTCCCCCATAATGAGCAAATCCGATTGATACGGCTCACCGCCCAGGCCGTCATAAACAACACCATTTTTAATCAGCAGCCTGTCCTTTTCCATTAAAACACCCCTTAAACCGACATGCCCCGGGCATCCACCGGCGCCTTCCGCAGCCGCCCATCCTCCAGTAAATAGACTTCATTGCGCAGATTGACGGTGGTGCAGACATGCCCTGGATATAGCAGCAGTATATCCCCCACCGCAAGTCCCGTATCGCCTTTTTTGCTGGTGACAATGCCGTGCTCCTCGCTGAGACGGGTCAAGGCCAGGTCATCGCTGCCGGCTACTTTCGCGTATCCCTCATAATAATAGGGGGGCTGCTCCAATGGTATATCCATGGGGAACACCTTTGACCCGCCGTCCACAACGGCATATGCCGGCTCAGGGGTACTCACCACCGTCACAGCGGCCAAAGCCGCAATTTCCTCCGGCTGCGCAACCCCCTCCTTCCAGAGCATATAATCATTAAAGATATAGGTGCCCGGCCGTATTTCCGTGACCCTTCCACTTTCGGCCACCCACGGCCCGGTGGGCGAGGAACCGCCACTGACCTCCCGAATAGGGATACCCGCTCCCTCCAAAGCCGCTTTCGCCATCTCCAATAGCTGAGCTTCCTGGGCCCCCGCGGCGGCATTGTCGGTAGTAAAGGCGCCATCCAAATTGAGACTTTTAAACGTATAGATCCCGGTCAGCTTCAGGTGCTTCATGGCGGCCACCGCTTGCCCCAGCTCCACCAAGCGCTCCGGTCGCACCCCGGTGCGCAGGGCCCCTGTCTCCACCTCCAGCCGAACCTCCAATACGATGCCCGCCGCTTGCGCCGCACGGTTTAATGCTTGCGCCCCGTCCAGGCTGTCCACCGCCAAAATCAGGCGCCTGAGCCGCTTGGCTAACACAATAGCTCTGTCAATGCGGAATTCCCCTACTAAAGGGTAGGCGATAAAGATGTCACCGCACCCTCCGTCCGCCATCACCTCCGCCTCGCTGACCTTGGCGCAGGTGATGCCCGCCGCTCCCGCCGCAAGCTGCATCCGGGCCAGTTCAGGCATCTTATGGGTTTTGATATGCGGGCGCAGGGCCACGCCTGCCCGGTCACAGATCCCTTGCATCCGGCGAATATTTGCCGCCACCTTGTTTAGGTCAATGAGAATGCAAGGGGTTTCAATGCGCGGTAAAATGGTGTCGTACATACTATCCTTCTCCCATCAATAGTTATTGATTGCCGGGCTTGCAGTTCCATTGCAAGCCCTATATAATGGAATATAAATCTGCAATAAAAGGAGCCGCATATCATGAAAAATGTCTATGCCATCTTAGAAGAAAAGGGCATTACGTTGCCGGCCCCACCCCCAAAAGGCGGCGTATATACCCCTGTACAGGAATTTGGGGACAACCTGCTCTACTGCTCCGGCTGTGGACCGGATTTGGGAGGCGGTAACACAGTGGTGGGCAAGGTGGGCCGTGACCTGACGGTCCTGGCGGGCCAGCAGGCGGCCTATCAGTGCATGCTCAATCTTTTGGCCAACCTGGACGCTAAGCTGGGGGACTTAACAAAAATCAAGCGCTTTGTGAAGGTTTTGGCCTTTGTCAACTGCACCGACGATTTCACCCAACAGCCTCAGGTGGTCAATGGCGGCTCCAAGCTTTTGGTGGAGCTTTTTGGGGAAGAGGCGGGATGCCCTGCCCGCAGCGCCATCGGAACCAATTCATTGCCCGGCAACATCGCCTGTGAGATTGAGGCTTTAGTTGAGGTAAAATAACTTGTCATGAATAGTAAGATAAGGAAGCCTCATAATGCTCCCTGTCCAATTCTTTTACGGTTACGTTCACGGCCAGCCAATGCCTGATATGAAAGCACAAGGCGCATTTGGAAGGATACGCCCCCTCCGGCCGGTATCCATGCGCCCGGGCATAATCCAATAGCCCAGCCACACCCCCGTGAAGCAACCCCTCCAGCACCTCATATTTGCCGTCCGGAATGCCTTCCACCACCTCCTCCAACGGCAGCACAATTCCGGTGCAGCCAGGAGGGATAAAGTTTCCGTGGAGGTCCACATGGAAATGGCCGGTGGATACTAGTCCCATACACGGGGCGCGGTCAACCAGCTCCTTCCACGGCTTGGACGGTCTGTATTCCCTTTCAATATTAATAGCTCTGCCGCCGTAGCCGATACCGTAGGAACAGGATGTTTCATAGATATAATCGGAGGACAAAGCCTGTTCCAATTCTTGCCGGCTATATGGGCGGCCCATCTCCAATGCAGCCAGATCATGGAGGTATTGCTGTTTCCATAGGAAGAACCCCATGCCGGCTTGCCGGCAAAGCCTTGCCAGGTTCACAGGACCCTCTACGGGCACGTACTCGGCGTGGAAGGGGTCCACGGATATGCACAGGGTATCGGCGCCGCATTCCAGCAAATGCCGTAATTTTTGAAGCACCTTGTCATCCTGGTTGCCCAAGGCCCAGTAGCCATTGGTCTCGATGTATTCCACGGCGATTCCAGCAGTCCGGGCCGCCTCCAGCAAATCAAGCAACCCTTTAAAACTTAAAAAGGGTTCCCCTCCGCCGATATGTACCGAACGGCAGCCCCCTTTCCGGAGATATTTGCAGACCCGGGCCGCCATTTCCGGTGTGATATAGCCTCCAGACCTGTCCGGCGAGCAGGCGTATAAGCAGTGGCGGCAAGCGGCGGTACAGGCGTAGTTGGCCATAATCCCTCCGTGGCCAAGCCGCAGTCCCTTCATGCCTTCCCTCCTCATAAAATAATCATAGAAGTAGCATACCATTTTGGCTAAACTTTGTATATATCTGGAGCAGCTTTAGCACTAATCAAGTACCAGGAAATGGGAGAGGCCGCGCGCTAAAGGAGGCGGCATCAGGGTAATATTCCCTTTCTTTTTAAAATGGTTTTAATAGAATTTCGAAGAAATGGATGAAAAATAGAAAAGGACTTGTTAGAAAATGATCAGCAGCATAACCCCGGCACAATTTAACGATCTCTATAACACTCAGATTAAGCGGGATTTTGCATCCAACGAGCGGCGTCCCCTGAAATCTATCCAAAAGCTGTTCAGACAGGGTTTATATACTTGTCAGGTAATGCTTGAAGGGGATGATATCATAGCCTATGCCTGCTTTTTGCAGGCTGAGGGACAGGGCAGCGTATTGTTGGACTACTTTGCCGTCTCGCCCACCAAAAGGGGCGCCGGTCTTGGCAGCCGCTTTCTTGGGGAACTGCGGGAAAAATGGCCGGTAAGCGGCATCATTATTGAATGTGAAATGCCGTCAAAGGCTAAAAATGAGGAGGATAGGACCATCCGTCAAAAGCGCATATCCTTTTACCTGCGCAACGGGGCATTGATGACCAATGTAGGCTGGCGGGCCTTTGGCGTTGATTATAACCTGTTGTGGCTCCCTATCGTTCAATCCTTGGAGGCGGTGGATGTGGGCGCGGCGATTGAAGTATTATATAGGCAATCCCTTCCGGACTATTTGGCTGGGAAGGTCACCAAGGTATACCACGTGTAAAGGCGTCTGCCGGTTCGGTCGGTGCGTGGCATGGCGTTGCGCTTCTTTTATTGCGCCACAATCTAATTGTAACAAATCAAAAGCTGTGCTATACTAAATATGGCTTGTCAAATATTGCTATGGAGGGGATGGAATGTACATTTTTTATGAGCAGCGGCATCTGACTTTTGACGCCTTCCATACAAATGACCTCACCTTCCTCCCACACCTTCACTCCCAGGTAGAGTTGATTTATGCTTGTGAGGGCAGCGTATCTATCACTATTGGCGCCAATCAGAGGAAAATGGAGCCGGGGGATTTTGCCGTTGCCTTTCCCAATACGGTGCACAGCTATGCCACTCCCGGCCACAGCAAATGCTTTATTATAATTTTTAACCCCGAACATGCGGGTGAGTATCACAAGACCTTAAACGCCATGTGCCCCCTATACCCTTTTATCCCAAGGGGCGGCCTCCATGAGGATGTTGTCAGGATACTCCATATGTTGCAGGAGAGTGATGGGGCCGGGATTCATTGGGATAAAAAACTGCTGAGGGGATACCTGATGGTCCTTACCGGACGAATGCTGGAAAGCCTGCCCCTGGATAAAGAGGGGCACGCAACCGATCCGGATCTGCTGCACCGCTTATTGTCCTATATCGGCCAGCATTTTCAGGAAAACCTCAGCCTGGATCTGGTGGCCCGGCATTTATCCGTGAGCAAATACCATTTATCCCGGTGTTTTTCCCAAAAGATCGGCTGCAACTTCAACACGTATATTAACAGTCTTCGGGTTCAGTATGCGGAGAATATGCTATTGGACACAGGCCGTTCCATCTCCGAGATTTGCCGGGAGGCGGGGTTTGAAAGCTTAAATACCTTCTACCGGGCCTTTGCCCAAAGTTTTGGAGAAACCCCGGGCAACCACAGGAAACGGCTGCATCAAGAGCTGCGTTGATGAAACATTTTATAATTCCTGAATGTATTGGGGTGCAAAGCTATGAGGCAATATACAATTATTAGGCTTGATCCAAAGGACCATCACAAATGTTCAAATATTTGGAATATGGCGAGGGACCCGGAGCAGACGCGAAAATGGCATAATGAACTCAAATTAGGAACCCGCATCACCTGGGTATACACAGAGGATGGGGAATTTCTGGGAGAATGCTCTCTTGTGACACGAAGCGATGACCCGGAGTATACAGTAGCCGGCCAACGGGTATACCTTTCTAGGCTAATCGTTAAGGATACCCGCCGTTCTCAAGGTATTGGGGGTCTGTTAACCGACTTTATTATTGAACAGGCGAAAGATTTGGGATACCGTGAAATCAGCATAGGGGTGGATAAGGATAACGGCACCGCCCTGCGGCTTTATCAGAAAAAGGGCTTCACCGAGGTGCTTTTCGACGGCGAGGACGAGGATGGGCCGTACTATAAGCTGCTCAAGAGGCTGGAGGAATAGCATGTACCGGATGGATTACCGGATAGGGGCCAGCAAAACCGATACCAACGGAGCTCTCAAGCTTCCGGCCGTTGTCGATATGCTCCAGGATTGCTCCATGTTTTGGATGGAGTCGGAGCCGGCCTTCATGGGGTTTATGCGCGAAAACAACCTGGGGATGTTTTTGACCACCCGCCAATTAGATGTGGTGCGGATGCCGTTCTACGGCGAAAATGTTCATGTGCAAACCAGCATCTATGCCTGCAAAGGCTTTATGGGCTACCGCAATACGGTGATGTACGACGAAAAGAACACACCCTGCATCCTATCCTGGAGCACAGGCTCCTTTGTAAGCTTTGAAACAGGGAGGATGACCCGCCTGCCCAAGGAGGTATTGGACATCATCACCTTGGACCCCAGAGTGGAGATGGAGTATTTGGATAAGCGGGTCCCAGTCCCGCTCCATTTATCTTCCCTTCCGCCAGTTTCAGTGCGCAAATCTGACATCGACCTCTATCACCACGTCAACAACGCCAGATACCTGGAGGCCGCTCTGGAACTGCTGCCGGACGGATATCAGGCCAAGCGGTTCCGGGCGGAGTACAAAAAGCCGGCGGTATTCGGGGATTTCTTCTATCCTCAAATGGGCAACCTGCCGGATAATAGTC
>Ga0153944_1000515_pt1 | contig 16577 bp, 13 predicted proteins | sample TSNJ028MetaG_FD_104703 | JGI IMG/M metagenome (GOLD analysis project Ga0153944, IMG submission 104703) | Attine ant fungus gardens microbial communities from New Jersey, USA - TSNJ028 MetaG | ecosystem: Host-associated > Fungi > Mycelium > Unclassified | place: USA: New Jersey, Wharton State... | reverse complement strand
CGGGCTCGTCTGCATGGAACCAAAGGATATACACCGGACGAATTTGAGGGCAATATGCGTGAGGCGATAGCCAGAGGATCGGCGCATGGCGAATGATGAAAGGATTTATAACATCAGCATCGCACCCGCCGTTAGCGACAGAATGTCCGATCATTTTGAGTTCTTGGCGCGGGTCAGCGCAGATGCAGCTGACCGGCTGCTGGCGGAATTAATGGAAGGTGTTCGCTCGCTGGGAAGAATGCCGTATCGGAATCCGACCTATAACCGACCGTATCTAACAGTTGGGAAATATCGCTACATGATTTCCGGCAAACGATACCGCATCATTTATCAGATTATGAATGATACGGTATTTGTGGATGATATCCAAGACTGCCGGCAAGACGATGCCCCCCGTTTGACCATATCTCATGAGGAAGAAGAATAACAAAAACATTTGCATGTGCAAGGGGCGGCTTTATGTAGCCGCCCTTAGACTATCATAGAGCTAGATTTTTTTGTGCCAACTTTGAATCTAGGTTATAATATAATGGAAACAAATGGATGGAGGTTTTATCAAATGCAGTATGTTTTGCATGATACAACTGCCTATGGTATCTATAATGGCATATCCGAAGCTGACGTTGAGGACTTTATTTTTGAGACCGCAAAGGAACTCGGCCTTAATATTTTGATTACGATTGCTAAAATCGCTCTCATCATCTGATGGACGATATCATCCGGGATTTCCGCTACACTGGGTGCCGTCCAATCTGCTATCGCTTTTTGACGGATCGCTTCATACTAACGGACATTTTAACAACCCACATTATTGGTAATATAAACAAAGGAAATCCTGTCATTGTACTTGGCGTTGTCGGCCCGCCGGAAGCATGTATTATAACCGGGCTATAACGGGAAGGGCAAAGGCTTGTTTGGTTGGAGCTACTTTCAGGATAGTCCTGAATTTTTTGCGGATATTGGAATCGAAAAATCAGGATATTTCCTTTACTCAAAATGGTGGGATAATCCGGCAACAACCGCACTTGTTACATTGGGTGAGCGCACAGCAATTCCGTCCTTGTACGAAATCTTACATCACATATATTCTGTTCTAACTTTGCAATCGTCGGGAGTGTATCAGGCAGGGCAAAACGCATATCAAAGCTGGGCAAATGATATTTCTGACGATACATATTTTCGGGGGGAATAGTATAACTCCCATACTATTAAGCAGATTTTTCTGTCAAGCAGATGCGGAAACTATGATTGGAGGAGGGCGTCATTGGGGCGCACAGTTTTTCAGACAGCTTGGAGAAAAGCAACCCCACATGGCGGGATTATGTTTTGAAGCCGCCGGGTTGTTAACCGAAACAGCAGGATATGCGCAGCAAATGACTACTATAAGACAGGGCGATAGGCAGACAGAAGAAGCGATAGGAATACTTTGTAAGCCTGAAACGAGAAAAGGAATTGTGTCGCTTATTAAGAAAGCGCAAGAGAATGAGAAAAGAGCCACTACGATTATATCAAGCATAATAGACACAATTCATTGACCGTCAAAATCGTCGAGAAAAGATAATGAAGTTGGTATATACTATGATTTAACATAGATTTGTTAATCATGGAATGGAGAGATTTAATGTGAAAAACCTATTGTTACAAAACGAATATGATTTTATAAGTAGAGAAAATAAAACCTTTATTATTGCGTTTGACATAGAAATGGAACGGTTGGGATATACCTCTGGGAAAATCATTTCGGCTTCCTTTACCTTATTCTTACTTGCATTATTGACACTTGCAGTATAATACATTATAATGCTGCACTACTGAAATAGACACAAGACCTTTAAACTCTGCGGTGAAAATTTAACTTTTTTGTTGACTTTGCTCGAATTTAGGTGTATTATAATAAAATGTGTAAAATTTGGGTAATTTGCAGATTGGAGGATGCGACATGCGTTCTAGTGAAGAAGAACGTTTTGTTGAGTGGCTGACAAAGCAATGGAATGCAAACGGAAAATTATACTTGCCTCACGTTGCCCCCAATACGCAAGCACATTGCGTTGTGTTCCTCCGAAACTGGACTAGCCTTCTTCTCATAATGAAGATAAATATGATGTGTTTTCATACAGAGCTGCTAATGAATTTAACCGCCTTCGGAACTTGTTCTTGATTGCGCCAAACTTCCGAGAGGTCAATCGCAATTCTGGCCACGGAGCTTTTTCGGAAGGGTTGTCTGCTTACCAACGGTATTTGGAGTGCTTAGGGAAATCAAAAATTGAAGTTGTAAAGGAAGGCGCAGAAGCTGTGTATTACATAAACGGAAAAAAGTTAATAGTTCGTAGCGCGGCAAAACACCCTGAACTTCTTGATGGGTGGACTGACGCAGATATTCCTGCGCTTATTGAGTTTAAGAAAGACCTTTCTCACGACCAACCGGCGAGAAGCGCCGCGAACATAATTATTCGTTGCTTGAAAAACGGCGTTCAGTCGAACTGGATTCCAAGCGACATAAACGGTGCGTTACCAAATCCGCCAAACAACAATAAAACTCAGCGTGAACATACCATCTCGGATGAAATACGAACTGTAGATTTTGACCATTCTGAACTATGTTCGGATTGCAATCCCGTGACTTGCGAAATAAACGGCGAAGATATTCCTGTGGGTACTTGGCGTGATTTGCTGTTAACCCTTGTCGAGAGGTTTATCACCATAGATAACAATTTTCTTAGTGCCCTAACAAAGAAGCCGCTGTTTCATGGCAGCCAAAGACCGTTCCTGTTAGACGAGAAGCCAAACGGTGCGGCGAGACAGATTTCTACCGGACATTGGGTATATATGAATCTCAGCATAGCGAACCTTGTGGACTTAATCGGGAGATTATGCCGCTTTTGCGGAGTGAATTCGCAAAGTGTCAAGATAACATATATACCTAAGAGCAACAACAGCTTTTCGCGTACCGAGCGTACCGAAACTCCCGACAGCAGAGGGTCTTCCGGTTTTGCACAGCAAGATATTCGTGTAGCGTTTAGGGAATGGTTGACGCAAAGGAATCCATTGTGGGGGATAGACACTCTGAATATGCTTTGTTCGGACGCGCTGTATCTATATAACAATGATGGAGGTATAACGCTCGAAGAGGCGTTAACCGATGCAGATGGTCTTGAAAAGGCATATAATGCACTAGAGCAGCATTTCGCGGTCTATCCCCGTCAAACTGGAACTGCCGCAACAGTCGCCAAGGGATATACAGATACATTAAGACTGTTCAAGGAGTTTCTTTCTGACAGATCACCGGAATTGTTAAGCGGAAATGGAACCCCTGCATTGATAGTGCCTCAAGCAGTATTAGATGTGCTTTTCGCTGAATATGCCAAAGGTTTTCGTTTTGACATGACAGCTATTCGTCTGCTGTCAAGCAAATCGGGTATTGAAGTGGATAATACCCTCCAATCCGCACTAAAGCGACAGATGTTTAGCCGTGGTGACAACATTTACTTTTTGCTAAATCTCATTGCCAACGAAGATACGTGCAAAGAGATTATAAATATTGCCAACGCGTTGCTTGATGAATACGGATGCTTTGAGATTTCGGAGCTCTACGCACTTTATGAGGACAAGCTAAACCGCAAGTATATCAGCAACGCAGATGATTTTGAGAAGTTCTACGAATTTATAAACACTCGCACTGTTCGCTGTGTCGCCGCTCCTTACATTGGAAACAGGATTGCCCGCTTTAGCAACGGGAGCGTATGGAACACATTTAATGAAATCGCGGCTAAGATTGTTGCCGTAACTCACGATGTATACGGCGGTACGGTCAGCGAGGATGATTTGCATTCGCGCTTTTGCGCTTTTTCCACTGATTTGCTCGCAAAGATTATTAAGAACGCCGCCGAAGAGTTAGTTCGTACAGAAATCAATGGGATTGTCGTTTATCAGACTCTTGACGCGCTTGGTCTAACAGATGATTTCTCCGACACACTTCATAATACGCTCGACCGTCTTGACGACTTAGGCATCGCGCCCTCCGTGGAAGCCTTACACACAGCGATTTCACTTGCGATAGATGTCAATTTTAATACGGAATTCAATATTCCTGACAAAGCAACCTATCAACGGCTTATTGCCGCTTACTATAAAGCCGAGCCTCCCCGCGAATGGAAAGGCGGCGTTTTTTCGGAGGTACCGACCTAACAATGTACTCTTATGTTTGGGATAAAAAAACTCGCGGATATTTGCTTACGACGCAGACGGGCAAATATGTCGCCTATGAAATACGACCAGTATTTGCCCCTGAACTTTCCCTTACCGGTTTAGGCAAATACTTTGACTATGACCGCCGTGAGACTCGCCCTCTCTTATGGGCGCAGAAAAATACCTATTTGCTAAGTGGCGAAAAGGTCGCGCAATTGAATAACACGCAATACGGCAAGCCGTTGAATATACAAGTGTTTTTTGAAGGCAAACTTCCTCTCGAACCAGTGGATGTTGACGCGATGGTTGCCGCCAATGCTGAAATCATGAATATGGTAGTCGCCGATGCAAAGCGCCGAACCAAGGAACTCTATGATGCAAGTATCAAACGATGCGACATAGCTTATATCGCCTTTTCAGGCGGCAAGGATTCTGTTGCCTTGCTTGATATCTGTCATCGTGTGTTGCCACTGTCCGTGCCGGTTATCTTTAGTGATACAGATATGGAGCTGCCGGACACCTATAAAGTGTGGGATGAGATACAGACTCGATATCCCGACCGTGAATTTTTATGCGCCAAGGCAGAAACATCGGCACTTGAAAATTGGCGTACATTTGCGCCCCCGTCACGGACAATTCGATGGTGCTGTTCCGTTCATAAAAGCACTCCCGCGCTTATGCTACTAAAAGGCAAACTGCATAAGTCAGCTATTAAGGTTATGGCGTTTGTCGGTGTGCGCGGCGAGGAAAGCTACAGTCGTTCGTTTTATGAGGACGCAACAGATGGAGCTAAGAACGCCTCCCAACTCAACCGTATGCCGATTTTGGATTGGGGAGCGCACGAATTATGGCTGTATGTTTTTGCTAATGACCTGATGATTAACTGCGCCTACAAAAAAGGCTTGGCCCGTGTCGGATGCCTTATGTGCCCTGAGTCATCAGAAAAATATGAATGGTATGTAGAAAAAGCATATCCACGGTTACTGAAGCCTTACACGGATATCATTATCGCCACAAGTAGCAAGCGCTTTAAAACAGCGGAAGAACGAGTTGAATTTATCGGAAGTTCCAATTGGCAAGCACGAAAAAATGGACTGGTTCTGAGAGAAAGTATTATAAACCCGCTTGAGGAAACCGTAGGTTTAAGTACAACGTTCCAAAGTCCGCACTTTTCAAAAGATTTATTCTTCGAGTGGATAAAAACGCTCGGTACAGTTCAGAAGGAAAGCGGAACTGAGCGGCGGCTCTTGAAATTACCTGATACTCTTGATGATGGTATTCCGTTTGCTTACACTGCTCCATATACAGGTGGTGGTACAGTATCATTCGATTTCCGTTCATCCGGTGAACAAACAGCATTACTTCCTATTTTGCGTCAGTTTTTTAGGAAAGTATCGTCATGTATTGCTTGCCGGAGTTGTGAGGCAGAATGCCCGTTTGGCGCTATAAGTCTCAAGAATAATAGAATTAAAATAAACACTACCAAGTGTACAAGATGTCGAAAATGTTACAGTTCGGACAGCAATTATTGTTGGAGGTATAAATCAATGTTTAAGCCTGAATCAGAAAAAAACAATGTTATGCGAGGCATTGCTAATTATGAGAACTTTGGATTGCGCGAGAAAGGGAAAGACCTTTGGATTTCAACGCTCGTTGAGTTAGGTGATAAATTCTTTCCGTGGAATGAAAACCATCCATTAGGTAAGAACATGGTGAAATCTGCGGCGCGTATTTGGTTTACACAGGCGGGGTTGATAAACGCTGATGACAAAAAGCAAACTCACTTTGTTGAAGTCTTCAGAAAGTTTGGAGGGGACTCGGTACTTGGTTGGGAAATTATTTGGCTAACTCTTGGCAACAATGCTGCCTTAATACGGTGGTTTATTACGTCAACTGAAATTGACACGACTTATTCAATCGAACAACTATCTGAAATGCTATCCAGTAGCAATCCTTCACTTGGAAAGTCTGCTGTTGGTGGTGGGCTAAATGCATTGAAGGATATGATTACTAAGTCACCGCTTGGTGGTAATGGTGCTGTGACATTACCAGTGATGAAAGGACGTATAGTAAAAACCATCACTCGTCGCGCCAAAGATGTTCATCCGATTACAATCCTTTTAGGGATGTATCTAATTGCCGCTAAAGCTGAGCGTAGTAATTTTACAGTCCGTGAACTGCTTACGGCGGATACGGAATCCAAGTTTGTTTCGCCGCTTGTGGCGTTTGGAATTTTACCTGATACATTCAAGAGACAATGTGAGGGCTTACGCACCCGCTACCCAGACTATATCTCGACGACATTTACGCATGGCAATGATGGGCTTGAAGTGTATCCGCAAAAATACACCATTGATGATATTATTGAACTTGCACTGGGGGAATAAGAAGATGAGACATTATTCGGATTACTTCACCGTACCACAGGACTACCGTCCTAATATGACTCGCGAGGCTATTAACGAAACACCGGAGCGGTGGCTCGATTTTTACCCCCATCCGGAGTTTGAGGATTTTATTTCTACGCTCTTAGCGGTGTTGGAGAGTGGCGATAAGTCAGTGTGGCTTACCGGAAACTATGGCACTGGTAAGAGCAACGCCGCACTTGTCGTGCAAAAACTCTTTATGGATGACGAACATCGTGTAAAAAGCTGGCTTGCCGCAAATAGCAATGTGCTTTCCGACAGCGTGTCAATCAAGGAAAAGCTCTTTGCTCGCCGTGCTGATAGCACTTTGGTTGTATATGACTATAATGCATCCGGCATGGGGCCCACAGAGGATTTTCTCGTACGCTTGGAAAAAGGTATTATTGCCGCTCTTCGTAATGAGCGCGGTCTGACAGTTCCGGCAAAGTCCAATCTGGATAGTGTCATTGAACGTCTCAAACGTGAGGGGGCAGACTTTTTCGCAACCCGTGATAAAATTCAAAATAGGCTTGCTTATTTACATTCCGGAATCAAGACCATCAACCAGCTTATTGACGAACTGAATAAGGAACATAAAAAAACCGATGTGCCCACCCGACTGCTTGAAGACGTTCAGCAGGTCTTTCATGAAGATAAAATCTACCTGGACATTGACGTTCCCACCTTCCGAAAGTGGATTCAAACGATTCTGGAAGCCAACAATTTTAGGAGTATTGTTTATATTTTCGATGAATTCCACCCGTTTATTGACGCGAACAAGGCTCAACTAAAGACCTTTGAGGATGTAACGGAAACACCTGGAGTTAATAGGTTTTTCCTCGTTCCCGTCACCCATATGCAAATTAGTGCATATTTGGCAGAGGGTTCGGATAACGCAATGAAAGCGAACGACCGCTTTTACTTCCGAAAACTGCAAATGCCAAATGATACGGCATTCAAGCTTGCAAAGCACGCAATGAAAGAAAGTCCCGCCCCCCACCTTGTCAACGAATGGAAAACAGAGAGAGATAATCTATGGACAAGCATTTCGGGCGTCGTTGATAAATTTCAAGACGATGTTAAACGCGAATCGTTTTATAATATCTTACCCATACATCCGATGGCTGCTTTTCTTTTGAAATTCCTATCGGAATATGCAAAATCAAATCAGCGCAGTCTTTTTGAATACCTAAAAGGCAGTGCGGATGGGCACGAATTCCAAGATTTTATTGCTACCGGTGGTCCGGAGGTTGATAACAAGCAGTTTTTAACCGTTGACTATCTTTGGAAATACTTCATAGAGCGTAAGGACTTAGGCGTAAACGATAAGATTACGTCCATCGGATTGGCCTATACACAAATTCGAGACCGTGAGTTTTCCAACCAGACAGATGACGCTGTCGAATTAAGGGTGCTTAAAACTGTACTCTTATTCTGTTTGCTTGAACAGCTGGCATCTGACGGTAACGAGCGATTGAAACCAACTGTTGAAAACATTGAATTGTCCTTTAAAGGTGACGGAGCGATTGCCGATCCTGCGGGTATAGTGCGTGATTTGGCTGAAAAGCATTGCTTTTCCGTGGTAAACGGCAATATTGAATTGTTCACCACATCAGTCGGTGGAGCGGAATTGCAAGAGAAAATCGCCAAGTTTGAGGACGGCTTCCATGACTTCTTGTCTCCAAAAGTGACGTCAATGCTTGAAACGTATACAAAAAGCTATCGGGCATCACATTCTGGTAATCGCTTTGAGATTCGTACATCCGATGTAAGCCATACTACATTAAATAATATCAATACAACCACACGCGACAAGTTCGGAAAAGACCAAAATAAAGATGACGGTTCTGTTTGCCTTTGGTTTGTTGTTGCAAAAAACAGCGATGAGCAGTTGCGTATACCGGAAAAGATTAACAGCCTTCTTGCTCAGCTACGTGACCATCGAATTTTAATGTTCACATTCCCGTCTCTATCGTTTTGCCACAACAATCAAAACCTGTGGAATGAATACATTCGTGGTCAGGCGCAACTTTCTCTTGAAAACACTGATGCCGCTAAAAAACCAATCAGAACATCACTTGAGCGTATTGAAAAAGAATGGTTTGATGAAATCAAGAAGCAAAGTGCCTCTATTGTGGTATATGCGTATTCTGTGATTTCAGGGCGTGTTGAAGCAAATGATACGTCTTGGAGTGCATTTAAAGACCTTCTATCTAATTATGTCCGCAAATCGATGCCGAATTGCGTTGATTACCTTACGTCTCAAATCACAGCATTCGGAAATAGTGGTTTGAAAGGTTGGGCTTTAGCTGGCATTTCATTTAACGCTGTATCGGGACCACAAGGGCAATTGGTAAAAGGCTTTAAAGGACAAAATATCTCTGACACAGATGATTGGTTCATACAAAACCCAAACCATCCACTTGCCCATATTCACGCCTTGTTTGAGAAGAAAATTGCCAATACCATCGGTAAAGCTTCAACTCTGTCTGTGCGTAAAGTTTATATTGAACTTCAACGGGCACCTTATGGAATGCGCTATAATATTCTCTCTGCGTTTGTTTTGGGATTCGTCCTACGCGACATACTCAAAAAGAATTATCAATGGACTGATTTTGTACAAACCAAACCTCTTACCGATGTAATTCTCGCAGAGATAATCGAGTACGTTGTAAGCGAGAATCAGAAGGGTAAAGAAAAACTGATTTGCCGTCTCTCCAAAGAAGATAAAGCCTTCATTGAAAAAGCACCATCGATGTTTGGCGTTACTACTCTTCAGGATGCAACTATTGAAAGTGTCTTAAACCAGATTCAAAACCGTATCGAGGATGTTTCCAATCGTGTTCCCTTATGGATTTTGCCGGAATATGTGAGTTCAGTCGATAGTTCGCAAGCGGAGACGATTTCTACAATTCTGGGTAATGTTTGCACGGCTTTTACGACAAGTTCCAAAGGGAAAACCGAGGAACGTTCAAATGCAGTCCAGGATGTCGGTACAGCGATTTTAAACGCCCCGGACATTGTTAATGTCATCGCGGGCTTCGTTAAATCTGAAAACTTTGCAAAAGCATTTGAATTATATGTTGACAGAACAAACCCTTCGTTGGCACAGCTTGCAACTGAAATAGGCGATTATTCTCACGATTACTGCCGTGCCATACTGGACAAATCTGCGGAGGCTGCCGGATGGATATGGAAACCAGCTGACATTAGCAACGAAATAGAGGAAATGCTCCACGAGTACGAGGTTATTAAATTGGCAAAGCCTTTGTGTGGTTTTCCAAATTTTGTCGTATATAAGAGTGCGGTGGACGCTTTGCGAAATGCGATAACGCAAACCAATCATTTACCCAAAGTGATGATTGAAGCCGCATATCCCGCTTTGGCATCATTTCTTACGGCTGTCTCCCAAAACGGTGAGGCACAGGATATAAATGTTGCCTTATCACAAAACTTAGAAAATATAACCAAACTTTTCTTTGACCCGATAAAGACGGTATCGGTGTCATTATTGAAACTACGCTTGAACGGCTCTGCTATAGCCGACCCTGAATTGCTCAATATTCTAAACAGAGCACCAAGCGGATTTAATATGGATGAAACAACATTCCTTAACGGTATTCGTGTTCAAATAGAGGATTGTGCTAAGCATTCAGTAGTTTCTAATTTGAAAGTGGAATGGGAACGTCTTGCATCGGGATCAAAGTCTCCTGACCAATGGGCATTGGATAACAAAATCCCTGCTCGATTTCTTCTTGGAGGCTTGGCTGAAACCTATGATATTTTGAATGCTATTGCACAGCCTGAAAAATTTGCGGCTGTGAGACTATCGGAGTTGCTTGAAATCAGCAGAGAAACAACCGCGATAAGCGTTGAAGAATGTCAGAAAGCGTTTCTGGCAGAAACCGTTCCGCAAAAATACGGAAAATTCAACATTAGCCTTGCCTCGCTTATCGATTTCCTTCGAGAAGAACACGGAAAACAACCGAACTATTGGCCACGCAGACCTGATATCTCAAAATTTGTTCGTCGCCAATACAAGGACACTTTCGCACCGCAAATCGCCGAAAAAATCCGTGGCAAATCTGCTGAGGAATTAAAGCAGAGAATTTTGCAACTGGCTCAGGAAAACGAGGACCTGGGACTGTTATTTTGGGAGGATTGATGATGGAGTTCACTATTAACGAGTATATTCAGCTGAAATTCAGCAATCCGACCGCAACCCGTGTTGAGGTTTATCCAAACAAGCAAATAGCGACTAATTTACTTAACAAGCACAAAGACAAAGGTGATGATGTTATTTCGGTTAGTGAATGCCTTCCGGATGGCATTGTCACGTTACCCATGCCGGATGTTTTATTGGCAATCATTGATAAAAAAATATCTACACAAAACAAGCGTACTGTTGTTATAGGAATCGATGCGTATCTATCACTACTTTCACAGCAAAACGTAGCGGCGTTTTTTGTCGCTTTGCGAGGACGAGTAGATAATGGTATGTTGAACACCGTCTATATGGTAAGCCGAGAAAACGATTTGCGTTTTGAGGCTCCGCGATACGAAGAATCTTTGGATGTTATCCGAATCAGCGGTGTGTCTTATGTTATTGAGCCGCCAAAAGTTGTTGTCGTACCCCAAAAATGGGTAAACTCCACTGCACTACAGGATTTCAAAGCATTAATTAAACAACTTGAAAATTTTTTGCCAACAGGAGAGTACACGCTTGCTCTAGACAACATCAAGACGGAACAGGCAGGGCTAGCGAAAAACGTGACCTTTATGCTTGACATCGGGTGTGTTGCTGAATATTTCTATGGCATTTCTTCGGATTTGAAACCCACTACGCTGCAATCGCTTTTAGAAAAATCAAACGAAAAAAGCGAATTGCCGGAATCTTATCTTGAGACAGAATTTAGTAAAGACAACATTGATGTCCTTTGCGCACTTTCGCGTTTGTTGGTCTTACCAAACGATGAATTGTGGGAGGCATACATTTGGCTTCTCAAAAAGAAATTACCCGTTAATACTTATTTAGGAAATGTTCTTGCTACCAATCCAACCCACGATGACCTTCTGCGTAAGTATGTGGTTGACTCGGCAGTGTTCTTAGCTGACAGGTTCGATGTCAGACTTTACGCCGAAGAGCGCGCCAATGCAATTAAGCAATTACCAAGTATTCCTGAATCTTTAATTGTTGATTTCATAGGGCAAACAAAGGATTTTAGTTCTGCTGCCGAATTTCTGAATTGCGGGACAAATGCTGAAATGCGGGAGCTTGTCCGCCGTGCCTCCGCACATGACTTGGTTTCAGACTTGCCGGATGTGTTTGGAAGGCTCTGCCCGATAATGAGTGACTATTTATCTGAATGCGATTATGGCGACAAAGATTTAACCGCTTACTTCAAAGAATACCGCAGATTCAAGCTGCGTAACACAATAAACGAAGATTTTGTAAAAAAGGCGTTCGACCTTATTTTGCCGTCGTCATTTTCTCACCGCGATGCGGTTTTACTGAAATTATCAACTGACAGTGATATGGCGCTTCTTGTCATTGATGGGATGGGTGCAGAATACTATCCTCTTTTGCTTGCGATGGCTCAAAGATACAGTATGAACATCGACTCTTGCTCTGTCGTTTCTGTTAAGCTGCCGACATCAACTGAATACAACCCGATAAAATGGGTTGCTGACAGAGTGCTTGACGAAGTAAAGAGTATTGACAATATTGCCCACAACGGGGCGGCAAAGCACGAACATTGCCCACCTGAAAGAAATATGGCGGCAACGTTACGAATTTTCGAATCTGAAATCCTGCCTCGCATTACAGAAGGATTAACAAAGTTCTCGCGAATTGTAGTAACTTCCGACCACGGCTCATCACGGCTGGCAGTTCTTGCACACAACAACGGTTTGGGAACGACCCTCTCATGGAACGGGGTTCCGCTCGATTGGCGTTATGCCGTCGCACCGCAAGGAGAAAACCGACCTTCGGAGTTAGAAGCTAGGTATAGTGAAGTTGATAGCAAAACATATTGGGTTGTTCGCGGATATAACCGACTGCCTAAGCAAGGTGGAAAACTTAATGAGTTGCATGGCGGCACTTCACTTGAAGAGCGGCTTGTTCCGATTATTGTCTTTTCCAGAGTCAAATCCGTAAAAAAAGCGACTCAGTTTGGTAAAAAGACAACGGAGCAACTCGTGGACAAAATAGGATTTGATATTTAAGGATGGTGAGTAAGTATGTATGATGCCAATAAACTGCGGGAATTTTTCCCTTCCACTACGGTCTACAAAGACCCTTCCGTTATGGCTATGTTTAAGGCTGCAAAGATTGAAGCCTTCTTGCGCGATTGGATACTGAAGCGCAAGGCGGGGCCGGACGGGCGCATCGAAAATGTAGACGCGCTCAGCGAGTATGTCGCTTCTATCATTCCAGCACGAAGCGAGAAAGAGCGCTTAGAAGACGAAGCCCGCTCTAATGGGGAAACCAGACCTTTTTTGGCTAAGGTGAATATCTCATTTAATTCGAGTGCCAACTATTATAGCTTTGAAATCCCCGGTTTAGGCTTCACTTTTGCCCATACCATTATTGAGGATTACGTTTGGGACAGAATCAAGGATGAGCTTATTGGAGAAGCTGGTGGATGGGGTCTCATTAAACTTGGCTACATGCCGCCTGAAGGAAATAAGAAAAACGGGCGTTTCACTCTGCTTGACTATAAAAACTTCTGTCCGTATGAAGTAAGTTTGGACGCATTCCGTGAGGCACGTAGCCACTTCGATATAGAGGAATGGATGAATATCCTCCTCGGAGCGATTGATTATGACGCTGATGGTTTCGCAAGAAAAGGTTGGATAGAAACCGACATTTGGAATGCCAAGCACACGATGCTGACACGGCTGCTGCCCTTTATTCAACCGCGCATTAACCTAATCGAACTTGCTCCTCAGCAGACTGGTAAATCGTATATCTTCGGAAAAGTCGGGAAATACGGCTGGCTTTTAAGTGGTGGTAGCGTGAGCCGCACCATGCTGTTCTTAGACCGCCGTGCCGGTGCAAGAGCGAAAGGTCTTGTTACCTTCAATGACTTTGTGGCGATAGACGAAGTAAAATCCATTAGTTTTACAAACGACAAGGAGATGGGCGGCATTCTAAAAGGATACATGGAAGACGGGTATACTACGGTTGGCGGCACCCGTGTTGACGGTGAAGCTGGCATAATCTTTCTTGGTAATATTGCCGTTGAAGATATGGATTCGTCAAAGAATATGCTACACGACTTGCCTGAAATCTTCAGCGACAGTGCACTCCTTCAGCGCATTCATGGATTTATTCCAGGGCAGTTCATACCACCGCTTTCTCCTAGGATGTTCATTAACAGTTGGGCTTTGAATACCGAGTATTTTACCGAGATTATGCACTTACTTCGTAGCCCGGCTGAAACTATGCGTTATCGCGGGCTTGTTGAGGAACTTGTCGAAGCAACGGCAAAATCAGGAGATACTTCTGGAAGAGAACAGGATGCCATTATGAGACTCTGCACCGCATACTTGAAACTGTTCTTCCCCCACGCAGATTCTTCTTTGATAAAGGACTCTACTTTCAGACGGGAATTTGACAAGTATTGTCTAAAACCCGCTAAACGGATGCAGGAGACCGTGCTAAAACAAATGAAGATAATCAACCCAGGAATGTTTGGTGACAAGGGCTTTGCGACATATAAAGTAAGGCAACCACAAATCATTCGGGAAAATGAAGTGTTTGGTGATTGATGTATGAAGAAGCAGATAAAATGTCACATTTGTGAGGCTGAACTTGACAAAAATACCTTTGGTCTTAATAAAAAATTCCACGGCAGACAGGTTGAAAAATTCTTTTGCCTAAACTGCCTGTCAGAACACCTCGACATCGCTGTGGAGGATTTGCTTGCCAAAGTGGAGGAATTCAAAAATCAAGGATGTACCTTATTTGAGTAGGAGGCGGTAATGGGTATGGCTAATGACATTGATTATAAAGCTATAGGAAAACGTATTAGAGAACTACGTCAACAGCAAGACCTGTCACAGGAGCAACTTGCTTCAAAGGCTGAAATCACCTCTGTGTATCTCAGCAATCTAGAAAACGGGCATGGCAAAGGTAGCTTGCCGACATTTCTAAAAATCGCCAATGCGTTTGGCTGCGGGGTCGATGCGCTTTTGTGTGATAATATCAACGAAAGCCGCCAGATTTTTGAGGAGAAGCTTGGAACATTGCTCAAGGACTGTACTAAAGAAGAGTTAAAGATTATTATCGGAACGGTCAAAGGACTGAAAGAGCAGATTAAAGCGGTTGAGACATATCGGACGCAAGCAGAATAGGGAGTGCAATCTATGGCAAGCGAAAAAATAGTGGATAATATTTTCATGTTCCTTTTTAAATATTTAATAGCCAATAACATCATTGACTTCTTAATTTGTTTTTAAATATAATATGAGTAATACTTATCCCGTCATATACAGTAAATAATGTAATAAGGAAAATTTATTATGAAGATAGTTGAAAGCAGTATTTTTCAACGCAAAAACGGGTTATGGGTTGTGCAATATTTTCTTGAGGGCAAAAAGAAACAAGCGATGAAGCTATCAATAAAAGGGCAAAAATTATTGATGAGATAAACCAAGCCTTAATAAATGATGCCCACTCTTATTCAGGAAAAAGTGTGAAGTTATTTGAAACTAAACAACTTGATTTTGATTCTGAACCACAGACGGTTTTAAAAAGCGAGATAGTTCTATTGCCATCAACAAGTTAATACCGTTCGTCGGACACCCTTTTCGATTGTATGAAGGCGAACGGCTTGACGATATGGTAGCAAGCATAAAAACAAACGGAATCATTGTACCTATTATCGTTCGCCGAAAAGAGACCACAATAGAAATACTTGCGGGACACAACCGTGTGAATGCCGTTAAATTGCTGGACTTGAAAAACCCCCGCATTTTGTGTACCGTTGTGGTATTCCAGAAATGGGGGTCTTTGCAGAGCCGGGCCTTTTGCATTATGACATGCTCGTACTTGTACGCGCTGGGGGTTAGCATATGTTCGACGTTCAGCGTCCGGGCAATCTGGGCGGGGCCGTGGCCGTGGCCCTCGACATTCAGCCGGAAGATACGGCGCACTATGGCGGCGCTTTCCTCGTCAATGACAAGTTGTTTCGTGTCGTTTTCGTCCTTTCGGTAGCCATAGGGCGGGATAACGGCAAGGCGTTCCCCGCTCTTTCCTTTCGCTTGCCATACTGCGCGGATTTTCTTTGACTTACTCCGCACAAACCACTCATTGAATATGTTCATCATGGGAGCGAAGTCGTTTTCTCCGCGTTCCGTATCTATGTTGTCATTGATTGCGATTAACCGCACTACCAACCTCGACATATCCTTTACGATTATCGTTGACACGTTTCCGGTTTCAACTTCCTCAATCATCCTTGCGAAACTTGGCCTTTCAAAATCGCCCCGGAATATCCATCGTCATAGATAAACTCATAAGAGATAAAGTCGTTTTCTTCTGCGTATTTTGTGAGGATTTTCCGCTGATTGATTATGGAATTGCTATCCTCGTTTAATTCGTCCTCTGATGACCGTACAAATTGCTATAAAAGTAAATGGTAAACCACCTGTGCCTACAAATGAGACGTCAAGTGTGCGATAATCGTGTAAAGTTGAAAAAGTTGGCACCAACTTTTCGTACTATGCATAAGGAGGACACACTATGGATACAAGATTGGCGACTACAAATATTCGAATTCAGCAATGGGCAGATGTTTTAAGGCCAAAGCTGAATCAGGGCTGACAGTAGATGAATACTGTGAATAAAATGACCTTTCTCGCAACGCTTATTACTACTGGCTGCGAAGAGCCAGAACGTTCGCACTGAAAAGTGCACAGGCTTCTTTCGTAGAATTGAAAGTTCCAGAAATGGAGCCAGTTCCAGTGCTTCCAACAGGAAAT
>Ga0153944_1000511_pt1 | contig 16702 bp, 14 predicted proteins | sample TSNJ028MetaG_FD_104703 | JGI IMG/M metagenome (GOLD analysis project Ga0153944, IMG submission 104703) | Attine ant fungus gardens microbial communities from New Jersey, USA - TSNJ028 MetaG | ecosystem: Host-associated > Fungi > Mycelium > Unclassified | place: USA: New Jersey, Wharton State... | reverse complement strand
GTCGGTACTGCGCAGGAAATATCGCATAGATGATATTCCAGTATTTGGATACTTAAGAACACGTCAATTTTTCCTGTTAAAAATCGGAGCATATAATTTCAACAAGCTGGTGAAGCATAATAAACGCTTACGGGCGAAGTCTGCCCAAAAACTGGTAACTGCATGAAAACACAGGGTAAGGATACCTAATAATTAATGAAATATCTCCACTTATTAATGTATTTTCAAAATAACTACTTTTAGGTAGTTAGGAGAAGTGTTAAATCTTTACTTTTGGCACCCTAACCAGTTTTGTAATATTAAAATCATGGCAATTTTTACACTGTTAAATAATAAAGGAGATTTAGATATGGCATTTAATGTAAATAAAGATATAGACATTACTTCTATATTGAAAGCGCTTAATGTAACAAGTAAGGATTCAGTTTTTGTTGCTGGCTCGCTTATAGAGCAACAAGTAAACCCCTATTCAAGAGGTATTGGGAATCGATTGTCAGATATCGACATTTTTGTTGTAAAAGATGATATGCAAGAGTGTAATGGAACTTATAATCTTGATTATTTAACGGTAGATTTCATGAAGATAAACAATAGTAGTTACGATATTGAATTCCATGATATAAATTATTTGAAACATATTATTGATGAATTTAATAAAATTGACTTTGGCAAGTCAGAAAGGGTATTTAATTTAATAAGGTTAGATGGCGATGCAAAATTGGAGGACTATATTTCCTTTTTTCATAGACTGAATAATTCAATATGCATTTTTAATCACCCATTATACGATACATTAAAAAAGGGGTTAGATTACGGTAAATATTTCAGGTTACTTGTTAGAATTTGTGTCAACCAAGTTGAAATAGCATATGAAGATGTAATCGGTAACTTAGAAGAGGAGAACTACTATACCGCACTTCAAATAGCAAGAGATATCTCATTTAATTCAATGAAAGCATTAATTTACTACTGCAATGAATCCATGGATAGAGATAAATGGATCCCATTAAAGGTATATAACTTGAAAAGAAAATATCCTGAGGTCGCATCTATGGTAGATTCTTTTTTTCAGTTAAACTACCATGAGATGTTGAATGATAATGCAAGTATAAAATCAAATGTAAATAAATTGATTAAGTTAAGCAATCATGTCATTGAATATGTTAGTCAGAATGGAGGGCTGTGAGATGCTTAACTCTGATGTGTGTACAGAAATAGAAAAGGAATTGAAGAGAATAAATGTAAAATAATAGGATTATCGTGTTTGCATTACAATAGTTTTAAATGATTTATTACAAGGCTATATATAGAAAACGTCTTAAGGAGACCTTACATGAAATTGAAAGAATTTATTGCCAAAATACTTCTAGATAATGGCGTATCCACAGTATTTACTTTGCCTGCATACTATATTACTGAACTTACTGCTACACTTAAAAGGAGTGGCATAAATACAATAGAAATGCGGAGCGAACATAATGTTAGTTTTGCGACAAATGGATTTAGCCTAATTAATGAGGGGATTGGTGTAATGTGTATTAACACAGGGCCAAGTTTAATGAATGCACTTGCGGGTATTAAAACAGCAATGAAGGAAAATATTCCGATATTAATTCTAGTGGGAGTACAAGAAGAAAAAATTAACAATAATGAATCATTTTTTCAGACAATAAATATAACTTCGGATTATGCCAATAAAGTTTATACATTATCTGTAAGAAATATTAAATTATTGGAAGAAAGCATACAAGAAGTTTTGCGACCTGGACACGGGGGACCAGTAATTGTTAAAGTGCCAGTTGATCAGTTAAATGAAAAAGTTGAAGAACTAGATTCTACATATTTATCCAATCATATAATTAGTAATATTATATTTAATATGTCAGTTTTTAAAAGCAAAATAGAAAAATATTTTTACCCCTTATTTCTTTTCGGGCAAGGAATGCATGCAGAGAAAAGTATTCTTACTTATTTTCCCTATCAGTTTGTAACAACTATTATGGCAAAAGAATATGGAATATATAGTTCAAATAAAAATTATTTAGGAACTATAGGCGTTCTCGGTGATAAAAAGGCTAATATCGCTCTAGCTTCTTGTGATATTCTTATTTGTGTTGGTAGTCGTCTTTCAGAGCGTACAATAATGAATAATCAATCTATATTGATAAATAAACACATTATTTATGTGAATAATTCTGATAATATTTGTAAGTATGAAAATACGACAAGTGAGATAATAAATTGTGATGCATGTGAATTTACACAATACTTTGTCAAGCTTAAAAGTAATTCTTATTACTCCTCTATACGCGTTCTCTCACAAAACCAGGAGGTCGATTTTAATCATGAAATGTTAACAACAGATACTGCAGTGAAAACAATATTTTCTAGCTCTCTGGCATCTTCTGTTTTCTGCATTGATGATGGGTTATATACATTGTCTTCATTAAAATATAATCAGCATGGGAAAATAATATTTTATGGTAGTATGGCAGCGGGTGGTTCATCAGTAGGATCTGCTATAGGTGCATATTATGCTAATCCAAATCAACAAGTAATTGTTTTAATTGGTGACGGTGGAATACTAAGTGTTTTGGGAGAACTACAAACCATAGAAAAACAATCTATACCTATTATTGTTTTCTTAATTAATAATAATGGATATGAAAGTATAGAGCAATGGTTTAGAGATTCATATTCAGAGCCTTTTGGCTTTATAGATTTTTTTTCCATAGCTAAAGGTTTTGGTATCGACTATTTACCTATTTGTAATTTAGAGGAATTATATGATTTTGCGCAGAGTTCAGCAGATAAAAAGTTGTATAAGCCAATTTTAGTTGAGCTTATGGTTCATAGGCATGACATGATCTCACACTTTAAAAAGAGAGAGGTATTAACATGATAAACATGATAAACAACACAAGCGCTAGAGTACAAGCCAATAGTATTTGGGTAACAGTTAAGTCAAGTTTTAGTGATGAAGTGATGAGTTTATTGCTCACTAATATATGCGTCAAAGGGATTAGGTTTAATCTATCTAAAGAATCAGACATGTTTATGTTAAATAAAAAAATAAATTATATTCATACATTATATCCTAACAAACGAATTATGATAGATTTTGGTGGGAGTAAGCAAAGAATTAAGTTAAAAAAAGACATTATAAAACTAAAGGATAACGAGCTATGTGTACTAGTTAATAGCGACAATTTCAACGCGCAACCATTAACCCAGATTGGAATAAGTGATTTACTGTTTAAGTATATACAACAAAATTCTGTAGAAGGAGATGATATATTAATATCGGATGGATGGCAACAGTTACGGATTAAGGAGGTTAAAAAGAATAATATACTATGTAATTCAAAATTTGATTGCGAGATTTATAATCAAAGAGGGATTAGTGTTAAAGGAATATATGATTTCATTGATCATGATTTTTCAAAAGATATTGAGAAATATAATGCATTAGAACATATTACAGATGTTGCAATATCTTTTACGAATAATTCAAAAATGATTTTAAATATAAACCAATTAGTAGAGCCAAATATAAATGTAATTGCCAAAATCGAATCATGTAATGGATTAAAGAATCTAGTAGATATTGTTGAAGTTTCAGACGAAATAATGATTGCGAGAGGAGATCTATTAGTGGAGTTATTCTATTACGGACTTAACATACTTAAAGCAGAAGAATATATATATCGATGTTGTGCTTTATATAACAAACCTTATATTATTGCAACTAGAATAGCAGATTCGCTAGAGACTGCGGATGAAATGACATTTGAAGAAACTATTGTTTTATATAATAATCTTTTAAGATATCCTGGAACAACTTTTTTACTCGCAAATGAAACCTCGTTTGATGAAAGTAGATCAGTAAAAAATCTTACTAAAGTAGTGGATAGAATTAATATGATAAAAAATTGTTTATAGAACAGTAGCGTAAACAGCAGGTGATTTTACAATTATGATTATAATGAGCAGTAAAGTGGCAAATCTGGCAGGTTGTGCCCAATGGTTTGCCTATCAATACCAGGAGTATAAAAGTGCTGGCAGCAGGGTTGGAACCAAAGGAGTTAGGGGATGAATAATACAATGTTTAATGAAAATGAAAGTGACTATAAATTATGGACTAATACAGAAAACAAAAGAGGAAAAGTATTGTTAATACATCCATTTGTTGTGGAAACAAAAACCAAGAACAGGAACTACTCAACAGAGAGTCTTACACTTGGCTGCTTAACGGGGAGTTTAAGGAAAGCTGGGTATTCATGTGTTGCAGTAAATGCAGAGATGAATCAATGGGATGCATATGAGACAGCTAATCATGTTCTTGAACATGACGATATTTTTTTTGTTGGGATATCATGTAAGTCAGAGCGATCTTATCGTGAAGCCAAGATACTGGCTTCACTAATTAAAGAAAAACTACCAAGTGTACATATCACAATCGGAGGTATTCTTGCCACTGTAGCTGATAAATGTATTTTGGAAGATTGTAAATATTTTGACTCAGTTAGCCGTGGCGAAGGTGAATACTTAATAACAGAGTTAGCATACAAATTGCTTTATGCATTGCCTATTGATGATATTAATTCACTTACATATCGAAAAGGGGGGGATGTGGTCAGAAATTCTTCACGAAAACGTATTGCAAATTTGGATGAAGTTCCTCAAGCTTTTAGAAATGAAATGCACGAATTAAAGGAAAGAGGGTTGCCACAACTTACATCAGCATATATGTTTACATCAAGAGGATGCTTTGGAAATTGTAGCTTCTGCTGTGTACATCAATTGTTAGGTAATCATATTGTCTATAAACGTAGTCCCGAAAATGTTGTAAATGAAATTGCAGACATTGTAACCAACTATGGAATTGATGAGTTTTATTTTATAGATGATTTGTTTATTATGCCATCTAAACAAGGAGAAGTATGGATTGACAAGTTTTGTAGACTACTAGATGAAATGAATTTGAAAATTAAATTTCATATTGAAGTACGTGCAGATACAGTTAGATGCGATTTGATTAAAAAAATGATTAATCATGGTTTATTTCGTATCTTTATTGGAGCAGAGGCTGGTTGCAATAGTGTGCTTAAAAGATATAATAAAATGTGTACTGTAGAACAAAACAATATGGCGTTATATGAGCTAGAGCAGTCAGGTATACCAAAATCTCAAATTGAGTTGGGTTATATAATGTTCGAAGCCGCAATGACATATGAAGAACTCAAAGAGAATTATTATTGGTTAAAAGAATCTGGATTAAGTACGGTACAAAATCTACAAAATAGAATAAATGTATATTATGGAACACAAATGTATTACGATTTAATCCAAAGATTCAATTTGATTCCTCCTAAATTTGGAGAAAGTTGGATTAATAATTTCTATATGGATAGGGATGTGGAAATTGTTGAAGTAACACTAAGGCGTTTTCGAAAAAAACTCTATAAAGACAACACAGGATTGCTTTGTAACTTTTTCGAAGTGTTAGATAGATATAAAAATGAGGTAGGATTCTTTGGATATACACTACAAAATGAAGAGAAAGGAACAGATGGCATTCATTATTCTATACTTTATGCAATATATAGGTTTTTAAGTAGCGAAGAACGTGAAATTTATAATGATATTTTCGAAAATTGTTTTGATTTCATTGAAAGTAAATCATCACAATTTGAGGATTTTGAATTATTATTAGCAGAGAAAATTGAAATGAGAGCTTCCAATTTGAGCCAGGCTACTAATTTTTTTGCTAAGATAATTGATGCTTTTAAAAGCGGATGTTTAAATGTATGTCAGACAGAAGATGTGTTTTATATTTATGCTGATTCACATACTTATTTTGAAGTTATTTTATTAGAAACATTGAAGGATAAATTTACTAGCAATGTTGCTCTTAGATTTCTTTAACTTTTAAATTATAACAACAAAAGCATTTTGCCCTAAGTTCTACAATAAATCTTATTAAGTGATAACGTACATGAAAGAGACTAGGTGATTTATGGATATTACTAGAGAAATTATTGGAGTTTTACTATCATTGCTATATGTTTTTGCGGTGTTACTCATTACAGAAACTTACGCTAAAAAGAAGAAAAATATTAAGAAAGGAAATACAAGAAAAACAATTCATATTTTAATATCGCACTATGTTTTCATTGTATACTTTTTTAATAGTTCAGTTTGGTTTGCGGTTATTCCTTCTTTGCTTTTTATCGTTGTCAACACTCTGTCAAGAAAATATAATCTTATAAAATCGATGGAAAGAAGTGATAATAATGATTCTTTAGGTACAATATGGTATTCTGTATCAGCAACACTAGTTGTTGTGTGTGCTTACTTACTTAATATTAAAGAAATTTTACTCATAAGCATGCTGATTTTAGGTTATGGGGACGGAATGGCTGCGTTAATAGGCATAAAATATGGTAAACATAAAATACTAACATCTACAAAAACATTTGAAGGCACATTAACAATGTTTTGTGCTACTGCAATTTTATATAGCGCTTATCAATATATTATATATGAAAAGTTTGAATTAAGGTTAATCCTTAGTATATGTATTTTGGCTACATTTTGTGAATGTATAGCAAAAAAGGGCTTAGATAATCTATTAATTCCCATAACAATTTCGTTAATACTAACATATTACCATTTTGTTCCAGATTGTGTTGCTACTATATTTATTATAAGTATAATTGTATTATTTATTTTTATTGTTTGGATTATTGGAGCATTAACTTTATCTGCTTGCATTATGACTATATTAATGATGACTCTAGTATATTTGTCAGTAGGTATAATTCCTTTGATTGGAATAGTTGTATTCCTCATTTTCTCATCTATTATTTCTATTCCATCTAATGTTTCAAAAAATAATGCTCGACAACTACATAAGCGTAGTGGTGTACGCTCATGTATTCAGGTTTTGGCTAATGGTTCGGTAACAGTTATATTATCAATTATTTTTTATTTCACAAAATTGGATGATGTTTGGTTTGGAATATTTGTCAGCTTGGCAGTCGCTTCATCAGATACATTCTCTTCTGAAATAGGAATGCTTAGTAAGAAAACTCCTGTTTCAATATTAACCTTTAAGAGAATTAATACAGGTCTGTCTGGTGGTATTACATTTCTTGGCATATTAGGAAGTTTTATCGGTGCAGCTGTTGTTGGAAGTGTTATATTATCTTCTAGAATAGAAATGTTTATGGGTATAGTTATTTTTGGAGTTATTGGCTCATTAATTGACAGTATTATCGGCGCTACATTACAAATAAAGTATATAACTTTAGAAGGAGTAATTACTGAAAAAGAGTTTTACAATGAAGAGAAACTAAAGGTTTATAGTGGGATAACGTGGATGAACAATGATTATGTAAACTTCATAAGTATCTTATTAACAACATTTCTATCGATTTTTATATATCGACTATTTTCATAATTAGATACTGTTAAAAAAAACATCTGTTATGTACTAATATACAATTAGGAGATTTGATATGAACACAATAATTATTCACCTCGAAAGCATTAGCATGATGCAACTTCAACAATTTCCAAATTTGTATTTCATGTTATATAATTTGCCAATTAAACGATGTTGGTTTAATAAATTTTATTCAACTTGCACTTCGACAATAATGGCGATTGCTGATATGCTATCGGGTGATTTAAGTAGATATGAGAAATCTATTTCACCATCTTATCTAACAGATAGTAAACCCCATAACTTATTACTTAATGAAGTAACTCCAATTAATAAAGCTTTTTTTTATCCAAATTTCTGGAATGAAGATGATGCTTTGGCATTACGACATCTTTTTTCAGACTTGACTTTCTTTAATGATTATTCATTATTTAGAAAAGAAATAGAAATTTTCATGCGAAAGAATGATAATTTCACTTTGTTTATTTATGATGGAAGTAGCAGTTTAGCAATGTTAGAAGATGCAGAATTTAATAGCAGATCCTATTTAGAACATTGGTATAATGGTAAGTTACGTACTATTGAAACTGTCTATTTCGTAATAGAGACATTGTTTACATGTAAATTGCAGGACAAAGTACAACTTCTTATTTATGGTGACCATGGGAATGATTTTTTGACTCACAAATCAGGAGGAGGGCATACACATTGTTTTGAACCTTACAATAATTTAATTCATGTTCCTCTTATATATTATCATCCATTGCTAGAAAGCCACCAAGTTGAAAATGTTTTAAGCATGGAAAGTTTACACGCCTTACTAATTAATGGATTAAGTTGTAATATTAATGATAATTTTTTTACACAATTTCTTGATAAGCAAGAGTCGTTTGCATTTGCCAGAAATCTTTACTCAAATCAAAGCGGTGTTGATATGAAATTAAAAAAAGCATATTCTATAACGGATGGTATATACAACTTAATTGTATCATGTGAGGGGGTTAAAATGTATGCTAGTAATTTTGACCCGACAAACCACTGCAATTTGCTTAGTTATTTTTTAATGCAACCTAATGGTATGTTAGAATACCAGCATTTTTGTGTGAGTGAAAATATGCCAAAACAGTTTACATTTGTTATCAATCAAAAGCGTGCGCTTGAAATAATTGATGCATACACTATTCTTCAATCTAAGTTGCATGAAGCAATCAAGACAGTGAGTGAAGAAGCTAATATGTATTTATTTGATGATTTGGATTTTAAAAGAATTAATTACAACAGTAGTTAGCAATTATCTATAAGGTTAGCTTGTGACTGGACGAACAAAATAAACTTATTATTGATAAGAGTATAGAGAGGTGTTTAAAATGGAAACCATAGAAAACGTAAATATCCCAAAACATATTGGTATAATAATGGACGGAAATAGAAAGTGGGCAAAAGCAAATAATAAAAACATAGCTGAAGGCTATTTGAGAGGACAGCAAGTTTTTGATGAGGTTTGTTTAAATTGTATAGAGATAGGAATACCATATCTTACTACATTTGCTTTTTCACTTGAAAACTTAAAGCGAAGTGACTTTGAAATACGTTCTTTGTTAGATTTGTTATTTGGAAAGCTTCGCGATGAACAGTGGTTTGCAGAAAATAATATTCGTGTTTATTTTGCTGGAGCAATTAATTTATTTTCCGAACATGAACAAAAAATTCTTCATGATCTTAGTACCGTTACTTCAAAATGTAGCGGACTGAATGTAACCATTGCGCTAAATTACGATGGATATGATGAAATTATTAATGCGTTAAATCAGATTATCAAGAAAAAAGACATTATAAAGAAAGTATCTGAAGAAACTATTGATAAATATCTCTATACTTCTCATCTTCCGCCTCTTGATTTGATTATACGTACAGCAAACATTCAGAGATTAACAAGATTTTTACTTTGGAAATCTCCATATGCTGAGTGTATATTTTTAAAAAAGTATTGGCCAGATTTTACAAAAGATGATTTTATAGAAGCGATAAATGAATATGGAAAGAGGGAAAGAAGATATGGAAAATAAACAAGTTTCGTTGGAAATGCCAAATCATATAGGAATAATTATGGATGGAAATAGACGATGGGCACGACAAAATGGATTACCAGTTATGAAGGGTCATGATGAAGGCGTTAAGGTTCTTAAAAAAATCATCCCCAAATGTGCAACAATGGGTGTTAAGTTCTTGACTGTTTTTACATTATCTACTGATAATCGTAGTAGAAATAAAATGGAAATGAGTAATCTCATAACCTTAATTAATCTTAATCTGAATGCAATAAAAGATTTTAAAAAAGAAAATATACGAGTAAAAGTCATAGGTAATAGAGATAATTTATCTGATTCATTACTACATACCATAAATAAAGTGGAAAAAGAAACAGCTAATTGTACAGGACTAGTTTTATCTTTTGTATTTAACTATGGTGGACAAGATGAAATTGTGTCAGCTTTTAACAGTATAATATCAGACAATAATCTAAACGAAGTATCTGTTGAGATATTTGAAAAATATTTATTTTCTGGATTTTTGCCAGAACCTGAATTAATAATACGAACAGGGGGAGATAAAAGAACTAGTGGATTTTTGCTCTGGAAAGCGGCATACTCCGAACTAGTTTTTTGCAATAAGTTTTGGCCAGATTTTACCGAAAATGACTTGATGGAAATGATAAATGAATATCATCATAGAGAAAGGAATAGAGGGCAATGATTAATGCATACGACTTAAAGACATTGTCAGAGAAGTTTGATGATGTACAATATTCAATACCACAGTATTACTTTACTAAACAAGAACAACTACAGAAGTATGCTTTCATGATAATAACTCCAGATGCAATCCAAAGAGGATTGGTACCAAATATTATGGATTTTTTGAGAAAAAAAATTGTATTTAATATTAAGCTATTAAATACATGTAGAATTTCTATTCGACAATTAGAATTACTTTATAAATATGCTTTTAAGAGAATGTTTATTAATGGTGAGCTTGTTTACTGGTGGTTACTTCAAGAGTCTTGGTCTGTAGGTTCATGTGCTGTTATGCTTATTCATTCTGAAAACTGCGATGATAAACCATTAATAGAATCCCTGCTTGAACTTAAGGGAAGTTATGCAGAAAAAGATCAAATGACGGTGAGATCAGTATTTGAATCAACTAGTATGATAATGAATATTATTCACAGTTCAGATGACCCATATAATATGATTCGAGAGGCATCCATATTTTTTAATGAATTTGATTTATATAATGCCATAGATAATCCTGAAAGTAGTGAAATAGAGTTTGACATATTAAATAATCAGTTTTTACTAACCGACCAGCATAGTACGGTAAACGATATTATAAATGTTGTTCGGTTGCGCATATATGCTACTATTTCAATGAACCTAAAATATTCACTAGATAAATCAAAGGATATGGTTGAGTTATTGATTTCATCCAATACTTACGATGAATTTATAATTAATATATCAAATATCTATGCAAATCAATTTCAACTATTTGTGATTGCTTATGCATTAAGTGGGAAAAAGGATGTTCCTATCAGAGATTTAGAAAAATTATTTGAAACGAAGACAATTCTTCTTACAGAATGGGAAAAAATTGTAATTAAGAATACTTTATTACAAGGTATATGGACTCAGCGTAACGATAGTCTTTTTGCAGTATGATCTAAAGAATAACCATGAAGGTTTTCGCCAGCAACTTTCTTCAAGGCAGTTACTGGCTAGTGCGACATTAACATTTTAGTGGAGTGAGTTCTATCATAAGACATACAAAGGAAACCTTATTCTCATGCTCTTTCCATTACAGATAAAATAGTCACTTACTCTTGATTTATTTAATATCCAAATTAGATACAGTTTAAAGTAGCGAGATATTGAATACTTTACAAAAATGGAAAGGATCAATGTACATAATGTTATCAGAGAAACAATTTATTTTACTATTTTCTATCTATAGCAATAGTCAATTGAATAGTATTCCGCAAAAGAAACTTGCGCTACCGTTTAGTATGTCCCCACATCTAATTAAGAGATATTACAAAAAGCTCAAACAAGACGGATTCGTTGATGAGAAAATATGCCTTACACCAACTGGTATACAAGCCATGGCTCCATATCGAGTTAAAAATGCAATCATTATGGCTGCTGGCATGGGTCAACGATTGGCCCCCCTTTCTTATGAGAAGCCCAAAGGTTTACTAGTTGTCAAGGGTGAAGTTCTTATAGAACGTCAAATAAAACAGTTGCAAGAAGCTGGCATAAATGACATCACAGTAGTTATCGGCTACATGAAAAATAAAATGTTATACCTGGCCGAAAAAATGAATGTAAATATTGTTGTGAACGAAGACTATTATCGCTACAACAATACATCTTCTTTGATTCGAGTAGGTGACAAACTGAGTAATACATATATCTGTTCCTCAGATAACTATTTCTCTCAAAATGTTTTTACACCCTATGTATACCAGTCCTATTATGCAGCAGTATACGAACCAGGAAAAACTAACGAATATTGTCTGAAATACAATTCCAATGGTAGAATTGAACAGGTCGATATTGGGGGAAGTGAATCTTGGTATATGTTTGGGCATGCTTATTTTTCAAAAGAGTTCAGTAATAAATTCGTCAAAATACTCAAAACAGAATATAAGTCATCCATAACTAGAATGCATTTGTGGGAAGACATGTATCTTCGGCACTTAGACACACTTGATCTTTATATTAAAACCTACAACAAAGATATAATTTATGAATTTGACTCACTAGCCGATCTTAGAAAATTTGATTCCAGTTATATAATATAGGCTTTCAAATATTGGATAAAAATTAAGAACATTATACAAATAAAACGAAAAAATAGTTTATTTAGGCTTTTAAACAGTAAAATTTAATACTCCTATAATTTTTTTCTTGTAATTCAAAAACATGTATTTAGACAGAAACAGGATTCTTCAATTTTTCAATTACTAAAGATAACAAGTTTCTCTTGTTATTGGCTTTATAGGGCATTAGCAAAACCATTCAAGTGTTTCCATATACTTGGTATAAATACTTAAAGCAATATGGTATACAAGCATTAACAATATACAAAACGAAGTTAGGAAAATTATGAATATTATATTAGCAGATGAAAACAGCATCAAAGAGCTGGCGCACACAATATTTACTGAAAACTATGTAGTTTCATTGACACGTCTTGGCGGATTAACCAATCGTTCTTACTGTGTTGTACTTGATAATGGTAAAAAGTATGTTTTCCGTATTCCAGGAAAAGGGACTAACGAGATTATTAATCGACAACATGAAAAAATCAGTACAAATCTTGCATATAAACTGAAAATTGATGTAGACCTACTATATTTCTGTTCAGAGACTGGTATCAAAATTTCTAGATATATAGATAATGCTCAAACTATGTCGCCCTTAAGTATGCAGAAAAATAAAAACTTCTCTGAAGCTGCAAATCTGCTTAAAACTCTTCATAACAGTGGTTTTGATACTGGGATTCCTTTTAAATTTTCCCAAATGGTAGAGACCTATGAAAAGTTTATTCAATTAAACAACGGTAACTTTTATGAAGATTATGGCGATATTCGCTGTCAAGTCATGCAGTTAAAAAGCAAAACGGACAAAAGCAGTCCTTCTTTTGTTCCCTGCCATAATGATCCGTTGTGTGAAAATTGGATATGCGATGATAGTCGAATGTATCTTATTGATTGGGAATATGCAGGAATGAACGATCCATTTTGGGATTTAGCTGACATGTCAATTGAAACTGGTATGAATGATGACATGGACACCACTTTTCTTACATATTATCTTAATCAAAAACCTACAGTAAATGAATTTTTCTGTTTTATGGCAAATAAAATTTATCTTGACTTCCTATGGAGTCTTTGGGGAAAAACCAGAGTTCCTTTTAACGGTTATCCAATGGAACAATATTCGCTTGAGCGATATCTCCGCTTAAAAAATAATTTATTAACTATTAAGGCACTTTACAACTTACTTTAAATCGGGTCTATTACAGTTGGATACAACATATTCCATTGTTTTTATACTTCTTCTAAAATATTAAGTAAGCTATGATGAGTATACGAACCCACAAAGGGATATAACAACAAGTGAAACTAATCAGCATCAATTACTGTGCAATGAAGATACTTTCATACATGGAAGAAGTATTTTCAAAATACTGCAGCCAAAATTAGATACCATTTATTAAGTTATAAAATGTTGTAAAATCACACGAATTTTTAAAAAGACTAATTCTGAAGTTTTTTGTTTTGTAAAAGAAAGGAATATTACTAGATGATATATGATTGTATTATAGTTGGATGTGGGGTATCTGGTTCAATTGCAGCTTATTTGTTAAGCTGTAAAGGATTTTCCGTCTTGGCCTTAGAAAAACTACCAACTTATGGTGAAAAAATTTGTGGTGGATGGATATCACATCGCAGCATTAATCAATTAAGTTTAATCGGCATAGAAGTAAATGAACTATTATCTCGTGGGGGAGCTAGTATTAAAAGCGGAAAGCTATTTAACAATGAGACTTGCGAAACATTTGACTATGCACCAACTAAATATAGTATCGGAACAACTCGCAATAATTTTGATAATTTATTGGCTGAGCAGGCTATGAAGGTGGGTGCAAACTATATTTTTGGTGAATATGTAAAAGAAATATCAAAATTAAGTGACTTATATTTAGTAAATGGCTACATATCCAAAAAAGTTATATTATCTATTGGTGCAAGGCGATTCAATAACAATGTTACCATTCCCCAAACACCCGCATTTGGTATTTCTGAGCTGGTAGAAGGAAGGGCAAAAATAGATTCAAATACATTTTGTTTCTTTTATGATGCTGGAATGCTATTACCTGAAACAAAGCGTAATGCACTAAATTATTTTTGGATAATACCCATTAGTGATTACACTTGGAATATTGGTATGGGGTTTTTAACAGCCTGCAAAAACATGCATGAACAGTATGCGTATTGCAAAGAACGTTATGCCACTAATCTTTTTTATAATATGAAAACCATTCTAGAACCAAGAGGCAGTATATTAGGAACCGTTGATTTTTCTGGTGGTAAATGTCCTTATCACACGGCAGGTGACTTTTGTGGTACATGCAATCCAGAGACAGGGGAAGGAATTCTTAATGCTATATTATCAGGAATAAAAGTAGCTAATCAGATCGAAATTGAGCTAAATAGTTAATATTTATTGAAAATATCATAGGGTTCCCTTCGTTATTAGTTTAAATGATATCATACCTGAAGGCAGTAGTTCCTGCCTTCAGGTATGATATCATTTATTGCACCTGGTAAGATGCCTGTGATCGAAGAAATTTACTCATGATCTCCCCAGAAGACGACTCTGTAGTTTAAACAATAATTTATATCACTTATCATTAATAGACCAAAGAGATAAAGGAAAAATATTTGATTTTAGTGAACATCTAAAGGGAATCATTTACTCATTTCTCACTAATCAGAGACCATGGTATCTGATTGTACCGAATTTGAATGATATTGATAAATTGTTTTTTAATTACAATTATGAATTGATTTTAAAAAATGATGCTGACTATTTTATAGAAGGTATATTGACATTAACTGAGCTCTCAAAGATTAGGAATCTGCAATTCTGAGAACCCATCAGAAAAAGAAACATTAGAAGCAATTGCCCTGATAGCAGAAAGAACAGGATATTCAGCAGCAGAAATTGATGCGTATTTATGGTTATTCTGTGCTAAAGGATATATTGAAATATGTGGTGGAGTGCCAAAATGTCATATTTGCTCCATTAAAAGATTTTGCCATTATTTGGACATCGTATGAAAATGAATAATTGATTTCACAATTGAAAAAGTAGCCAGAATAAAAAACCAAATTATAGAAATTTTAATAGAGGAAAAAATGTTTGATCAATTAAGGGAAGAAATATTAAACTGTCGTTTGTGCGAAGAAAAGTTTGGATTTGAGCCACATCCAATTTTAATGGGTGCTGTAAATTCTAAAATAATGCAAATAAGTCAAGCACCTTCTCAGAATGTTCACAAAACGCTAAAACCGTTTGATGATGCCAGCGGGAAGAAATTACGCAATGAATGGTATCACATATCAGATGAGGTTTTTTACAATCCGGACAATTTTTACATAACAGCAATTGCGCATTGTTATCCAGGAAAATCTCCAAACGGAGGAGATAAATCACCTCCAAAAAGTTGTGCAAAGATATGGTTAAAAAAAGAAATAGAGTTGGTTAATAATCAAATATTTATACTTTTGGGTAGAAAAGCAGCTGGTTTCTTTTTTCCAAATCAAAATTTCACAGATTTAATATTTAATGATAATATAATTAATTGTAAACCAGCATATGTCCTTCCCCATCCATCTCCTCTAAATGTGAAGTGGTTTAAGGATAATCCGGAATTTTTAAATACAAGAGTTTTCCAAATAGAAAAAGCAATTCATGAAGTGTTGAAGATAAAATAGAAATGTTTATTATCACGAAGTGGAGATATATCAGTATACTACCCTGTTTCTGTAAAGTTAAATTTCATTCTTCCATCGACCGTAATTCGTCAAGTGTTTTCGTAACAAATTTCCCTTCGTTGGCTTCTAGAATAGACTGACGCAAAGCAGTCATGTTAGTTGAACTATAAAACGGGTCAGCAACGAGGGAAAGCTCAAATGGAATTTTCCCTTGTCTTAAAGACTGACGTACGAAAATATTAAACGCCGATGACATGTTCAAACCTAATTCACTAAAAAAAATTTCAGCCTGTTCTTTTAATTCCTTATCAATCATGATATTCAAGTTCGTTGTTTCAGCCATGATATAATCGCCTTTCTTAGCTTTATTGTTTAGCAATAACAGAATAACACATTTTACGCGCAATGCCAATACATTGGTGCTTGCGACGCTTGCGACGCTTGCGACCCCAAAACGAAATAAGGCGCGTACACGTTTTGAGCGGGATAATGTGATGTCTGCACAACTAAGTGAAGAAGATCAAGAAAGCAATTCAATGGACCGCCTGACCAAATATAAAGATTTAAAGTCAAGTCCGGTCCATTGAAGTTTAGGTTTTGTATCATTATATTTGGGCTCTCAGCTTCATATAATAATCGTTACGATCCCATTCATCGTTTGCCGGATATGGCGCGTACCCGTTCTG
>Ga0153944_1000509_pt1 | contig 16712 bp, 14 predicted proteins | sample TSNJ028MetaG_FD_104703 | JGI IMG/M metagenome (GOLD analysis project Ga0153944, IMG submission 104703) | Attine ant fungus gardens microbial communities from New Jersey, USA - TSNJ028 MetaG | ecosystem: Host-associated > Fungi > Mycelium > Unclassified | place: USA: New Jersey, Wharton State... | reverse complement strand
ATCATCTGTCCTTGAATAGAACAAAGGACTGCCCTAAAATGGTTATGTTATCTCTATTTCAAGAACAATAGCACTCCTATATGTAGAACAATAGGTAGTGATCATGTGATAGGCTGTCCTGGTGCATAGACCAATAGACATTTGTATAAGTAGTGGAATAGTCCAATAAAGGACTCTATTGAGTTCTTCTTGAACAACCACCTTGGTTGAGTCTTAAGTCTTCATGACTCTGTGCTAACAGTGTGGTTGCTTATTTTGGAGTAGTGGAACATTATCCAAGAGAGAGGTAAATTCAGGAGTAAAGAGTTATATAGCAGAGAGTGCTATAGGAATATAGGGGAAGGTGGGTTAGGACTTTAGGACTTTAATCTATAAACTAGATTGCTACCATGTATGTTATGAGAGCCCCAAAAGGAAATAGGTTCCTGTCATAAAAAAGTAATTACTAAATAGTGACATGGAGGTATAACAAAATACCTGTTCAAAGAACTACATAAATAGCTGGACCCTCATTAGCAAGTTAGCCTTGCTAATGTTACCCTTTTGGTGTAGTGGTAAACTATACAGTATATGACTACTGGTCCATAGTACAACTGTGACAGTTCCCATGCATTCAAGCACTTAATCATACAAAGGGGTTAAGATATAAACAGCATGGGAGCTTAGGTAATCAGATTATATGACAAGGTCAAGTAATCATAGAATGTTCTGGAAAAACATGTGACCATGGACTAATAGTAGTATAGCCACTGTAAAATAGTATAAGTAGTAGTCCAACCCAAGGAAGAACTCCATCGAGTTCTTCTTGAACATCCACCTAGGGTGATCACTAAGGACATTCACTATCTACACTATAAGTGGAGTAGGAGGAAGACAGTCTGAAACACAATACTCCTAGTCTGAAACATGATACTCCTATAAGAGATAAATAATAATAATAAGGAAAATGAATAAAAAATATTAATTTATACTGAATTTTCCAGTATATGACATTCTGAAATCAGGCATTTCCATAAATCATCAAGTTTGATAGAAGCTTTACAGAAGAATTCGTCCTCTGAGGCATGCCTAAAGGTGATAGCTTTTAGCTGTCAAGAATGTTTTTTGTAGATTTCAATATTCAGGTTACTTCCTTTCTTGAAAATGCTACACCACATGAATATGTATGATTGCATACACACTAAAAGCTCATCTCACCATCCACTCTGAGCCAGCTTCAAATTCTGTTCAGTCCTCTTGGTGTTATCAAATCTGTCCTTGAGAGTTTGAAGGGGAGTGTCTGCCTTGTGAGAATACTTGATGATGAGTGGTCGTGTAAAACCATCATCAAACTTTCCGATGAATTCTGAAAGTGAATGGAGAATAAGTCCACTGATGGATCAGTTGGGCCAATGTAATACTTACTGAGAACTCAGATGACTCGTATCATGGTAGATTCAGTGTGTTTTGCCATTATTTCAACTTGAGTGAGTGGGTAGAGATACTGCAAGCTTAGGATGATAACAAGAACGAGATCGGGACACAAGTAATTACCGAAGCAGCTGCCACTGCCTCACGAAATTCGGATGGGAACTCTGTATCTAGACATGTCAGAAGCATAGCAAAGCTGTCAGTGTGGGAGTCGTCGCAGGCACTATTCTTCTTGAACCCATTATCGCCACATAGTCAGGGAACTAGCTACTGCATCTGTGACTCTCAAAGCACTGTCGGATTCTTTTCAAACACACGCGTTCGTGTAGGATCAATTGTATTTTCTTGCATCATCTGGTTCTTTTCACCTTGTCAGACCGTTCTTACTTGTGAAAGGAAAGAGGTGCTGATGACAGAACAGCAGGACTTGGCGCCGTTCCCCTTACTGCTGCTATGAATGAATGGGTTGTTTGATGCTGATTGAGACCGGCATGCCCTTGGCAGGTACCTGAACCTGTTTTGGACCGCAGCCAGAACCAGGAAGCGAGTTGGCATTACCTGAATCAGATATCAAATCCCACGGTCCGTGATATCGCCATCAAAGTCGCTGGATTAGAGAACCTATACAGGAAGGATGACAAGTACGTTAGCAAGGGAAATGTCTTGTTCAATCTCCGATACATTCTCATCTCCATAGATTGTTGCTCATCCATCCCTCAGCAAAATCAAGTTGTCATCCTCCCATGGTAGTAATTGTAAGATCGTTGTTACTTGATTCCTGGATATCAAAGAAGGAGACACCGTGAGTATATGAGCGTGCGGGTTGGCGTACAGTGAATACAAATCATTGCTTCTACACAATCCACTCATCTATCAAAAATCAATTTCACATGCCACGCTTGTGAACCCAACAAGAGAAGTTTCTCTGTGATCGATGTATCTGCTCCTCTCCTGGTGACACATGCACACTGATTTTGACGCCTCTAGTTCTCCTGTTCTCTCATCCCCATCTTCTGCCTGAAAAATGGCGAACATTGACCGAGTGACATATGAAAGAATCTCCGCGGGTGCTGGGACCACTTGCATATGACAGAATATACATATGCGGGAAATGGCACAAGGCACTCAGTAAAACGGGTAGTATGCTCCTTGATATCATGATGTGTAGCGATAGGAATGTTGATAAATGGAGCACTTCGTTTTCGACATCAAAATACCAAAGATTAGGATATAAGATAGTTCATGGACATTGGAATAGAAGAGCATCATGGGTGATAGAGGCGGCATCTGCAATAGAACGAGTACAGTCGAACTTCTAATAACACGGGGGGCATTCTGATGTCAAGTCGCGCTCCTCTCACAAGAACCATCATCATCAGCGCAAAATTCACACGCGAAGATATGGACGTGTTCAGCGCTAGAGATACATCCAGCAAAACTCAGGAGCATATCAGAGGCCAAAGTAGCTGCCCAAAAGATACTAATGCTAACCAAAACCTCCTCCATCACAGAACCCCTCATCTAGATGATCTAGTCAATGTCATCACAGGGAAACCCCCAACGCCCCTCCCACAAAGGGACCCAATCAGATAAGCAAATACTAGAGACCCTGGCCAAGGTAACAGAAGAACTAAGTGAACAGGTAAACGAACCTAAGAAAGACACCTTAGGACACAGTGAACCAGCAGAAGGCACAATGGTATTTTCTCTTTTCTCATTAAAGTTGAATATGATACAACCTATGATTGGTCCTAATTGTGAGTTAAATTAGGAGAGATTGCTGGGCTCTAAAGGCCAAAATGGATGGAAGTATGAAAATCTGAGGATCACATCAAGAGCTACTGCCGAGTGATCCATCTGGCGGCCTTAGAAGGAACCAACAACTTGATAAGTCTTGGCCTCTGGGGGAGTGTATTGACCAGTGGAGAGCGCTCAAGATCACAACTCATGCTTTTGGTAGTGTCCATTGACTTAACCCAGGTCAAGAGATTCTGATGCCCGGAGTAAATGGCAGAACAAGGTTTGTAGAAAAATTGTCCGCTATACGATGCACTAATAATTACCATTCATTTGCGATAATGGATATATTATTCACCAGCACCAATTACGACGACAGCGAGATGATAGCAAACACAGACCAAAAGGGCTGGCAGTCATAGCTCGAACCAGTTCGGCAGTCGTCCCCAAACCTCCTCTCTTGCGTTGGCCACCGCCTTGGCAAAATCAACCTTGCACATAGTACACATTCTCAACCCACATTTCTTTTGGCCACCACCTCCTTCGTCGTTTTCTTCGTTTGATCCTCCACCAGCTGTATCAGCAGTCGTAAAATCCGTTCGAGATAACATCTCTAGTGCTTGTGTAAGCGTAAAGAGAGGATCTGCATCACGACCACAAGCAATTCCACCAACGGATCTCAAGACGTTAAGCATAATATAGTAGAATGACTCTGTGCAATGAATCTGTAACGCTGCACTGTGTTTATTCAGGCAGTCAGCCGCAGGCTGGCGATTGGATAATTCCCTCGAGAGAAATGTGGCTATATATCGTTGAGAGGCTTCGCGCCCACGAAATGTTTTGCAGAGAAGAGTATGACCAAGCTGGACTATTTGAGATCCGGTACCAGTTAGCTGAGGAAGGTTACCAGTTAAATTGGGGGCCGCAGTCGGTGCACTGAGCCCCACTGATTCAGACTCAAAATATCCAGGGTGATTTCCCGTAATGACATCATAAGAAGCAAGGGGCTTTCGAGTGCCAGCGAGAATCTTGCTAGGGCCGTAACGTGATAGGTCGTAGAATGCAGCAGGCAAAATTGTTGGCACTCCCATTTCCAGAGCAAGGTGGATGACTAGAATAGGATGTGGACAAGTATCACGGGGCAAATACCGACCAGATTCATCTGTCGCGGCAGCCTCACGCTGGTCCCACCCATGAAGTGAAGGTGGCCAGTCAAGATGCAATCGATGGAGACACCTGACCCGGAGAGGTTCTACCATATATTTGGTGGCTAGCCTGAGTACCGCAGCAATGGCGGGAAAATCGTTAGCACGCGGAGTTTTGAAATACCTGATTGAATTCATGAGCGATTGATCCTGAAGGGATGGACAGATGAATGATAAGTTATGCTCACAATCCGTCATATAAAGCACTCAAGAAATAAAATACATCCGATGGCGAGTCATGAAACTGGACACTCGGACAACCGTCTACAGTATCTTGATCATGGAGAGGTGGCTGTGGTAAGGCAAATAATCCCAAGAAAACCTCAGAATGTCTTTCAAGCTGCCCGCGATGTACTTTGAACGCGGCCGGACCTGCAATGATCACGACATTACCATCATGAAACCAGAAGTCTGAACGAATGAATTCCGACGCAGGACGGATGCAGCGTTGAGGTGCGGCTGACCTAGGCCTAGGGACCAATGAATGAGAGAAGGAACGGTGAACGGTAGTCGGACGGATGCGAGAAGAGGAGTAAGAGATGGGACTGAAAATGGAATTCTCGAGAGCGGGGGTTGGTAATGGCAACTCGGGTGGGGATGATGGGTCGTGCCAATGAGCTTGTTGCTCATGCATGCCCGCCTGAAGGTTCGACGTTAACACTGTGAGGCGAGACAACAGGCATAGAGCAATTGCGCTCAGCCATTAGGAGCTGGACTGCCAGCCTTGTACCAGCAGCTCCTATCCGACGTCAGCCCTTGTGAATACTGCGGTAATCAGGCAGGCTTTGTACCTTCTGTTATTTTTTTATAAAAAATCTGAATCTTTTTTGATATGCGTCGCGGTTGAAGCCTAGAAGCAGTCATGTAACACAAGAAATACGATGGCCTTCAAAAGATCGAAATATATAAACAATCAAAAATCGATCACGAAGCTAACGTTTGTTTCTATAGTGGCCTTCAGCAGAAATTTACGAATTAACACACAAGCCTTATGTCAGTAGAAATTTCTCCGCTCAGACAGGATCCTCGGAATAATCGATGATTAGAAGCGGTGGTTATGTGGGTCATAGTACGGGGTCCCTGGAGTGCCCAGAGACAGGAGCAGAGGATAAACAATTGAAAACATGTCTTTGACAGAAGTCCCAGCCCGAGGTAATAATTCTTCATCGGGAGATTTTCTTTTGGAGATTGCCGTAAAAAATGCCAGAAGATCAAATTTTCACTCTGAACATAGGAGTTGAGTGGACCACCATCTCCTACGCTCGAATAAGCCATGACCGCTTGGAAGAACAGAAGTGGAACCACCCCCGCTACGCTTGATGTGCGTTCCGAAACCCTCTACCTTTGAGAATCAATGTCAATGACAAGCTTCTCAGGCAGGACGAGTAGTTCTCAATCTTGTCGACAAGCCAAAAAAAATCCCAGACCCTGGGTCGCTGATTTTCGGCGAGGTTCGCCCCACTTCCATGTTCGATGTTAATGCCTTACACTCGTATTGTCAGACAAAAACAGACCACATGCTTGTAGCACATTTTGATCCTGTCGATGGTTGGTCTGCACCTGAAATCAAACCGTATGGACCGCTCCATATTGATCCTGCAAGTTCGTGCCTTCAATACTGTTCTAACGCTTTTGAGGGTATGAAGGTACGTCCCGATGCCTTGTTGGATTGGCATTTCTATTTATAGCACGCCGCGGATAGGCTTACATTGGCCCAGATGGCAATATACGACTCTTCAGACCAGGAAAGAACATGGAGCGGTTGGTCAAGTCCGCTGCTAGGGTATCCCTACCTGTGCGTTACTACATGCTGATTCCTGCAGTGAAATTAAATAATATGTTTATCAGCCATTTGATCCAGATGCGCTCTTGGCCCTCATTAAGCGTTTGGTCCTCCTTGAAAAGCGATGGATACCGACGAAACCAGGCTATAGCTTATACATTCGCCCGACCATCATTGGAACTCGTACCAGTAAGCTTTCATCTTGTCATATCCCGAGTTATCCTATCACTATGCATCAAGGTCTTGGCGTCCGTCACTCCGACAGTGCAACTCTTTTTGTCATCCTTTCACCGTCAGGGCCCTACTTCAAAAATGGATTTCATCCAATCTCTCTACTGGCCGTATCACACCCCGTTCGTGCATGGCCAGGAGGTACCGGTGCATACAAAGTTGGTTTGAACTATGCGCCTACCTTCATGCCTCAGATCCATGCTTCTTCAAAAGGATACGATCAAATCCTGTGGTTGTTGGAGGCCAACTGTCCGAGTGGTGAAAAAGGGAAGAAGGAACTCATGATAACAGAAGTGGGTGCCATGAATGTTTTCGTCGTCATCAAGCGTGATGACGGTCGTGAGTGTGGTCCACTCATCTCCAACCACATCTACTGATTTTTCATAGATTTAGATCTAATAACACCGTCACTAGATGGCACCATCCTTCCTGGTCTTACCCGTGCTTCTACTCTCAGTCTTGCTAATGCTCACACTTCAGGTGATATCACACTTCCAGGAGTGCCATCCAACCTCAAAATATACCCTCGGGAAGAACCAGTCCCAATCTCACAGCTATCGTCGTGGAACTCTGATGGGAAAGTAACCGAGTTTTTCGTGTCAGGGACTGCTGCAATCATCGTACCTGTAAATAAAATTGCTTGGGATGGAAGTGATCTCTTATTCCCTCAAGTATCAGAGGATGGCCTGGGATTGGTGGGACGAGGAATGTTTGAGATGATCACCAGCATCCAGACTGGTAAAATCATTTTCCGAGACTGGAGTGTTTTGTGTACATGATGTGTTGGTTGATTTTTCTTTATCGGTCTGTATATCGAATCCTGTATGAAAATGTATTCAATGCAGATCACACGACTTGCGAAGCAGAGGCCTCAGCCGAGGCGTTTGCAATATCTGCAGTCAAACTGTGACCATCCAACCGGTTTTCAAACGAGTCTCAACACCGCAACACTCTCCACATGAGCGGTTTGAGGAAACAAGTCAAAGCCTCTCAAGCTTTCTAATTGATACTTCCCCCTCGTCTCTCCACTGTTCTCTACCATACGTAGCAACATTCCAATATCTCGTGCTTGGGTATGCACGTTACAGCTGACGTATACCAAAACAGCCGGTCGGAACTGTACAACCTGTTGGATAAACTTTTCATCACAACCTTTGCGAGGTGGATCAATGACAGCCACAGTTTTGAGGCGCGGAAAGGAGGAAACAGAAGAGAAAATGTCGGAAGCAGTCCCAGATCTGAATGTGATATCTGGTATCTCCTTTGACAAAGTACTCATAGAGGGTGATGAGATGAAATTGCTATAAGATGATATGGCGCGTAAAGAACGATTGAGTGTTACGTTTTCTTGTGCTGACCGAATGCTATCCGCTGACAGTTCAATTCCAGAGATCGTATCAAAATAAGGAGAAAGTGTGATTGCAAAAAGCCCAGAACCGCAATAAGTATCCACGAGATGAGTTGGTCGGGAGTTTTCGACTCCTGGGGGGAAGATGGCATCTTTGACATAATCCGTCAAAGGTACAAGGACAGAATTGTTATTCTGGAAGAATGACGATGCTGGATATTCGAACAAAAATCCGCCGACTTTTTCGCGTATCTTGCCTTTATGTGAAGTCACACAGACGTGCTTCGTGAGCGCGTCCGAAATATATGACTCAACGTCCGCCTCGGATGGTACATTGGTTGGTAGTAGCATAGAAGGGTCGAGAGAATCGCGGAAAATGAGTGATGCACCACGTTTGAACGTGTAAGCGCTTCTGTGAAATGATAAGTAACTTGAAAGCATTCCCAGAAAGGATTCAACGTACCTTATAACCCGCGCTCTCTCAATGGCAAGGGCCTCGTTGATGACTGGTGTCGCGATTGGACATTCCTCAATGTCCAAAACTTTTCGAGTGCCGACTAAATTAAAACCAATTTTCAACCAATCAGGCTGTTCCTTGACTTCATTGTCAGTCTTATCTTGTTGTTTTATCTTGAGCAGAGACTTTGGGGCGGCTTCAAAATGGGGTGTTATCTTCGTCCGATAGCCGTATTTCAGAGGCGAGCCAATTGTAGGGAGTACAGGAGGTACAGACGGTTGTGACAAGCCTACAAATCATCATAAAGAACAATTGTTCCACGATTGAGGAGGGACGAACCAGAAAATCTCTGATAAGCCTTGACAATGACCTCGCGTTTGAGCGAAAGCTGAGTCTCGTATGAGAGCATCTAAGTCTCATACATATGCTTCAGTGGCATTGATACGTGTGCATGAACGCACTTGATATTGGCAACCTCCACACTTTCCAAAATACTTGCATTGTACCCGAGAGTCGTCACGGATCTCCGTGTTTGGTTTGATTACTGTTACGAAGTCGGCAACGGAATGCATCCGCGCGTTTCGGTACACCTTGGCGCGGATAATCTCACCGGGGAGCGAAAAGGGAACGATGATGGCCCATGGAGTGTTGCAGTACTTTTCATCAACAGGAATTGCCACAGCATCACCTGTGATAGGTAGTCCCTTTGAATCTTTCTCAACTATCGAATAGTCGAAGAATAAGGGACTCACCCCCTGCGCTTAGACTTTTCACTATTACTTCAACTTCCTCTTGAGGCAAGAACGGTGAATCAAACTCGACGCCACCCTGGATAGCTTTCTCTACAGTTTCCGCTCCAAGGACGTATTTAATTTCTTGCCATAGCACATCCTCAGGTGAACAGGATTCTGGCAATTTGATTTTCTTGTGTTTAGGCTTTCGTCTAGGCCTCTTGGAGTCAGCTCCGGATTGTTGCTTCGCACCAGTTTCGCCAGCACTGTAGGAAGAAGTAAAGGAAACACTCTCCTGGATCTCCAGTCGTGGCTTCTTGCTAACTTGGGCTTCAACCTCACTAGCAGGTGCATCTCTGGCTCTCCAAGCTCGATTTTGCCCCGACATAATATTAAAGCCGATAGCCCAACGGAATATACGGAATCGTGGATGAAAGGACAAGATGCGGCAGGCAGACATTTGCCGTCAGAAAATAAGTTGTGGGAAATGCGTGCCGCTCGGCACAGCGAATCCGTCTTTCTTAGTAAATCATTTATTGAGCGGGGTTTCGTCGATGGCCTTTGATCCTAACCCCCTGTTCGTCGTCTTTGGTTATGGTTCTCTTATATTTAAGGCAAGATAGTCCTCACCTGGGAAAAGAGATGCTCATGAGTACCGTTCACATAGCCTCCTCCTCATGTGACTACACAAGGTACTGGAGCAGTTTGACTTCAGCCCAATGTGAATTCTTCTTTCTAGTTCCCGGATATCTCAGAGGTTACGTGCGCAGGTTCGCTCAATCGTCTCACGACCACCGCGGAACTCCAGAGGTCTTCGATATATATGTCAGAGATACGTGAGACTAGAATTTGATCTTTCTATAGAATCCGGGAAGGGTAGTGACTCTGGTACACAAGGAAGACTGGGATCAGTTCTCAGAAGCTGTACGACCCATTTGATTGAAAAATTCTAGCATACAGCTGAATAGAACTTCAGGACGTATCTCCACATGAAGACGTCGTCTGGGGTGCGTTGACATTGTTCTTAACCCATTTTATCTCCTCACCAGCTTCTGCAGGAATTGCATATACCATTGATCCTGCATATGAAGCAGAAGTCAGAGACTATTTAGGTCAAATGATGATTTTTTACTGCCCACAATTGTCACTGAACACATCGTCTATATCAGATTACAGGGAAAAGGTCACCTTCTAGCCCTCAAATCTATTTCTGTTGTTCAATACTTTTAAGGACGGATACACCATGGAAACCTTAGATATATACGGAGTTATAGATGGTAGAGAACGGGTTATCATACACAATGTGCGTGATTCTTGAATTCTAAATTGCTGGATGTCTACAGCCGAATAGGCATTCGTATGTTCTTTATCCTTTAGGAGATGATGATTCCTCAAGCTACAGCAGTGTTATGTCGGACGTAACGACAACCCTTCATTTAGTACGTCGCTCTCTTCCTTTCATGAGCTCCCAACTCATGTGCTAATCCAGTCGGGTCCGAACCCCTTGACATGCTTGCGCACAGAATATGGCGCACAGTCGGTCCGTCAGGCCCTAACAAAGCAGGTGACTTTGCTTCCTCGTAGATGTTCAATGACACCTGTCTGCAGGAGTATCTGTACAAATTAGCTGATTCCGTTCGAAAACTCTCCCCTGAGTCATACGATTCTTATTTGTTTTCTTTAGAGGTAAGCTCTTTACTCGATCTTTTGTTTGGCATCATAGACGCTTTTTGTAGAATAAAGTGAAAGTTTTGGATGACAGGTTAGCTGAGGAGTAGGACTACTATATCAATGAAAAAAGGAATAAGTTTATACAATCATACAGTGTCAAACTGGTCTTTACTTCCAGCATTCAAGTTCATCTAAGTAGCAGATTTATTCCAGGCTATTCCCAGAAAAGGGTGGAGTTCTGTTTTTGTTCTGAGTTTCTCGTTGCATTTCAGAGTACTAGAAGGGGGATTATCCAACATTGAACTTAAAAGACGTTGGATTCATAGTCCACCCACTTCTGTATTTTCTACAATTGAGAACCTCTTGGTGGACGCCCAATGTCCATGACCCATGGCATGAGGTTAAAGTTGACAGAAAAAATCACTAGGATTAGTTGTATGTTCTATATCCAAACTGAGTAGATGTTAAAAGGGTCAGAAACTCTTAGCTCTACATCTCTGAGCTCTCCACACAAGAAATTCTATTTCAATACATCTGGTGAGTAAGCTTGCCAGTTGTCCACACTACCATGCTTGCTGCAGCCTTCGTTCCAACAACCATACTATCATGGATGCACACCTCTTGCCCATCTTGGACATGAAAGATTCAAACATATATAAAATGGAGAAATGACGATAGGCATTGGACTTTGTTTTTGTTTGCTCCCAAGAATCACGAATCAGATCGGCAGCTCTCTCAGCAACGATATAAGTCATAGCTTGGCTATGAGCACCCGGCACAAATGGCTGGGAAGACTGTTCAGCCCTAATACACAACCAGAAGAATTGGCAATACTTGCCAAAACTGAAGTATCGACTATTCTCAAACCCCGAATGTTCTTAACGGGTAATCAGGGTCGACTACATCCCAGCTTGCTCCCTTGGGTAACATAGAAGCAGTTCCGACGGCATGGGCACCGAAAGATGCGATATTTTTCACTGAGTTATCGATCTCATTATCCGTCGTCGTATTAGTAAATGGAGCTGCTACACCAGAAATGATGTTACGGAAGGCCGGAGCCCTGGAGAACGTGATAGTCTCCTTGACCGCTTCACGAATGGCTACGATATCAAACTCTGTCGTCAGGATTGCGGGATCGATCATCGGGTCGTCGAATGGATTGTTTGATCCAATTGTCAGAGTTCCACCTGAAACATTGATTTGGTTTTCGTGAAAGGTTTATGGGAGACTTAATGGAATAGCTCACGAGATGCAGGACTGACCAAGAAGATATATATATCATAAGCAGCGGGAGAGAGCTTTACACCAGCATCAATTACATTTTCTCGAAAGTAGCAAACAAAAAGATGCTTACTGCCCCGAAGACAAACTCGAGATGCGGAGATCTGAAACCCGAAGAAGGATCTCCGAAGCTTTCAGTAATGTTCTGCACAACACGCTTCCAGGCCATGAGGGGGATTGGCGCGATGATAGAAAAGGGTTCTGTTCTGTTCTTGTTCCAAATCTGGAGAGCCTCTCTTTACAGTGCTGGGTCAGTAAACAGGTTGACCACATCAGCAAATAGCCAACTATCCTCTTAAAATCTCATAACTCACTTTCCCCATGGACCGAAATCCAAAGAATTCGGTTCTGTATTGAAAGATACTCCGACACCAGCGTGGTCTGACAGATTATGTCCAACACTACGGTTGTCTAGAAGTGGATTTATGCCATACTTTTCAAGCTACTCTGCATCAGCGATCCCGGAGTGCATGAGACAAGATGACCTCTTTAGATGCTGTAAAGTTGACGGGCCTTGATGACTCAGAGACGCGAACCTCGACGGTATGAATGGTCGGTCTTCCCGTGCTGGCCATAGGGAGGACGCGAGTGACACGGGTATTGGTGACGATGTGGAGGTTCTTGCGAGCTCTTGTACGATCATCAAGGTACGCAGTAGCGGCACTACTTCGCGTTCCGTCATGCCCAATTGTAGATTGCTTCCAACCTATCGACAGATGATTGTCATGTTCTCTAGCTGGATGACGTGCATAGGCAAACCTAAACCCGGTGGCATTCCCGAGTTTATGTCCTTGTTATACCGCCAGCCACCACCTAACTGATCACCTGCTTGTATTGCCAGATTGTCAATTTGAGGATAGGAGAAGCCAGAGTGTGTCATAGGCACTTTTCCGGTGGTGCTATGTATTTCAGGATTATACTCGTTCGTGGTGTTGTGATGATCTACAGGTTCCTCGAATTTTTCGAGCTGTAGGTGCTCTTAGTCGCGCAGTGACTCGGATATGAAATCATAAGAACCTTTTGGAAGTATTGCTGAACATTATTCCAACTCCATCCAGGGTCCCCGGTATATTCTGCAATACGGTCGTAGTCTGCAGAAGAGCCTCGTGTGTAGACCATAGCATCTATTGATGAAAATGTGAGCCTGGGTTCCACGATGGTCCAGTTCATACAGATCGATACCCACTGACAGAACTACTTCTGCCAAGAACATGGCCTCGCTGATAAGACAAAGAGCGATTACTGAGACCAAGTTGAGGAGTAGTAGTATAGCTCCAATCGTAGCGAGTATTCACCAGTGTTTGTGAAAGCCCTGGAACTATTGAGTTATTCACTCCCTCATTGCTATTGGGACAGGGTTACAAGTCGAGAGCGAAACAGTAGCACACTAACGTTGGTCCTGCTTCGAGGAGAAGAACACAAAAGCGAGGGTTCTCTGTCAGTCTGCTGATCCTGCTGTGCCACCTGACTGATCTTGCTGTGCCACCTGCCAGATCGGCATTATCACTCCGCTATTCAGGCGTGCCAGCACAAATACCTCCAACAACGATGAAATCCCAGTCTACATTGGGCAGATCCTCTATCTTGTCATATGTTGCAAATAAACCAAAGGTGACTAAACTGACGACAACTGCCAGGCTGAGGAACATCTTCGAATAGGTAATTCAAGACCTAAGGCGCTTCGGGAAATACCGCTACCAAAGTCAGAAAGAAGAGTGAGGAAAATCGGATTGCTACATCTATTGTGCCAGCGAATCCACACAATAAGCACTTGCAGAACATCTACCCGGGCTCGAATTCTTTTGCTCCTGAGCCAAGTCCAAATGCTTGTACATATCTTTTGTTGAAAAACGATCGGGGGGGTACAAACAGATAGTGAATACAAATTACACTACCTGTATCTTCATCATGTAACGTAGCTGCCAATATCACAGTATGAAGCAATAAAATTGATCTCATCATGTGTATCGCGTAGGCTCGCACGAGATCCAGAATCCAACATCTTTTGATGAAGGAGCCATGTGATGTCTAGTCTATGTATTTTAAAACATCAAAAGTGCTCTGTGAGTTCTCAAGCTCACTCTTTAAAACACTCATGGCTTCGCTAGCGACAACCGTTTTTCCCTCACCATGCTTTTCAAGTATCTCACAGCTTTCTCCCTTGTCTCTCTTATCTGTGCTTTACCAGACCGCAGACCAAGACAGACAGTCTCGTTTGCAGATCCGCGCACCAATGGTGGCTCCATGCTCGATGATGGTCAGTGTGCGTCAACTAAGGAATAAAGCAATTTCTCATATTCCATGACATCAGCTGGAGGCGGTTTAGGAGAGCCTCTTAATGTGAAATTCTCTGGCTTTGTTCATGTTCACTTGCTCACCACAGCGATTACTCTTAGGTTATCATTTCGGGACTTAGCTCGCCCGACGTGCTCACCGATTCTGGGATCCTAAACTTCGCCAAAGCTATAGGATTGTAGGTGTTCTGAGTCTAGCTGTGAAAGCATCTTTTTCTAAAGGTTTTCTAAGCTCAACAGAGTGTCTGGGTATTCACCTAGGAGATCCCCAATCTGCAAATCTGGGCGATGGGAACGGTCCCCAGAATCAAACAGTATACAATAGATATAACCTTTTATCCGGTCCATCTGATCATCCTCCAGCTCGAATTGCGCCAGGACTATGGTGACCCCAACCTGGGTACCTGTCTCGAGAGCCTGATCGGAGGAAATCATTTTCGGTTTATTTCCTCCTCCCTTACGTTTGCCCTCTTTTTTGACTTCCTCTCAGAGTTTTCAGGCAAAATGGTCCTAGTGCACGTACAGGCGCGTTATTCTTAGCGTATGTACCCATCAGTTAGCAAAACCAAAAGCTCAATTTGTTTTTCATGATAGTGTCTCACAGGAAGAGGTAGGTCCACTTCAATGACCAACAAGATTCTGCGAATTCTGAGAACGAAATCTTAGCCTGCCACAGAAAATCACACTATTTCACCAAATGGATACGACCTAGGTACATCTTTTCTGCCTTGCTTTGCTTCGACCTGACCATTGTCTAAAAACAGGTCGCGACAATTTTGTCGCCAACGCCACTGGCAGTAGAAATTTTGGAGGAGTGACTTACAGCACGACTTCCGAGGATTTAGACGGATTACTACCCACGGGTGCAAATGGGTAGGTCCAGAATTTCTTGTTGGAAATGTACTGAAGCACCTTTCAGAATCAACCATGGGATTGCCATCGATGGCGTCGTCAAGCTCTTAACTATCCAGATTGCTTGACATAGGAATTTGTGGTATACATAAAATTATGTTGTCTGCCAAAAAACATGACATTTGCGTCCCGTTGAAGTGGGCCGTCCCAGTTAGCTACCTCCACGGTCTAGCATCACTTTCTTCTGTTGCCATCACTCCACAATTTCGTCATGTCACGGCGGACAATCAGCTGTCCACTCGCGTGATGCTGTCAACTGATCTGTCACTTGGTTGTCCACTGTCTCAAATGTCACGCACTTCCGGGGACTTGCTATTATATAAGCCTTAGATAAGTGCAGAAAAATGCCGATATTAGTCTAAAATAACATAGAGGGGTCCTCGTATGGCCAAGTGACTAAACTCTACACCAACAAAAAGGAAGAGATATACTATCCAGAAAACTCCCAATTTTTGGGCTAATTACTAGTTTCATATCCTTGATTAACAATGAAGAAAAAGAAGGCAATATAGAAACACCACTTCTTGTACTCTTACCTCCATTACCAATGGTAGCGCCCAAGTGTAGTGTAGTGAACCCATACTCTATGAACACAAATATCATCATATACCCTGTCAACCTTGATAGCACCACTGAGGGACCTGCCAACACTGCTGTCAACATACAGTGTAGATGGTCTTTGTCCTGAGTAAGCACAGGAGGTCTATACAGCATCTTCTCCTCCCTAATGGACTTCTCCCCCCTGTCTGAAATAGACTACACAGAGCAAATTGCCAAGCAAAACAACATGGACATTAAGGTTAACAACCCTCTCTATCTCTGGTCTAGAGTGACCCAACCTTCAACTTTGTCCCCCTAGTGCCTCAACCCACATGTACCAACAATGCAGTGGTACCTAACTATCACAAATGGCCACATACTGATTTGTGAGTTGATGATTTGATAATCAAAAGGCTCAAAAAAGTGAAGTTTAGACAGTAGCAAAAGATGTTGTTAAGTCTGAGGTTTATCCTCAGACATACAGTCCTTAAATACATGATTGTGGTGGTCTGTGCACCAGGACAGCCTACCTACTATATGATCACTACCTATTGTTCTACATATAGGAGTGCTATTGTTCTTGAAATAGAGATAACCTAACCATCTTAGGGCAGTCCTTTATTCTATTCAAGAACAGATAATAATTTATGGGTAAAAATTAGTATTATGTACAAACATTGAGGACCTTGTATCTCCATGGGATCTTATTGCCTCTGGATCTATTTATAACCAAAAGAAGCGCATTGAAGAGAGCTTCACAATGGTCATTGAAGCAAATGATTATTTTAAGCTATTCCTGAGATATCAGTGATTTAGTGTCTGGTGTTATGAGAGCTCCAAGAAGGAAACAGTCTCCTATGCATTTAGACACTTAATCCAAAATCTCAAGTCATACAATGAGGTCAAGGTATAAATAGTGTGGGAACTTAGAAAACCAAATCACATGACAAGGTTAAGTGACCATAGAACATTCTGGAAGAATATGTGATCATGGACTAATAGTAGTACAGCCACTGTAAAATAGTATAAGTAGTAGTCCAATCCAAGGAAGAACTCCATCGAGTTCTTCTTGAACATCTACCTAGAGTGATCACTAAGAGCATTCACTGCCT
>Ga0153944_1000506_pt1 | contig 16751 bp, 14 predicted proteins | sample TSNJ028MetaG_FD_104703 | JGI IMG/M metagenome (GOLD analysis project Ga0153944, IMG submission 104703) | Attine ant fungus gardens microbial communities from New Jersey, USA - TSNJ028 MetaG | ecosystem: Host-associated > Fungi > Mycelium > Unclassified | place: USA: New Jersey, Wharton State... | reverse complement strand
TTCCTTCTTAGCTCAGTTGGTAGAGCGCGTCACTAGTAATGACGAGGTCAGTCGTTCGAGTCGGCTAGAAGGAATTTTGTGTCTTTTTGCAATCACGTTGATGGTCACAAGACCACGTGCAGAGTTTGCCACAAATAACCGCCGTCCCACACACAGTCTCTCACAGTCTTTCACTGTTACCTGTACGAAGATGTCTGCTAGGCGGCAGGCTTCCACTACCTCCCTTTCTCAATATGTGCGGACCAGTTCACCTGTAGATCAGGGTAATTCTCTCGATTTCTGTAACTCGTTTTGGGGCCTTCGGGACCAGGGCTTTGATGTCCTTTCCCGGCGCATGAGAGGAGCCATCCATACAATTGAGGAAGTACGGGGCTTCTGGAAGGAGCGGTAAGTACGATGTAAGCTCATCCTATCTGGATCTAGTCTCATTTCCTTAACTGGTCTAATTAGAGCTGCTATTGAGGAGGATTATGCGAAACGATTGTCGAAGCTTTCAAAGCTCGTGCTCGGAAAGGATGAAGTCGGGTATGTCATGGAATCTACTCTGTTCAGCTACATCCTAGGTTATGTGTCATCTGGATGGTGACGATGCGCTGACCGATGGTCGGTTCATTTTGGAATCCCCTCAAGTGTGGACCCTATAATTGGTTTTTTTGGCTCCGAGCTTCTCATTCGCATATCTTACTATCTGATCCAAAAGTGCCCTCCGGCGTTCGCTTGACATAGTCAAGGATGAGACTGATAAGCAAGCCACATTCCATATTACGCTCGCGCAGCAAATTCGGACAGAGCTCGAAGTCACTTGTGCTGATTTCCAGTCGAAACAATTAAACCACAAGAAAACGTATTTAGCAAGCATCGAGAAGCAGTGCAAGATGAAGCAGTTACAAGAGCAACACGTGGACAAGGCGCGAGAGAAGTACGAACAGGATTGCATGAAGATCAATTCTTACACAGCCCAGTCCTCCCTTGTTCAAGGCAAGGATCTAGAGAAGATCCAATTGAAGCTTGACCGTGCCAAGCAGACCGTCCAATCTAATGAACGTGAATTTGCCAGTTTCACAAAAGCCTTCGAATCAACCGTGCAGAGATGGGAACAAGATTGGAAAGCATTTTGTGATGGTTGTCAGGATTTGGAAGAGGCTCGTATTGACTTTATGAAGGATAACATGTGGTCCTATACGAATCTTGTTTCAACGGTATGCGTGGCCGACGATGAGGTGTGTTTCACCTTCTGTTTTATTTAGTCTTGTCTCAATATTTCGCCAGTCTTGCGAGCGTATCCGTGTATCACTAGAACAGATGGAAACCGAGCGTGAAATTGACAACTTTGTTTCCCTGTATGGAACTGGACCACAGATCCCTGACCCTCCCGCTTTTATCAATTACCAATCGCCCGACACCACCCCATCCTCTGCCGCTCAACCCACATTTCGATCTGCTAGTTTCATTCGTTCGACTGCTCGAGATGTTCCTGTTCAGCTCCACCGCAATGTCCCTCCTCAAGAAGAAGACTTAATCAATATTGCTGGTCGCGGTGCAGGAGGAGGAGTTCCTCCTCGGAGAACAGATACTCACCCAGAAACAAACAACTTAATAAGACAACCCACTCAACGAAACAGTGTCTATGGCGTGCTTCAGCAGCAACAACAACCCTATCCAAACGGGGTTGGGCCCAGTTGCTCTCCCAAAAAACCATATCAAAATCAGATAACCGGTTCGTCGGTGTCACCCGGAGTCTCAGCAACCCTTGCGCAGCGTCCGATGGCTAATGCTACTTCGTCTTCTCAACCACAATCTTCCCACCGCCCAACCTCCTCTGCGTATGATCCTCACACTGAGCCCGTTGATCCCACCGCAGAAACTTACATCAAAGTTGGCAATAACGCCTATAGGGTTGACCCATCAAAGGACCCACAAATGAACCCAGGGACCAGTGGAAGTGGTTCTGGATCGGCCAGCCGGGCGGGTCCCCCTGCCACGAAACAAAACGGTATTGATCCTCTCCAGAAACAGCTCGAGGAACTTCAAAGTGGGCTATCTGCATTAGGAAGCAACAGGAGAAACACTATACGCAGACAAAGTGTTGGTCCCACCAGTGAGAATTCGGTCGCGAGTTCCAGTCGTCAGAAAGGAAACGATACGCTTTCCGCAGGGACAGTCTTCCGATCTGCGGCCGCAAACTCTCCATCGCCTGCTGCTTCTGGGAGTGGTTTGCAACAAGTTCGAGATTACAAGAATTCGGCGGAGCTCGTTGTGGGTGCTCCGCCGCAGACAAGTTCTCGACCTGCCTCACCGAACCCTCCTGTTGCTAACTTCATGATCCCCAAAAGTTCAAACGGTAATCATGGGGCCGAAGTCGTGACAGACGTGCTCGCTGATTACCACCAGCACTTACCTGGAGAGCGGAACAGTAGAAGGGTTAGCTCTGCCAGCGGAAATGGTGCTGGTGCTAGTGGACATAGTCATTCATTAAGCGTAAGTAGCCAACAAGGACAGGGTCTTGCAAGGGCACCCAGTATTGGACATGCTGGGATAGGAGCACATGGTGGCAACTCGAGGGGAAATAGTCCGCAGCCCTCAGCATCAAGGGGGCCAAGTCCTGGACCAGGAGAGATCGTGCGGCCAGGAAATATGTCTGGACATCCGCCACAAGTCTCGCCACAACCTCAACCGCAACAACACCAATTTCACCACCAGCCACCCCAACACCCGCCACAACAGAAGAGAACTAGTACTCTGATTACATCACCATCCACTAATACGCCTATTCGGGACACCAGTCCGAACCCTGTGGGCATTGCGCTTGACCCAAATGGAAGGGTATCTCATGATGAAATGGCACAGCGATATCAAATGCAGCAGCAGCAAAGGGGACAAACACCCCAGAGCCACCAGCATATGTATGGTGGAATTCAGCAGCAGTCTCAACATCCACAACAAAATCCTCAACAACAGCAGAGGCGATCAAGCTGGTTAGCAGGAATGCCCGCCCCGGGTGCTCCTCAGCCTCCGATTGCACATCCTGCGCAACCCATGTACTCATCTGTGACTCCGCCTCCACCGCAACTCATGAACATGTACCAGGTGCCACCACCTCCACCGATTCCTCAATCTGGTTATGTGACAGCTACTTCTGGACAAGGGATGTATAATCAGTATTCCCAGCAGTCGTCCACAGGCTTCCAACAGCCGGCACCACAGCAACAGCAAGTACAGACTGCTTATGCTGTAATGAACAATACGTTGGTCGGCCGACAACAAAGGGCCAATAGCATCAACGGAAATGGATTCAACGGGAGAAATCCCCCTTCAAGTCATTCTTCGAGCTCGTTAGCTGTTCGAAACGGAGGTGGAGATGGATATAGAGTTCCCAGTCCAGGGCCTGAAGCATCTATGCATGTTGGAAGATCGCCAAGCCCTCAGTCTGTGGTCCACCAGATGCTGCCACAGGTCCAACAAGTTCATCAACTAGCCTCGCAAACTCCGATGACGCATCAATACCAGTCCATGCAACAAGTACCTGTTTCTGCCTCACAGTCAATACAGCAACAAATGCAAGGGCAAGGACAGGGACAACTGACCCATACACGATTCAGTGTTGCACCCCAACAGCAGATTAGACAGACGACTGAAGATGGGAAACAGATCATGTTTTACGGTACGTCATACTAATTGCGAACATTTTTGATGTTTCTATTTTACTTTTTACCCCTATCATTTCGGTCTCTCTACCGACATGCCTGCTGTGTTTGTGAGAAACGTGAAATTCCTGTGCTTCACCCTTTATTTCTTCTGTCTGAACCTTGATCAAAAATACTGACTGATTCGACATATCTCTATCCGTTTACAGTCAAAGCGTTGTATGATTATCAGGCGACCATAGATGAAGAGTTTGACTTCCAAACGGGCGATATCATTGCTGTCACTGCAACTCCAGATGACGGATGGTGGAGTGGAGAATTGTTAGACGAAGCTAGGAGGCAGAGAGGAAGATACATTTTTCCCAGCAATTTTGTTTGCCTGTTTTGAGAGAAGGTTGACTAAAAGTCAGACGGACTCAAAATTTGTCTCGCTGAACCTGAGTCTTGTGATGTGTAAATAGCTAATCGGCTGCAAGCAGCTGGGATTGTTTATTGCTTTAATTGTGTTACATCTTTTCGTCATCTTGTCAAACAAACTTACATTAATGCTTTGTGACTAACTCCCCCGTTCGTTTTTATGATTTTCTGTACGGTGTTTGTTCTATTACCGACTGACCTCCTAAGCCCAGGAGTTCACACAGACCCCCTGTTGACCGCCGTTGTAATAATATATCTAGATAGTCGATACATCCACACGTACATCCGCACATCCACACGCCACTGAGTAAGCCATTTTTGGACATAACATATGGCTGATGATTGATAATTGTTTCTACCTTTTCTCCAAGAGTACGGGGATTGAGTGGAGGTCCGACGCCTCAGGGATGGTTGAGGCTTGATACTTCCGATTGCTGTGTTTGTTTGTGACACATAATCGATGGGACCTCTATCGTTCATATTTTATTGATTAAGGCTGTTCCTTGTCTTTCGCAATTGTTCAGATTGGAGCAATCAGATGGCATATTTATAACGTCGGTAAACGGAAGACAGTATGTTCGTATTCGCATTTTGCGACAAGCAAGGTGATTTGTGATGTAAGTGCAGTGCATATTTGGCTTTCTACTGTTTTGAACCGACGTTTGCACGGGCTGTATGATTTCTTTATTTAGAACGAGATGCGGCCCTTCCATATAAAAGCCATTTCAGCTCGGTATAGATTCCTTATATCTCACCCCCATGCGAGCTACCATCTCTCTGTATGAGCATCCAGTCCTCTGTGACTCAGACATCTGGTCTTCGGGCCCTGCGAGCACCAAGAGCGGACGTACTGCCATCGTTCTGGGTGTTATCTCAATAGCTACAGCATCCACTCTTGCCGTCGTGCAGTATACTGGACTCGCTTCCTCCAAGTGGGTTTTGGATCTTTTCTCAGCTTTGCGGTGATATACGGTGAGATTGGCAGTGACGACTCAAATGGCTGGTTAGAGCAGCAGCTCTGATCGTCTCTTGTCCTTTCTCACTATCCCTGTACTCGTGTGCTAATTTTTCTGCACAGCCTGGCGCTGTATCATGTACATTCAATACTCGGCACGCCTTGATCACGCACTTTGCCGCTTGATCCTCTAATACTTCGCAATTCGTTTTCGCAATTCGTTTCGCATCCACCCCTATCTCTTTCCACAAACTACGTCCGCTTGCTATCCCTCCTTTCTTGTTTCTCATATAATACGTAATCGCCCTTGGACCTTTCTTACGAGACGCAGATGGCTGTGCTCTATTTGGAACCGGTGATGCAGCGGTTGATCCACTATGGTCCGGCAAGGATGGTACTTTTGATTATCTCCTTTCTCCCGGGTCTCCTCGGATAGTGATTTTTTTCTGCACTTCATAGCTTTGCGCTGATTCCAATCTTTGAACCCTTTCGTTTCCGCTCTTCTCGATGTACAACCTTCCCATCGTCATTGTCACCTTATTTGATTTATTGTTCCATGTTACGTGTACTTTACTTACCTATTTTCGCAATTATCTTAATTGGTAGCAACCTAGTCAAATTGACCTAAAGTGACACCGTTTATACGTAGTATCTTATACTTGCTTTGATAAATCCATCCGATCTGAAATAATGTTCCCAAGGAATGAAAATATCCGGTGTTCGGTCTATTCCATGTTGTGTGAGAGTAAATTGCCAGTACTGGGTGACTCGTAAGAATTCTGAGGATGTAGTGCACATGTGAAATTCCAATCTGAGAAAATCTGGGAAAATGAGTGGAAAATGAGTTTACAGGTGTGATATCACACTATGTTGCATTCAAGTTACATACTGACTTCATCACACGACCTTTAGTAGCTCATACAGGAGAAATAAGAAAAAGATTAGTGTGTTTAATCCAAGGAGACAACATCTGTATATAGTATGTGACCTTGATCTGATCTACAATGGAGATTTTTATAAATGGTATAGCCCAATGATATCTCTAACTGAAGATAGGTATCAGGAAGGGAAAGTCTGAGACACTCTGAAATTTAAGATTCAACTCGGCATGGAGCAGCAGTAGAAAATCTGTGACCTCAGATTTTCTCAGACTGCTTACGGGAAGTCACCCACTAGTCACCCACTATTGGCTTAGCGTTGTTTTGACTTTGTTCGAAAATGGTTAGATGAATGATTCAATATTGGTTACAAGGAAAGTAATGGACTTGGGGAAACGTAAAGATGAGTCGAGTTTTGTATTCGTTACACGTCTTTACTACTTGAGGGTCAATTAAGGGGATCTCTTTCTAATGCGTCGGAGGTCCTCGACTCAGAAGATGGCTCACGTGTTCTAGGTGATGAAGAGTGTAAAGTACGAGGGGAAGGTTTTTGCGAAGCTTGAATCGTATGTACCACTGTGCATTACCGTTATTCTGGGTCAGGGAACAAGACTCCGGTTAACTCAACTCAACGGCAGGATAGTATAGACACCCATTCAGCCCAGAAAACCATCATTCACGCACTAGATCCACATGCTCAAATCACACGCACGGCGAACAAGTGCATAAAACCATAAAATGAGGTAGCCGATGCCATCTTGCCGTCGGTGATCAAGGTTGACCTGATCAGGAGGGATAAGATGCATCCATTACAGGGACCTAGGTATCTCCTATGTGAATAGGAAGAAAGTGAGAACGATTCTCAAAGAGGGAGGGAAGAGATCAATGACGGCGGAATCGAATGAGGAACAAGATTACATCTGCTGTATCCTCTGCTGCACACGCTCCTTTACTGTTTGGTAAGCGCTTAGAATCGTTTGTTCATTGATCACGATCTCAGTCGTATCTGGGCGTGGGCGACTGACGCGGGAAGCAATAGCCGCTGCATCTGTGTCTACAATGATTCTATCACTCTCGGCATAAGGATAGGTAACGCAAGTGGAGAAAGGAATGCCATACCCATCATCAACGGTTTCGTCCAAACATAACAAAACCAGATCCAAGTTTTCCAATACAGCCCGCTTCTCAAGTGAGTTCCGAAGGAGCATTGATAACGCATCAATGAGAGACGTCAGTGCCGCTGAAAGCATAAGTTCATTCTCGGTCGGACCAGCGATGAAGTAAAGAATGAGGTCTAGGGAGTGCTTGTACACCGCTAGATGTGAATCATAAAGGATTATATCACCTAGGAGGGATCTAGGAATCAGCACACGCATCGTAAGTAGTTTCGCCTCGAAACAACAGACTTACCTCCAGCTTTCTTTGTCTTCTGCCAAAGCCCTTTCTCAAATGCCTTTTGATCTTTGAGGGTGTTGAATTCTTTTGATTCGCCATCGGGATGGCTTCGAGGATGATAGTATTTTGCGAGGACACGATTTCCTTCTGAATCAATAATGACGAAAGCTTGAATGCTATAAAGGGAGAGGTTCATGGTGTTGTTCCGTAATAAAATGCGATTGGGGGCAAATGTGATCTCGTGATCGACACATCCCATCACTACATCACAAGTGCCTTTGCCCTTGCTACGCTCATGTTAGTCGAATAACCGAATGGATAGTTTTGAAGTTCAAGATGTACTCTACTTGGCCTCATCGTTCCCCATCGACTTGCATGCTTACTATCACTCTAAGCCTATGTCCTCAAAAATTCACCGATACTTCTGTAGGATGAAGCAGACATAGGAAATAGGCTTGAAACACAGTTGTTTCTTGTATGAGAGATGAGACAGGCCATCTCACTATTGATCCATGTGTTGTCTTCCGTCTTGCTGACATGGAACTAGTCCCTACCTCTATCTTTGGTTGCCCAAATTTCTGTCTTCGTGACCAGATCATTACAAAGGAAAATGTCGTTCTGCTATCCAGTAGCCGGATTGTACCAATCAGTAAAGTCCTAAGATCTGGCTGCACCCAACAGCGTAACGTATATATTCATTATACCATTGACAAATGTCATGATCAACCTCCCAGGATTAATCTGTTGTCAACTCAAGGTTCATCAAAGTCTTTCCGATTGAAAGACTTGAGCCGGAACAATGGCATAACTGTAAGAACATCGGTTTAGGTTTCACAGACTGCTGCTCACTTATATCATAAAGTGTAAGTAGTCCTGATCTCCTTCAATATTCCATGTTGTGAGAAGGCACGATCAAGGACAATATCAAAGCAAGGACTTAACGAACGTGTAATGGTATTGTGCAAAGAAACGTGTCTCAGGTAAGAAGTGATGAGTCACACCCTAGAATGTGCCTTCAGACTTTATATCTGTGCTATAGCTGCACATGTAAAAATCTGAATAGACAGATTTTCGCACCATTTTTTTAAACCAGCAATTTGTTACACTTTCACAACATTAATCTTGATGACACATACTAGAAGATTATTTAAATTGTTTTGACAGCTTTTAGAGCTTCGGACGAAGTTTCAAGTGAAGTATCTCATCATAGAGAATATCGACAAGTGATAGGATTCCTCTGCAATCTAGTGATTCAAAAAAGGTGAATATATGGTCTCTGTCTCAACATGTCAGGCTGTGGCGTTGCAAATATGCACATAATGTGAACTGCGATCGAGCACCACGTTACAAATCTATGATATTCAAAAGTATCTACATGACATAATAACGTCCAAAATCATGTCACAGACTGATATCGAAAGTTCCCAGATTCCCTCAGAATCCCTGCAGGAAATCATTCATTGCTGTTGTGTGAGGTATGTTCTCAGACCTAACTCCTTCTTTATTTAGTAGTTAATCAGTACTCTCGCATGACGGATAGTTCCTTTCAGGAACTGAATGTTTATCCCTTATATCTGAATCTCATAAACGGTAATCAGTTACAACCGGCTTCATTGTTGATAATCACACGTGGCCTCATTCAGGGTCCCAGCATTTGTTGTGGACCAGAAATTCTGAAGAAAAAGTAACGACACGTGCGCGTCTCCAATGGAGGGCTGTCTTATAAAAACTGACGGACTTCTGGAGGTAGTGTCTGCTCTTAGGGATTTTGATCTTCGGATGAGACTTATAGTTTCCTCTTTTGTTGGTTTGGCGGTCCTCGGACTGGCTCAGGGGTGTGGACACGACCATAGTCACGGGCACCAACCACCACCACCACCCAAGGTTCAACTCACACCACCAACGCGCCAACTAGTATGGGGAGATATTAACATCATTCATACCACTGACAGCCATGGTTGGCTTCTGGGTCATCAAAAAACTTCGTTCCCTGAACCCAATTACAGGTGTGCGACACCAATTCCCGTGATATTGTGTCAGGCCGCTGAACTGTTCCTTCCAGTGCTGATTTGGGTGATTTTGCTTCATTCGTTAGTCACATGAAAGAAGCGGCCGACGTAAGTTAATACTAATCTTATGCCCCCGAGTACTAGTGATATCTCACATGTGTATCAATGTTAGAAACGTGGTGTGGATTTGCTGTTAGTTGATAGTGGGGATTTACATGATGGAAAGTGGCTTCGGTTCGTTAATGATTCATATCAGCTGAAAGGTGATATAGGTACTGGACTCACTGATGGATTTCCACCTGGTGGAGTTGACGCCCATGATGTATGTTTAAATCCTCGTTATTTCCTTGCTCAGCTCTTTACATCAAGCATAGGCCAATAAATTTATCAAGAAGCTTCCCTATGATGTTATGGTCATTGGAAAGTGAGTCTATGGATTGAGCTCTGGAAACCTAGCGCATTTATGCTGTGAATCAGCCATGAATTATATATCTACAACAATACACTTGATATGTGCGTATCTTGGTTCATTGACAGGACAGATACACTCAATGGACCACTTCCGAAGGTACCAAAACTTCGTTCCTGCACTGAACGGACGTTACCTCTCATCTAATGTGAATATCACCATTCCGACGCTGTGTGGGCAAAATGTCAGTGTACCAGTGGGCGGTATGTCGACTTCATGTTCAATCAATCTTCTGAAGATAACTGATTCATCAATTGCAGACCGTTTCGTAAAATTCCAAACCGAGCAGTGAGTATGCTGACATTCATTATCACCAACCTAACCATGCACCAGCGGTCGCAAGATTACTGCTCTTGGTGTTCTCTATGATTTCACGGACAATGACGTTGGCACGACAGTGCAATCAGTTGCTAATATGGTTAATGAAACCTGGGCAAGTGGCTTGATATGACTTGTAATGTGTACAGCCGTTTATCTACTTCTAGTTTAAGGACGCGATTCAGGATGAACCTGATGTGTTTCTACTCGTTGGGTGAGCTCATCCCAAATCTTCTATGGCATGTCACGCTAAAATGCTTGTCAGGCACATGCCAGTCTCCCGTGATAATTGTCAGCACTTTTCTTGATGTGGACACCAGCAATTAAAATGAAATTGAATCTAGGGCCGCTTGTTTTCAACGCCATTCGTGCTATCCACGCAACAACTCCCATTCTAATCCTCGGAGGTCAGTATCACTCTGTCCAGTGGTATGCAAGAAACTGAGGTCTTTGTCCAGGTCACACCCACATTCGCGATTGTAGTGCGTATCACAGCTGTAACAATGTATTGATCTGATCCCTAGATGAAACGTGCGATCAGTACAACTTGACCAAAGGTCTATGTCATTGGAAAGCGGCCGTTACATGGAAACAGTTGGTATGTCCTTTGAAATCAGATGGTGATGGATTTGAACGTTTTCGCAGGTTGGCTGAGTGTGTATCATACTATCGATCCCATGCTCCCGTGTGACCTTTGAATCAGGTGCCAAGCTGGACAAAAAGGGTAGTAAAGAAGCTATCCAATTCAGCAGAAGATACCTTGATACCAATCGCATCACATATGAAGTATGCTCCCCCTACCTAATTTTTTACTCTGAAAACCAACTCCAGCATCAAGTTCCACACTAAAACAAATGGACACGACTTTGACACATCTCTAGGCGAACAAATTTCCAGCGGCCTCCAGGAACTGAGCTCTCGCTTCGACCTCAGTGCTCAGTTTGGGACTGCGCCTCAAGATTACAAGCTCTTCACGTAGGTTGGATTGATAATCACACCTCATTGCCGATCTAAAGATAAAAATTAGAGTACCATACCCCTCAAACAGCTCCCTCTTTTCCCTTTTCATTAGTAAAGTCATGCCTGTAGCACTCCAGCTTAACAACAGTGAAGCCTCCAAGCCTGCATTGTTTATCACCAATTCGGGCTCTTTAAGATTCGATCTGTACGCTGGACCTTTCACCAAGAATGATCAGTTGACCGTTTCACCGTTTATGGACTCTTTCCGTTTCTTGTCAAATGTCCCGCTCAGCGTTGCTGAAACGACTGTGAATACTTTGAACAAGGCAGGTGCTAATGAAAGGAGGACCCCAACCTCCACCAGTGGTCTTAGCCACTATGAATCAATAAAGGGATATGCAAAAGGAGACGTCGAGGGCGTCTACAAAGCATGGATGATGGGAATGATGGATAGGTCGACTGGTATGGAGAGGAGGGCAACGTCTGCGAACTTGACCCTTGGGTATGTGACGAAGGATGTCAGTACTTTGAGTTTTCTTTCTTGATCTTATAAAAACTAATCTTCATTTCCTCTCGGTAGTCTTGCCCTGGTGTAGGCGATGATACCCTCCATGTTGCCCTTCCTTTCTTCAACCCCCCGGATTTCCTTGCCTCAGATCCGCCGTCCGGTGTGACATCTGATACACCGATTGATTTCGTATTTGTCGATTTCATTCAGGATCAATTGCTTGAGATTGTTAACAGTGTGCAGAAAGACAAGGTGTATACGGCAGCTGATACCCAGCTGTACTCCCCAGTCTTGTCGAGTGCTGTCTTGGGTGTGTACGCGCAGCAGGAATGGAACTGAGGGACTTTATGGACATCAGCTTATACGTGTTTGGACTCATATCCGATATCTTGGTTCATATCTTGGTTCGCATTGACTTAGTATACTTCAGTTCAGTGTAATCATAGTATGTACGTTACCTCAGAGCCCTGCAACACTTCGATGTCGACAACGAGACTTCACATGATATAGACTGAGGTTTGCAGGCAGGACGACATGCACGACGACATGCGGCTGCCGTAGGTTGAATGAGATCGGTCAACAACGGCACGTGTGAGGAGTGAGTACGAGACCAGAAAGCAAGCAAGTGGGGGTTAATTTACGAAACGAAACAGTTACGGTATATTTAAATGAATGGCTAAATCATGATCATAGAGAAATGACTGCAAAGGTACTCACCCGACGGGTACTCGACCCCAGAGATAGATATATCCGCAGGGTACTCAAGAATGCATTCAATCTGAAATAGGTGTCGTGGCGTTACCAAAATAAGAAACGTCGAGTAGGTTCCACCTACGAACCCATGAGATCAGACGTAGTGGAAGAAGAAATTCGTTGACGATATTCTTTTATCGGCGAGTGTCCGATCTTTTAAACCCAAGCTTTCAGAAGTGCAAGATACGAGCATCAGAGTTGTGTTGATGTGTAGAAATTGGATCGGCATTCATTAGTGTATAGGCATGCCGGTCCGGGAACATCCTGTTGCTAATGACAATATTTTATGTCTTCATCAAGTGACAAAAGGCCTTCAGCAAAAAGATGTTTCCGTCAATGAGAATGATAAATACCAGATAACCACTACGTATTTTTTTCAGATGCATTTTGTAACTGATAGCTTACAAACGTGAAGCATAGATGATAAGAACTAAGACTCTTTGGGCTGTCTGAGAGGTGAAAGGAAGGGGAAGAAGAGTAGACAGTAGGTACAACTGAAAAAGCGAGAATTTGGATAAATGCTCAAAGATGATGAAGAACAGATCGTTGTTCCTGGGACTAAGATGAATTGGGCAGACTCGTGGAACACAGATCTATTACAACTGACCGTGGATGTACGAACCAAGGGCATTCACTGAGATCAACAAAGCCTCAATCTCGCCGACGTGGCCTCCTGCTCGGTGTTTGAAATATGACAGTCTCATATTTATCGTCCGAATTGCCGCCAGCTTTACGACCTGGTTGTAGAAGAAACACATCAGGGGAACTATCTAGCATCCACGCATCGTCATCATCAGTCTTGTCGGTACGTGTGCCAAAAAGGCCCTGATTGCTTTGTCGCGTGCTGAAAACATCGTTTGAAGATGTGGGATCACAATTAGACAGAGACGCCTTTCTACCAACGACACGAGGCTTTTGAGGTGTATCCTCTACTAAAATAATTTCAGTTTTTCCGGTTTGTAGTTTGCCATATCCGTTGGACTGAAGATCAGAAGTCGTCTTGGATATCTTGGGTTTGGGTTTGGGTTTGAATGTTCGCGACATACTAACTTCGCGATTTAAGGCACGTTTCTTCCCTGGACCAATGCTGACAGAACGTTCACGCTCTTCCCTCTCCTGCGCAAGTGATACGGAGAGCGAACAGGACCGCACACGACTTAGGGAGCGTGAGCTGGCCGTCGAAGAGACCAAATCACTTGTGGATATCGGTAACGAAGGGACCACCAGAAGCTCAGGAGAGGAAGATCGTGAGGTTGTCGCAGTGTCGATATCAGAAAAAGGTGAATTTGGAAAGACTTTTGATCTCAGCAATGAACATAGTTCAGGCAGGAGTGATTTGAACCTATGAGATTGCACATGAGGCAAAGGAAAACAAAAGTGTATCCACTCACGCAGCTTCTACTACATCCTCACAAAAGAGTTGAGCCCAATCCCGTTCATTACGATTGAGTTGCGACTCCTCTGTTGATAAATGGCTGGTCAACTGCAACATGGACAACTTGTCCATCAAGTTCTCTAGTCGTTCCTCCAATGAGGCTGAAGGGACATGTATCTTCTTTCTAGACCGCTTTCTCTTCTTGGGATGTGCGATCACAGGTTCTGGTGCGATCGAGAGTTTCATCATGTAAAGTAATATCTGTATTTGCACTCTTATCAGACTTTGACACATGTCATATGGTATTTGACAGTAAAATACGCACTCGCGTTTCTCTAGGCGCTCAAGCCAGTTCTGCCTCCACGTGGCATCCATCCAAGGCTCCAAAATCCCATTCTCAACCAGGTCGGATGCCTCTCTGTCGTCCACTTTCTCGTGCTGCAATGCATACCACATCATACTTTCTTCTATCTCTCCAGCACCCCCACCATCCTGGAGGATCTGAAGCAGTTCCACATGAAATTTGTTGGTGATTGTGCGCGTTGTTTGAAGTAATGGCTCCAGCAATGAATGAAGAGAGTGATTGGATTGACCGGACGAGGGGAAATCTGGGACGCGGCGCAAGGACGGTATAAAAAACTGGAGCGGTACGATAGACTAATTTCAAATTTCAGGACAAAAAATCAACGGATGAGGCTTGGTCCATCACCTCTGGGAACCATAGAAATTGCAAGTAAGTCTGAGTTATGAATTGATCGGCAGTTTCTTGTTGTAGATCAAATGGAAAATCAGCTGCGATAGCCTTTTCTTGAGTGGCAGTCCACGGACGGCTCTCTGTAAATTCTAGGGAGTAGTGCGGGGGACTTATTAGAGTCATAGCGAAATTGCTGAAATGACAATTGACTTTAGACCCTGATACGTCACGTGCCCCCTTTGGATTCAGCATTTCTATTCCGCAACAAGCAAACTAGCACTAAGACGCGGAGGGCTACAAAGAGCCCGATGTCTGGGGCATATCTATGGGGACGTGCCCCATTTTTTGATTCAAGATTTCTGTTCCACAACTAGTGTTAAGACATGGAGGGCCTGAACCGGGCCCAGCAGGGGGTGTATCTATGAGAGGCATAAATCCAGAGGTGGAATGTGTGAGCAAAGTTTGCTGGCAGATGGTAGAGATGGGAGTGTGTTTGCAGTAGCTGAAAAAGGGAATTATTCATTGCACCTGAGCAATTGATGCCATAGAGGCCTCAGACCCCCCTCAGAGTAGCTCTCCAGGGGTCTATCATCAACAGTAGGTTTCTATTGGGTAGGGGTTCTCCATCAAAAATTTCTAACGCGGTACTCGAGCGCAGTCCCCGGTAAAGTACAAGTACTCTATAATTGATCACAGACTACTAGAAAAGGACAAAAGAAAAAAAGGATCACTCAAACCTGATCCGGGCATAGATAAAGAAAAGAGAACAGAAAAGGAAGAAGAAAAGAAAGCCTATATAGAGTTTCTAGTCCAGGCAAACGCAGCGGGATCGTTTGTCAAGAATTGAATCAAGTTTTGATAACCGTACGATCTTCAGGGCTGTAAATGATATGACGACAGTTATGTGGCCTTCACCTCATAGGGCAAATCCTCCGCTGTCACATGCAAATTGATCTATCGAGGAATAGGAGCCTCAATCCAGAAATCCACTTTTATCGATAGAGCCAGATATCAAAATGGAAATACTCATCAGACTCACCAGAAACGTGCGCAATATGTACCAGAGTTCAACATTCCTACTTTTCCCTCCATTCTGTGCCTTTCCTCATCAACACTGCGATGGACAAGAACGACAAAGTGCTGTATATGACTCCATCAGCCATTTATTTTATTCCTGGTCTCCACTTGTTATTCACCAGATGCTTGCAAAAACTACAAATGCCCATTGAAAACCAACCTGAAGTGAACGAAATCCAGTCATCTACAAGCGCCGAACTATAAGGATTCAGTCTATCTGCTCCCACTTACGCGTTCACCAAATGGAATTCTAGTCGCATTAAAGCTCAAAAGCTGAACAGATTGAAGCTCTTTGGACTGACATACTCATAAAATGTTAATGCAACCAATAATAACACTTTGACAAAGCTAGTCATCTATGAGTGAAGCATTTAAACGATCTATCCACGAACGTACTTCAAACATTGGCTAACGTCGTTGCTCTGAGTAGGAAAACAGTCGCTGCAAGTATACGTAAAGCAAATGGTCGAAGTAATTTGCACTTATCCGCACTAATAAGCCTCAAACGTAATATCCTAGCAACGTGAAAAACTTACCACCGATGCAAGCGAATCCCGGAAATGTATTGTAGGTGGATTATAGGTAAAATGCTCATTTTTGCTTATCTGTGAATAGACATGCGCCTTACCAATTGCCACACAAGGTGCTATAAATGTTCTGGTATAGCGAATTGTAAATCCAACTTGAGTTTGGCATCAGTGGAATACCAATTGATCGATTGTCTCTACGTTCTTACACCTAAAGATAAAGGTAAGAAACGGAGCCTCTATGAGTGGCGGTTGACTCACATAACAAGTCCAAGGGGAACAATCACGGCTGCAGGCCATATTCCCCGTAATCGAATTTCAGGCTCTACTGGCCTTCCATCTCTTATAGCGCGTATACGAGCGCGTCTGATCATATAATCTGTCATTGAACCAGAGAATACTTCCCCGATTAGCCTATAAATCGATGTGCACATCGATAAAAAGATCTTTCAAGCCCAAAAAATCACGTACACGCCTGTTTGAACACTCAATCCAGTGGCAAGCCTTGAACCTTCTTCAATTCAAAATGAATAGAACAACATGAAACACTGACCCATTCTGAAGCGAGTTGAAGTGATATATCTTTGTAAAGATGGCAGGCGCGATAAATACAGGACCCGCAGAGGCATAAGTCAAGACGAGACCACTAAACAAAAACAATTATTTTTCGACTTGATAAGTTTACTGATGACATTGACTGACCTGCAGACTGCAGGAAGAAAAACAGAAGGCCGTACTAGCAATCTGAAGGGGCGGCCCAAAACTTCTCCCA
>Ga0153944_1000503_pt1 | contig 16773 bp, 22 predicted proteins | sample TSNJ028MetaG_FD_104703 | JGI IMG/M metagenome (GOLD analysis project Ga0153944, IMG submission 104703) | Attine ant fungus gardens microbial communities from New Jersey, USA - TSNJ028 MetaG | ecosystem: Host-associated > Fungi > Mycelium > Unclassified | place: USA: New Jersey, Wharton State... | reverse complement strand
TTATCCCGGTATTCTTTAATAAAGTCTAATGCAGATGCTTTATAATCTGTCGGCATGCCTACTTCTATTAGCGGTTTTAGTTTTTTATAAGTTACTGTTTTCATTGGTTGTCCTCACTTTCTAGCAATAAATAAAGTAATACTCCATCTTTTAAGCTCGCAATTCCTCTTCACGCAGGGGAATTTTTAAACCTCTTCAACATCATCTCTGCAACATCCTTGTGTTGATGCGCGTACCAATACCCCGAGCGCCTATAATCAAACTCTTGCTCATAAATGTTCTGAAATATAATTTTAGACCGCTCACAAAGCGCACAGCAACTGTTTAAAACTCTTTTCTCAGGAGGCAAGTACAAAAGCTCTTTGTATTTTTTTGCAATTAATTCTCCTCTGTCATTCACCTGTTCTTTTTGAAAAATATTGTTAATATGCGTCTTTATAGTTGTTTCAGACACAACCATAATCTCAGCACACTTCTTGTAGCCGTGCCCCTCCAAAATTAACCAAAGCAGCTCTTTTTCCCTTGGTGTCAGCTCGGTTGAGTATTGATTATTTTTCTTTTGAAATAATCCGCCAGACATCTTCCCTCACACCACAAACAGGCATACTTGCCCGTTCTCTAATATTTTCGGTACAACATCTATGTTCACTGAGGTCATACCTGCTGCAAGCGCTCTTAAATACGCTTGCTCATCCAAAAAATCTTGATAGCTTTTAAGCTCTGGCACAATCGGCTCATTTTCCAACGAGCCGCAATCCCACGGACAAAAACGCGGCTCAAACCGCGTCACGCTCACCCGTTTACAACATTTAGGACAAATCTTGCTCGACATCTTCCGCTTTTCCGCTTTCTTCCCATACACTTGTAAGCTCCGGATTTTCGTAAATATTCCCCATAGGTATTGAGTCCGCTATAATGTTCAGATTTTTCCTGGCGTTTAGCGAGAGCTCTTTTTCTGTACCTTGCTGCAAAAGTACAAACTTTCCGGGGTCATTCTTGGATTGATACACAAGAAAATACTTGGGCGGGTCATCTTCTGTTTTCAATAAATCACCTATGAAAAGCTCTGTATTTCCTACTTCTATTCCTGTCGCTTCCTTGGCACTCTCTTTTTCCTGCTCTTCAAACATATTCGTCTGATAGTTGTCAAGCTGCTCTTGAAGCTTTTCAAGCTCTTCTTGTTTATCTTCAATAAGCTCCGACTGCTTTTCTACAAAGTCCGTAAAGCTGCGCATTTTCTCAATCTCAGCCTTGTTTTGTTTCAGGGCCTTCCAGTTTTCGTTTTTAATGTTACCCTGCATATCCTCTTTGAGTTTTGCAATAATAGCCTCAAACCCTTCAAGATTTGCTATGTTGGCAAGTGCCTCCAAGCCCTCAATTTCTTTCTCTACCAGTTCAATCTTTTTCTGTAACTCTTCCCTTGTCATCTTCTTTACCTTTCACAATCTTAAATTTTCTCTTCTTATGCAGCTTCACAAAGCTGTCAATGCTTCTGTCCATCTGTTCTTTGCCTTGGTAGTACACGATTAAGCCCGTATCTTCACTCCCAAAAAAAACAAAGTGTGCGTTATTTTCCTCATAGTTTAAAAATATGTCGGACACCAATGCGGGATTTATTCCAAACCCCGCATAAAGTGTAAAAAATACCGCCTCGTCTGCCATTCCTACCCTTGTGCCGTGTAGCCTTCTTCTGCACCTACAGGGGTGAATACTTCACCTGTATCATTGACTGATACACCTCCTGTCGGTTCATTTCCTTCGCCGAGTTCACAAGACTCCGGAGTATTTCCGTTCTCGTCATTTGACCCCATTGATTCACCGGGGACAACACCTTCCTGCTGAAAGTGCGCCTCCATCGTCTCAATAGTGCGCACCTGCTCCGCCGTTTTTACTGCTTCTTTGGCTTCTTCGCGCTCTTTAATCAAAGGGTCAACAATCTCACTTGCCCCGGCAACCCTTCCAAGCTCATACAACGCATTGTTTAAATTCGTTATTACCATTTGCGTTGCCTGACACTGTGGATGCAGTTCGGCAGTGTAAACTTTTGCCTCCCTAATCAAATTTCCAATAACTCTAACTTTTTCGCTCATAATTAAGTTCCCCTCTTCTTTCTAGGGCAATCAGCCCCCTATAACTATTAATATTGAATTGTTTGTAAATCTCAGCTATGTGCCATTTCACCGTTACAAGCTTTATGCGTAAATATTTTGCAATGGCAGGATTTTCAAAACCTCTCACAAGCAGGCTTAACACTTGCTCTTGCCTCTCCGTCAACTTAACCATTTTTATTCTCCCCACAAACCCAAGCAAGCACACTTTTAACAGGTTTTGACAGCAAAAAAAGTCTTTCCCATATTTCCCACAAGCCTATTGCAACAAAACATATAACGCCTGACAAAATAAACACCGCAAGGTACGGTAAAACAAAAAACATAAACACAACTGTTCTTATTATGTCCTCTATAAAACTTTCAATTTTTTTAATCATTTCTCATGCTTTCTAAAAAAAGCGGGGCATACTAGCACTCTCACCCCGCATAATGTTACTTGGGAGTTAAATTTAAAAAAATGGCCGCTGTAGATTAATGTTGAATAGTACATAAGGAATATATTGCGGCCATTGAGTATTTATAAAATTAACAACAATTCTTACAAATATAGTTGCCTTTTAGCTCTTCTGGCTTTGTCAGCGGAACTCTCCCGTATATGTACCCCACTCCACATTTCACACAAGGTACCGTCTCACAAACAGGCTTTGACTTTTCGTGCCTTAAACTTCCTGTTTTCTTATCTCTGTAAAGCATATTTCTCCTTTAAATCCAATCTTTAATACCTTTCAGCATACGCAGAACGATAAACCATCCGTCTCTAAAGAATCCTTCCGCCGTGAAGTCTTCCCCGACCGTGATTTTATTTACTCTTCTGTTTGAGACAAACTTGTGCGTCTTCCCGTCCGTACAAGCTGCCTCAAAAACAAATTTTTCTTTCTCCGCACACTTCTCAATCATCTTTGAGACTGTACCTGCTCTCATAACTTTCGTCACGCAACTCTCTCCAAAAAGAGCATATTGCAAGCGTCCACATAGCCCTGTTGCTTTGCTCTCTCAAACTCCTGCTCTGCAATAACCCTTGCCTGTTTCTTTGCCAACAACAAGCCGCTGTATCTTTGTTCGCGCTCTAAAACCATTGGAATGAGCGCTTTTATTGACTCCTCGCGGGCGTTGTTTAAAACACGCTGTCTTGACTCATTTAAAATTCTGCCCTCAGTCTTATTGTCAAGCCAGTATTCTCCGTCTCCATCATCAAAAAAGAATATGGCCTTGTCCAAAAGTGCTATAAAATTATTTGCTATTTTACCCAACATAACTAATTCTCTCCGATTGTGTAGTTTTAACTAAGCTGCTTGCTCTTCAAGTTCAAATTGCCTTAAAACAGCTTCCGCATCTCTTTGGAACTCTTCTTCACTTGAAAAGCCGAACTTCTCAAGTTGTTCTTGTCTTGACATATTTTCGATTACAACTCCTGACATATTTACCTCTTTTTTATGTAACAATCTTTTTGACTACTTGCCTCTCAAGCTTGTCTGTGTCACTATGTATTACCACCTATATAAAAGGAGTGACTTAACTATTTGCGATTCTCTCACATTGAATAGAAAATGTCAACGCAATTGAATAGAAATTTACAAAACTTCATTTAAATGGAGTAATTATGGAAAAATACGCACAAAATTTAAAAGAATTAAGAAAAGCATTAAAGTTTAGTGTCAAAAGACTTTCAGAAGAAATAGGCTTGCCCGAAAGTACACTTTGGGGATATGAAGGCGGCAAGAGAATCCCTTCAATTGAGTTGCCTATGAAGCTCACAAAAAAATTAAATGTGAATGCAAATTGGTTTTTAACAGGCAATGGGCCTATGTTTAACGACCAAACAGGTTGGATGGTCAAAAAAGAAAATATAAAACTCTCACAATTCACGGAAGAGCAAAGATTAAAACTGCTCCAGTTGATAGAATAGGAATCACAATGGTAGAATTTATAACAGAAAAAAATATTACCTTTTTTAAAGCACAACTGGTTTAAGCTATCTTTGCTGCTGATTTTAATAATCTCGTCAACGAGTATAAAGTCAGAATTACGAGAAATAAGAGGCGAAATAGATTCTGTTGGTGACGATATCGGCTCTTTAGATAGTACTATAAGTTATGTATTAAGACGTTTTTAAAAAAGGTTTTAGACGACTGGTTCTATTCTTGATTGGTTTATGTGTTGTAGCAGGCTGCTTAGAATATTTCCCACAAGATGAAACCAATCACAAATTTGAGCAAAAATGTTTAATTAAATTTGAGAAAGATTATAATGTATTAACCCAAGATATAAGCTATACCGACAAGGAATTTAGTAACGGCGGGGTTTTTCTCCTGACAATAAATAACGATTGGTTTGTAAAAAGACTTCGCCGCCGAATCACCGGAGAGCTTGACATAATCTCTGATAATTCAAAATACCCGACAGAGACCTTAAAACCTGATACAAAAATTGAAATTGCCATAAAAGGCAGGGTATTGAAAAATCTGAGCCATGGCTTATAATGCCTGTATGAGTTTCAAGAACAAAATAGAATATTGCAACGAGGAAATACAGTCTTTCCAATGGCTTTTAGAAAAAATTTCTGAAAAATATAAATCGGACAGCAGTTTTGATAAAAAATATATAACAGAAAACAGCTATATTAACATGTTTTTAGTAGACAATTTTTCTTTTTTTACTTCTGAACATATGCAGGAAAACATTGTCTATGACTACCTTAACTATCTTTTTCAAAACAATCTTATAAACAAAGTCGGAGATGATATTTTTTTCAAAAAAACAAATTTGTTTTTTTATGCTTTCAACAACACAATGGTGCTAATAGCCACATTTTTATTATTCTACGGAAGCTATATTCTTGAATTTAAACAAGCACCCTTAAAAGGATTTTTGCTTTTAGGCATTTCTTGTATTTTTTCAATCATTTTCTTTTATCTATTGACCATAGAAAAAAGTGTTATTGTGAATCATGATAAATTTCAAAGAATTTACAGAGATGTAAAAAATAATCATATCAAATTTGTTGGAAACCCTTTTAAAATCTCAAAATTTATAAAATATTTTACATAATATTTATTATCAGTACAATTCTAATCGTAATTTTTCAGGCTTAAAAAGCCTGCTATACCTAAAATAAAATTTCAAGTCTTTCAGCAAATTTCTAATTTTTTAATAAAATGATATATGACGTATATCAAAAACTATGATTTTTAGCCAAAATTTACCATGTTCACCCAACAACAAATTTGTTCATCCAATAACAAATTTTATGCTAAAATACAAAATGGCGGGAGCCAAAGCCAACAAATTCCGAAGGGGACTGACTCAAAATCAGACCAAAATCCTTTACGGAAGGAGGTGGTGCCTATGAGGGAAATGCTATTTATCCTGTTGGTTACTTTTGTGGCCGTATACGATAAAGAGTTAGCCATCCTAATAAAAGAAGGCTAACTCAACCCTTTACTGGCTAAGGCCTTAAAACACCTAATCAGTTAGCAGCTGATTAGTAACCCGCCACTTTTATTATAACAGGCAAGCAAGAGAAGCACAAGAGTAAATAAATAAAAAGCCCGACTCTTGTCGGGCGGTATAGCATAAAAGGAATTCGCCTAAACTCTTTGCAGATACCATTTTATTTTATTTCTGATAACCTTCCCCGACATTTCAGCAGATGCGCCATATTGAACAGGAAGACGTGTTAAATCTATTTTACCTACATTACTATCAAGCCAAGTATTATAAGACAGCAAATCAGCTATTGATGTCCTAGAACCTTTTTTATAATCACGCACAAGCTGCCCGATTTCATAGTGCGTAAGAAATGCCGTTTCATCTTGCCCATTTGCTTTTAAAAGCTCGGCGCAGCGCTTAAAAAATGCTTCACACTGAACAGACGTTAGCGTTCCGCCCGGGTCAACCCCGCCGCTCATTGCAATGTTCATTGTAATGCTGTTCATACCGCCTGTTGACTGCGTTGAAAACTGCGTTAATGGTATACCGCTGTGAACTTTTCCTGTGCCGTCAACAATTTCGTGATAACACTTTTTCACGCCATCCGTCACATTGTGGGTGTTAACGCCCACCCAGTGTCCTATTAAGTACTTAAATTTAATCATAAATTCCCCTTTCTCAACCTTTGAAATATTTCATTTGTTTCTGACGCCCTGTCTCTGCCTGAATGTTCAAGCACTGCAACACGCTCAATCAGGCAGTTGTGTTTATCCTGCTTTTTCCCTAATTCCTCAATTTTATGATTCACAAGGTCTTTAAAGCTGTCAATCTTTTGCGTTAAGGTTTTTTGGTTACCCTCAACCCTAACGACAAAATAAATCAACGAAACAACACAAGTTAAAAGGCTGATTAGTTCAGACAGGGAAAAGCTAAATTTCACTTTTAAACCCCTTGTATTTCTTTTTCAAGCGTTTGGGCTACTTGGATTAATTTCTCGCCCAGGGCTTTAAAAAATTCTATGCCGAGCTTTGAACCTTCGATTAACGCCGTTTTTTTGGCGGAATCGGTTTCGTTTTTGATTTTACCCACATTTTGTGCCAAGTCTGCCACTTTAGTGTCTACAAGGTTGTTTACTGTCTCATAACCCTTTCTTTTTAGCCTTGGAACTACTTGCGATTCGATTAAGTGTCGTATTGTCGGCAAGACAATCGCTAAAATCGGTTTTAAAATCTCCCATAAATTGTTCGTGATGTTGCTCATAGTTTTACTCCTTTTCTAATCTACTAACTTTTATTCTTACCCGTAAATCAACGGGGTCTCTTCAAACATTTTGTCCACATCCTCAGGGGTCTTAGCGCACCTCATTCGTAATAAATCTCCCCATGATACCTCCTTAATATGGATTGTGCGCTTTGTGCGGTACGTGCTCAAGGCCCTGAATGTGTCTACCTATATGGCGCAAAGGCTTGTCAAACCTTCTCATAAAATCAACTAAACGCATCTCTTTTACTGGCATTGGCGGAATATGCTCTAATTCCCATCCCATAAAGTGACACAATGTTTCTGCTGCGCTCTCCACATCTACCATGCCGTTTGGCAACATATGCGGCCTTACAAGCATTTCAAACCTGTCTATCTGACAATTCAAAAATCTCGGTAATGTTGTACCCTGAAACTTTAGGGCCATCAAATATTTTTTATCAATTCTCATTTGCTTTATGTCCGTATGACCGCACAAGCACTCAATTACATACCCCTGAGCCATATCAAGCTCTGCCTGTATTTGCTTTTTCTCATGCTCTGTCAAATTGTGTTCGTGGTCGTGTTCCGCTGTATCGTGTCCGTATTTCATTTCTTTGCCCTTTCTTCTTCTAATTCTCTTTTCAAGCGTGCTATCTCTTCTGCCTGTGCCGTATTTGTCTCAACAAGCTTTAAAGCTTCTTCCTCAAGCTTCATCACTGCCTCACAGACTGCATCCGTTTCTGCATCTACAATAATTTTTCCTTGCGGGATTTCGTAAAACTTTTCAATGTTAGACTTGAAAAGGTAGTCCAAAAGCAAACTATTCCTGTCATTGCGTGCTGCAATTACTTTTTCACAACTTGCCACAATAGCTTTTTGTTCAGGTGTTTTCAGCCGTTGCAGGTAATCCGCCATTTTTTGAAGCGGACTAACCTTTTCGTTTAAATCTAACATTTGTCTAATTTCCTCTCTTAGTAGTTTTACGCTGCTGTTGGCGGTGTGATTACAGACGTTGAAGCGATACCGCAGAAAGTAACTTGCTTTAAGAAACAAGAGATTTCTTTAATTTCTTCACGTATACATCTGTCTTCAACCGCGTCAACTGCCGCCTGAGTTTGAAGCTTGCAGATTTCTTTTTGCTGCATTGCAATAATGCACTCAAGCTTTTCTTCAACTTTCTCGGCCGCTTCATTTGCATAAAGCTTCGCGTTTTGGTTTGCAATTATGGCATCCTTTTTCGCAAGCTCAACCATAAATACATCCTTCTCAATACCTCTTGCTGTACCGCGTCCAAAGCCGAAGCCGTCAAGTCCGCCACCCGCAAAAAGCTCAAGACCCAGAGCTACAGCTCCCAGTGCAATACCTGTAGCCGCAGCGCCTTTTGATGCTGCGCCGTGTACATAACCTTTGTCATCTACGTACTTCATGTATTTTCCTCCTAATAAATGTACTGCCGCTATAACTACTCTTCTCCCCGCGGCACAAAGGAAAAGAAATGCTTTGAAATCACATCTCGCATCAAACTTCCCTTTGATACACTTATTAAATTGTCAATCTCTGTCTGGTTTTTAGCCGTAAATCTCGGCCGCAGTCTCAAACATCTCATCAACGTCCTTTGGCGTTTTCCCGATTTGCTTTGCAACTTCGTCAAACAGCGGGTTAAAGCGCACAAACACGCTTGCGTATTCCCACTCGATAAGCGCCGCATCATTTCCCTGCAAAGCTGCTCGTATCATCGCATCGGTCAATTTCCATTGCTGCAACAAATAAAGCCTCAATTGTCTCTGTGTAAGCGTTAATCTCTGTATTCGCTCAAACTCTCGCTCTGCCTGCTTATCTTCAAACTCAGGGTCAATCTCTTTCATCCCGTTTATTACAACAAAGCCCTCACTGCCATACTTCTCATAAAAAGCAACTTCTTCAGTAGTCATTTCGACATAAAGACCTTCCCAATTTTCCTCGGCAAAACCGTTAGCATTTTTATACATTTATATACCCTTTCCATAATATTTAATCAGGCCTACAGTCGATGAAACGACATCATATACTTTGAAATATGTGCCTTTAGGCAACAAAGGTGTCCAGTGATAAACGCCGTATGAAGTAGTCGGAACGCCTACATTCATAATCATTGCAGTACTTCCGTCCGGTAATTTTAAAACAGTGCCGCTTGCGTCACACAAAGCTATATACATATATCCGTTTGAAGCGCCGCCATAAAGCCAAATATCATCGTCTGCCTGTTGTACAAGGTTTTTAGTTGTTGGGATGGGTTTTCCTGATATAAAATCAATAATATCCCTGTTTCTTACATCAACATTAAAGCCGTTTTGATTGAGTGGAAAAGTTTTAACCTCTGTGATTAATCCATCTTGCTTTGTTGCATGGCCAAGAGGTACACCTCTAAACTCTTGATATTCTTCACCATCAAACTTATAGGCCTTTCTTGCCATCCAATTGAAATAAATGTCGCCTTCGCTTGGATTTTGAGGATGTATAGCAGATGGTTGCAGTATATTGCCTACAAGCTCTCTACCTTCAGGTGTTGTTGCTATATTGTGCGTACCGTCTGCATTATCCTTTAAATCAATAGGAGCTAAAAAACTATGTGTAAAAGTATTACCATTAGCTGATGTAGACCCTATATCAAGATATTCGTTGCCGACTTTAAATGCTACGATAGTTCCGGTAGCCTCAACAGTTTCTTCAAAAAACAAATTCAAAGCACCCAATGCATGAGGCATAGTTCCTGTAGCGACGGATGCTGCAGCAATATTAAATCTATAAGCCAAATATTTTTGGTCTAAATTCAATGATTCATTTACATGATTTACGTTTGGCAAACCTGATAATATAGGTGTCCACTCTATACCATCAGTCGATACTTCTAAACTAGCAAGATATGATGGCCAAGATACATTACTAACACCACCCTGCATAACAGTAAAAGCAACTGCTTTTATAAGTCTGTCAAAAGTAAGTGTAATGTTGTAATACCTTGTAGTTAAGGGTACAGAATAACCATTTGATAGTGCGGTATTGCGGCCGATTATGTTATAAGCACTATATGTATTTACACTAACCCCATCCTTGCCGCTTGCGGCTTCTGCAGCAGATGCAAAAGTCGGCAGCTGTTTTGTAACAAGAGTAGGCTCTGTGGGTAAAAACAAAATATCGGCTTTGCCTGTTTCAGGATTTATATGACCATTTTTAATCATAAAAACATCAGAAGTAAAATCTTTAGGGTCTATACTCTCCGCATACCCTCTCGCCCTTTCTGCTTCATTACGTGCATTCATTGCAGAGTTTACAGCCATATTCGCTGCCTGTACAGCCTCAATCACATTGCCCTCAAGCTCATCCACATTAGTTCTTGAATTTACAAGCCCTGTTTGAGTTTCATTCCATATAATCGCCTTGCCGGCGTCGGGGTCCGGCAACGTTAAATCAACATTTGAACCTATACCTACCGTTAAAGTTCTTTCAAGCCGCTCTGTCATTTGCTGTATAAGCATAATTGCTTTATTGGCCACTCCCATAGTCGTTTCAGCAGGAGCCTTATTAAAGTCTTGAAACAAAGCTGTCTGTGTTAGTTCATACTCTCTGTGAATTAAAATCCTATCTTCTGACGTTCTCGGGTCAACAACCGTCACAGTTCCGCCCCGAAGACTGTCATCAAAGCTTACGGAATAGTCTTTATCAAACTCAAGCTCCACTGTACTCTCATCCGCAAGAATAACAGTACACTTAATTGCTCTCTGCGCATCCTCCGGCGTCGGGTCAGCTCGAAGCACATCAAGTGTAAACTCATACTCTACAGCGCCCATAAACTGCGGCGGCATCTTATTATTTTGATTTTCTACCGTCATATCCTCAATCCTCTCCTAACATTCTTTCCGCACGTCTTTTTGTATAACCTACTGTGCGTAGCATACCTTTTAAAATATCACCCTGCGCTATATCCCCGACACCAAAAGTCATATTAGCAAGCGTTGAAGCAGGAATACCTGTAAGAAACTCAAGCACTGGCGCAATAGCTGCTATGTAGTTATCTAGTGTCGGCTCTTTTTTATTCAGTATTGAAAAAGCATTATAAACATCACCGAGTATAGGCATACTCGGCTCGTTATATCTTACCTTCTCTTTTCCTTGTAAGACTCTTTGAACCATAAAATCAGATGCAAGTTGTATAATATCCCCTATAATAGGTATCGCATCCGTGTTTAAATTAAATATTGAGCTTAAAATATCATTTCCAAGGTCTTCATCATCCCCTGTTAATAAAAAACCCAAAACTGCGCCGCTCGTTGCAATACTATACATAAACTGGTTAAAGAAGGTATACATAAAAATATTCTTCGCAAAAGTGATATGGCTTATTTCTCCGCGCGAATAGTCTATTATTGTATCTCCAACCTTTCTCATATACTGGTTCGGTTGGTTTTTAAACGCAAACAACACTCTTACAATAGGGTTGTTGAAATTATTTTGAAAATCATTTAAAGAACTTGGAGAGCCCGCCTGTAATGTCCTGTATCCATGTAGTTTGAATTGCTCCCACGCTGCCTCTTCGCTCATCCCTCTTTCTTTTATAAGATAATCAACATAAGGTTTTCCGCCAAAAATAAATGCGCCTATGTCACCAATTCTAACATTAAGGCTCGCCAAGTCTTTAAGTTTCTTGGACTTTGCAAACTGCGAACTTTCAATAACTTCTTTTAAATACTCGGTCTGTCCGCCGCTTTCAAAGCGTTCTCTCATTCCTGGTATCTTCATCATATAGTTAATGGTTTCTTTAGGCTTTGATACAGCTTCTGCAAAACCCTTAGCCCACAAGTGTAGAGGCATATCAGAGGCAAAGTTTGAAGTTGATAAAAACTGCTTTATTGCAATAGTCGGTTTTATTGCAATCTTTGTAGCAACCCAGTTATTTGCCCACTCATTTAATATCTTGTCCAGTCCGTTATAATCAGCACCCTTTTTAGAAAAAGAAGAATTTGCAATTTTTGTGATAAGTGAACTGTAGACGTTTTCTCCATACTTTTGCACTACGTGCTTTTTCATCTCAGGGTTTTTAAACACAGCATTTATCGTGTCCAGTTTTTCGCTAAGTATGATGTATCTGCCCATCTTATCAATATGTGAGAAGAGCGTTTGCAAAGGATTTCCTGCTTTCATAACATGATGTGTACCCACAGAGCGCATCTTTGTAAATGAAGGTGTAGAGCTTGCCTGTACATAATCATTAAGCAAATCAAACTCGCTAACTCTCTCAGTGCTTGATGGGAAGTAATTTTCAACTTTTGGCATCTCAATACCGTACTTTTTAATAAAGACCCTGTTTGCTTCGTGATAGTATCTTTCAGCCGCTTGCTGCAACATATCCCCAAAAGCCATATCCTCTGGTAAAAGTTTTGAAAGTATGTCGGTAAGCTGCTCTGCAAACTGATTTTCAAGTCTTTCATTTAAAACATTGTTCTTTGTCCAGATATAAATGTTTATAAGTTGCATTTTATTAAGCTCTGTAGGAATCAGATACGCTCCAACCTTCTCGTTAAATGTGTATTTTTCAGATAGCATATCAATTATTTTGTTGTCAAACTCGCGCGGTTTTATACTGTATATTTCAATCGTTTCAGTTATAACCCTTCTTGTTTGCTGCTGTTTGAAAATATTAACATTATCTTCTGGTATTAATAGCGAAAACTCATTCATAATCTGCTTATTGAATATCAGATTTAAAGCACTTTCCCAGTTAGAAAAAAGCACAGCATAAGCCCTTTGTGCCATATTTGCAGTATCTTTATTTTTCAAAACACTTATAACTCTGTCTTTATCCCACCACTTATTTAATTTTTTCTTTTCCTGCTCTGCATTTTTAGCTAAATATCCTGCACGTTTTAGCTCTTGTATGTCCTTATAAAGCGAACTCAGAAGGTCGGAAGACAGATAGTTTAGCTCATTGCCTTTATAGTACAAAAACTTATTACGCAGCTTCTCTTCAAACTCAAGTGCCTGCTCTTCAACTTTTGAAAAGTCAATAGTATTAAGTTTGTCTCTGGCCTGAGTGCGATTAAGTCTGTTTAATTCTCGAAGCTCCTGAAAAGTTACATTTGTCTGATAATCATACTTTCCGACTTTCCTTGCGCCCTGTTTAACATTTTTGGTAAACTCAAGTGCTTTTTGAATCTTTGTATCAAGATTCCTTTTATACACTTTGTTACTCAAAAAGTCTGCATAGTTAATTATACTGTCTATTTCTGTCTTTAATTGCGTCGTAGAATTTATGGATGTTATCTTATTAAACAAACGCCTGCGCTCTGATGTTGTTAAGAACCCAAGGCCACGAAAAGCATCATTGACAATTTTATTAAATTCAGCACGCTTTTGCCGGGATAAAATCATATGTGCGTGTTTTAATACTGCTGCTTTTGCCTCCTGAAAGCTGTTTATATTTTCAATATGCTGAATGTCCGCCATATCAAGGTCAAAACGCTCTTGATAAAATTCTTGAACTTCATCAAAAAGCCTGTTAATCCATTCCTGCATTGCAGAGTATGTAATACTTTTATTCTCAGGAGTTTTAGCTCTTTGAAATCTTTTTAACAGATAGTTATACTCAATGTCGTTTTGGTCAATAGTTGCGTCAATCTCCATCTGGCTATCCACAATATACTCGCCCTCAAACCACTCATCTCCCACAATTTGATTAAATGCTTCCTGTGCAAGCGCTCTTGAACCTTCCACGGTTTCCACGTTATGATTCGGGTAAAACTCCGCCCAGTCAGGATACATCTGTAATGTGTTAATGCGCTCAAGATTGTTAATTTCCCTTTGAACTCTTTCACGGCCTTGTTCTTGACGCTTACCCAACATCATTCCTTTTAAATTGCGCGTAGGCACATTCAAAACTTTTGCAAGTATGTCAAAGCTCGCATCCTTCATACGTTGTGCCACTTCTTTATAAGCCGTATCTTTTTCCCGCTGCATTTCCCTAAAGATGTTTTTAACTTCTGCTTTCTGTTGGTCAATAAAAGCCTCTGCAAAAAGACTGTCATAAAGGTCTAGGGCCTCTGACCCAAAATCAATTTCAGTACCGCGGAAAATGTCGGACAGGCTGTCGTAAATGCTCCTGACCCACTCTTTGAACTGTTCAAAAGCTCTTTTAAGCGCAGGTGTCGGCGCTTTGCCAATCCAGACATATGCCTCGAATCCCCTTGCGAATTTTTCATGTTGTGCCTCCGTGTATTCTATTCCGTTATATCCTAACCATTCATTTACCTGCCTTAACTGCTCTGCTGCTTTAGCATTTGTTTGGGCCAGGCTGTTTAAATCCATTAAAAAGAAGTGTGCAAGCTCGTGTAATATTGTAGCCTCGTTAGCATTCTGCATAAGCGTAATGAGCCTTTCACCTGTTGTATACTCGGTAAACTGCCCTAAAATCCTTCCACTGTTACCTCTTGCAGTTGCCGCCGCTTCTCTCAATCTGTCAACTTCCTGCTCTATTTGATTAAGCCTTAGACTCACACCCTTTAATTTCTCTTTTACATCTGCTATAATGTCATTAGGACTCTGACCAAGGAGTACCTCGCCGTTTTCGCGGGTCGAGATGGAAGCTTCGCTCTTCGCCTTGGCAGAGTTCTCTTGAATCCAAGCATCTATTCCTTTATCAGTGCTTTTAAATACGGTTGTAATCATAGGTTGAGTGTTTTGAAAGGTTTCCACAGCAACGCCGTATTTTTGTCCGTTTGCATCTATTTTCAAAAGAACTGCTTCGCCATTAAAACGTGGCTTTGCTGATATACCTGCATTTTCAATATTTGATAAATTTCCTAAAACACTTTCCCATTGTTGAAGTGTAATAGAATGCTTTCTGTCGGTGTGCAATACTGTATCGTGCGGTATGTTGACATCAACATTATCGTCCTTGAAGTTAAAATATGCTTTATTCGCACGTTGAGGCTCAATTTTCACTTGCTCAAAAAACTCTGAAAAGTTTTCCTTCGGGCTTTTATACATCGCTGCTGCTTGATTTAAGCTCAAAGCGGTCTCACGGGGAGCAGCGCCAACGTCTGACACAACCTCCCCAACCGCCGAACTGTCGGGAAGTACAGTCCGTAATCCCCTGTTCTCAATATTCAATTTCGCATTGTTAAACCACTCTACAGAGTTCTCCCCGATAGCTTCAACCGCCCTCGCCCTTGCCGCAATTAAGTCCGCTGTCGCTACTGCTTGCGGCTCTGCAATTTTTGCGCTGACCACAAGGTCATAAGCCATATCCCTAACCGCTTCAACTCTCTCAACCTGCTGAACGTCAGGCAAGTCCTTTATGCTCTCCATAAGCACGTCTTGATTCATTTCAACAAAGTCAGCCTGTTGCTCCGGGGTCATCTCTGCAACCTCTGCCTTTGCTCTCACTGAGCTTATACCCTGCTTTACTTTAATAGTCGTAGCCTGTGCCGCAGAACCAATACCGCCGAATGTAATACCCGCAATCGCTCCCACAAGCGCCGCTCGCATCATATCATCAATCTTATTTGCCAATGGCTCAGGCGCAACATCCCTCATCCCACGCGCAATATTTCCATAGACCCAGTTTGTGTATTCCTGTGCAAATTCTGTCGTACCTTCAACAAAGCCTGCTTTTGCAAGCCTTGTCACAATGTGCTTTGATGCCTCTCTAAATTCCGCATCTCTAACAAGTTTTCTAGTTCCCCCCCGCGTCATCCAATCAAGCAATTTTTCTCCTGCAGGTATAGCTCGTAGAATCGTCGTAGCGCCGACATATTCAAGTGATGCGTTAATTAACCCTACCGCAATAGAAAGATTGTCTATTTCTCTATCTGACAGCGGCTCAATACCTTGTGCAATAAACTCAGTATTAAGCTCTTCAAACTCTTGTCTTTGAAATCCTGCTTCAAGCTCATACATTTTCTTTGCTGCACCTGTACGGGCAAACAAGCTTGTACCTACTCTTGTACCTTCTAATATCAGCCTAGGGTCTTTCTTTACAGCTGCTGCCGCAACACCGCCTACAGTACCAACACCCGCACCAACTGCGCCCATAATCCCTGTTTCTTTGACAATATCCCACATTATTCCAGACTGTTTCAGGACGTCAACCGTTAAACCTTTCATAAACGAAAGTGAGCGTGGTACAAAGTTTGACAGGTTTTTATCGGCATAATCATACTCTGGAATCATATAATTGTTGACCTGATTAAAAGTCCCTGCTTCATTAGGTCTGTCAAGCTCTTCAATCCTTTGGCGGTCTGCATCCGTCAGGTCTTGGCCTATCATCCTCAAGCCTATGCCTTTTGTCCTGAGCGCTGCAGCCTCGTTCGCCGTAACTTGCTCCTGAAACGCTGTAACTGGAATCTGCGCAGCCCAATCAAAAGCATTCTTGAGATTGTCTAAAAATGTAACCTTGCCCGCGCGTATCTCCGCATCAGGGTATAAAGGCACGTTGACACCGGGTATTTGTTCAGGCGTTTCCCAAATAATATCAAGCCCCTTAAACTCTTGCTGTGGTACTTGATTAGTTTCTATTTGATTTTCACCGGGTATTTGTTCAGGCATTTCCCAAATAATATCAAGCCCCTTAAACTCTTGCTGTGGTACTTGATTAGTTTCTATTTGATTTTCATAAACAATATCTAACGCCACTACAACCTCGTAAATCCTTGTTTCTTTGCCTCTTCCCACCGATTCTCGGGTATATTTGCGGGTCTTCCGTCTGGACTCAAAACTCTTATTCTTCCACTTGCCAGAGTAGTAGGCTGTTGCGCAACAGAGTGCATTTGCTCCTGCTGCTCGTGCAATTGTTCGGCATACCCTGTAGCCTCAGCAAAACCTCTTTGCGCAGCCGCACTATTTTGAATCCCTGTAGCCTCAGCAAAACCTCTTTGCGCAGCCGCACTATTTTGAATCCCTGTAGCCTCAGCAAAACCTCTTTGCGCAGCCGCACTATTTTGAATCCCTGTAGCCTCAG
>Ga0153944_1000499_pt1 | contig 16808 bp, 11 predicted proteins | sample TSNJ028MetaG_FD_104703 | JGI IMG/M metagenome (GOLD analysis project Ga0153944, IMG submission 104703) | Attine ant fungus gardens microbial communities from New Jersey, USA - TSNJ028 MetaG | ecosystem: Host-associated > Fungi > Mycelium > Unclassified | place: USA: New Jersey, Wharton State... | reverse complement strand
GGAAGGCTTGGCAGCTATCAATATTATGACATGGATAAGGTGATAGAAGCGGCATTGAATTTGGTTCAAAAGGAATTGGAATTAATACCTGAAAACGATATTGAGACGGATAATGGGATGTGAAATATATTACGGAGGAGTAAAAAATGAGCTCTAATAAAAAGCTTTGGGGAAGAGTTGCACCGGCATCAAAAAGTCAGGTGAATGCAAAAGCCAGGGAGTTAGAAGAAAACATCGTTGATCTGAAATCAGATATACTCAAAATCGAAAAGAAGTACCAATTATTGATAAATCAACAATCGGAACGATTAAATACTCTATTGGATCAGCAAAGAGTAATATTGAGTAAATTAGACGAAAATAAGCGGCAATCAAATGAAATCCAGACAAATATGTATCATTCTTTTAATGAAACCATATGGAGTTCCATCTTTCATGATACCATCAAAGATAGCGAATGGTTGATAAATAAAACGTTTTCTCCCGGGAGATGGGCGGCAGGATATCCTTTTTTATATGCATTATATAGATGTTTGGATGAAAGCCGGCCAGGTGACATTTTGGAATTGGGCTTAGGCCAGACAACCCGAATGATAGGGCAGTATGCCAGGGCAAATCCAAAATGCAGTCATTATGTTGCAGAACATGATGAAGAATGGATTGAATTTTTTGAAAAGAAGAATCAATTAGCGAAAAACAGTAAGATTATAAAAATGGATTTGCTAAGAGGACAGTATTTGGAAGATTCAGAAGTTCTTATGTATCAGGATTTTGAAGAAGAATTTAAAGATAAGGAATTTGACTTGATATCGATAGATGCGCCCTTCGGCGGAGATGCAAATATCTATGCAAGAGTAGATCTGTTAAAATTGATCCCGGGCTGCCTCAAGAAGAGCTTTATTATTTTGCTGGATGATTTTGATAGAAAGGGTGAAAAAAACACGGTAAAGCAATTAGAGGAAATCTTAAAGAAACATAATATAGAATTTTCTAAAGGTGTCTATAGAGGAAGTAAAGATACCTGTATTCTGGTTTCTAAGGACTTGAAATTTTTTCGCTCGATGTAGATTATAAGGTTAAGTTGTATTTGAACGTATCTGTAAATGTACTATAATTTTAAAAATACATTCCAAATATGTTAAATAAATATTGTGTTTTCTTTTATATTTCTTGAATTTATTATTACAAAATGTTATAATTTTAGTTGTTAAAAATCGGTGATATTGATAATTAACAATTATCTTGACATTTAAATAAAAGAGAGGTTAAATTGATGAAAAAAGTATCAATTATAATACCAGTTTTCAATGTTGGAAGGTATATTGGTGACTGTCTGGAAAGTCTGGTGAATCAAACATTAAAAGATATTGAAATAATATGTGTTGATGATGCATCTACAGATAATTCCCTTCAAATAATAAAGGATTATAAAAGTAAAGACGATAGAATCAAAATTATTGAATATACATCAAATAAATCCGCATCTCAGGCCAGAAAAGATGGGGTCATGAAATCAGATTCAGAATATATTCTATTTCTCGATGGAGATGATTTTTTAGAACGAAATGCCTGTGAAGAATTATATGAAGAAGTAAAGAAACATAAAGTAGAAATACTGCATTTCGGAACGAATATTATAAATGCAGGCGGTGCCCCACAAAAAAGAATTCAGAATCTGGAAAAATTGTTACTGCCATATAATGAAAAATTATCAGGTATTCAAGTGTTTGAAGGGTGCTTTAAGGAGAAGAAATATAGATTTACATTATGGAACAAAATGTATTCTGCATCTTTATGTAAAAAAGCGTTTTCTTTTATTAAAGATGGCAGTTTTCCGAAAGCCCAGGATTTGTATGCATTCTTTATTCTCTGTTATTTTGCTGATTCGTATTATGGGATTGACAAATGCTATTATAATTATAGATTCGGCTCGGGTATCACCGGGAATATGGTAATTACTTTAGAACAATTACGGAAATACGGAACTTCGTGTTATGTAGCCGAAGCGATAGAAGAGTTTATTATTAATGAGAATCGAATAGAGGAACATGGTGACATTATAAAAAATATACGCGCAGATTTATTAAATGACGGTGTCTCAAATTGGTTTCATTATTTACCGGATCATTTTGCAGCAGCCGGATTTGATATTTTAACGAAATATTGGAAGAATACGGAAATTATTTCAAATGTCTGTTCAAAACACTATTTTGAAAGAAAAAGAATTGCTGAAAAAATATCAGGTGCGGATATTTTAACGCCTAAAAAGTCAGAAGAAATAAAAACAGTTGGGATTTTTTATTACAGACTTACCTGGGGCGGGGTACAGAGGGTTATCTCCATATTGATTCCAATGTATTTAGAAATGGGATATAAGGTTGTGCTTTTTACTGATGAATATTTTAAAGAAAAAGAATATGAATTGCCTGCTAATGTGAAAAGAGTTGTGCTGCCCCCTTCATTAACGCTGAAAAAAGATGAATATCATCAAAGGGCGGAAATATTCCAAAAAGAGCTTTTAAATAATGAGATAGATGTTTTATTATACCATGCCTCATCATCACCTAAACTGATTTTTGACATGATGTTAATAAAGATGCTGGGAATTCCTGTTATTTTGTCTGTTCATGAATACGCATTTCAAGCCATGCTGAGTATGAATATAGACATGGTGACCAGACCCTCCGTCTTTCGATTAGCAGATCATGTATCTGTTTTATCTAAGATAGAAGAAAAATATTGGCATATTTTGGGCGTTCATGCAAAATATATTCCAAATCCGGTGGATATCGCATTAAAAACAAGGGATATTTCAAAAGTAGAGAATAATAGCATTTTATGGATAGGGCGATTAGATTTCAGGACAAAACAGTGCATGGATTTTGTTTATATTATGGATCAGGTTGTTCAGGAGATTCCGGATGCGAAATTGTTAGTAGTGGGAAACGAAGTTACGAAAGAAGCGAATCTGCAATTAGAAGAAAAGATCGAAGAGTATCAATTACAGGATAACATCATATTATGCGGTCCCAGTAATGATGTTGGTAAATATTATGAAAGAGCAGCAGTGCATTTATTGACCTCAGTTTCAGAAACATTTCCTATGACGATTGTGGAAAGTAAGGCTTATGGAGTACCGTTAGTAATGTATGAAATTCCTTATTTAGAGATCGTACAAGATAAAAGAGGGTTTGCCAGTGTAGCTCAGGGAGATACAAAGGCGATGGCCCAGGAGATAATTTCATTGCTGAAAGACAAAAAATATCGTGAGACGATGGGAGCCGAGGCTCAAAAAAGTTTAATTAAATTCAAGGAAATTGATTTAAAACATGAATGGAAAACATTATTGGAAAACGTATGCTATAATCAAGAAGGGGATTTTGAACCTTTGGCTTTAAATGATAAACATTTGCGGATTATGATGGATTCTATGTTGTTTCACTATAATGTTGGCTGCAAAAATAAAAATAAAGAAATATGGGAATTACGCAAAGAGCTGAAAAAGGCAAATGCTAAAGTAAAAAAGACGAAAAATTCGGCTACATTTCGAGTAGGGAAGCTTATTGTTTTCATTCCTCGTAAAATAGTTAGAATTCTAATAAAGATAAAAAAGGCGTTGATTAATTAGATAAACTTTCTGTATTCTAGCCATATGGTGAAGAGCGGTAAGAAATTGTGTCAGTTGGAGGGAGTATGGTTTTTTCAAGTAATATATTTATTTTTTGTTTCTTACCCTTAACATTAATTGGTTATTTTTTATTAGATAAAAAATTTCAAAATTATTTTTTATTACTTATCAGTATTATATTTTATGCCTGGGGTGAAGTTACATTTGTATTTATTATGATTTTGTCTATGGTGATTAATTATATTTTTACAATATTAATTGACCGTTACAGGAAGATAAAAAAGCTTTCTAATATATTATTGGTAGGAAGTATTGGTTTAAATTTAGGAATTCTCATCAATTTTAAGTATTTAGGGTTTATCATAGAAAATATAAATAATTTAACCGGTAGTGCTATTCCAGAGGTGACTGTTGCATTACCAATCGGAATATCCTTTTTTACTTTTCAGGCATTGTCATATGTAATCGATGTATATAGAAATCAGGTTCCGGTACAGAAAAATCCTTTTTATCTGGCACTGTATATCTCTTTTTTTCCTCAACTAATTGCAGGACCTATTGTACGTTATATTGATATTGAAAAACAAATAACAGAACGCAGCAATTCACTTGAAAATTTTTCTCATGGAGCAAAACGGTTTATGGTCGGCGTATCAAAGAAAGTACTTCTGGCTAATACATTGGCTTTAGTTGCAGATAAAGCATTTACAGTTCCCCATTCAGAATTATCGGTGACATTTGCATGGCTGGGAGCTTTCGCATATTCTTTCCAAATTTTCTTTGATTTCTCCGGTTATTCGGACATGGCAATTGGGCTTGGAGAAATGTTTGGATTTCACTTTTTGGAAAATTTTAATTACCCGTATATTTCCAAATCAATCTCTGAATTCTGGCGTAGATGGCATATGTCGCTTGGAACCTGGTTTAGAGATTATGTCTATTTTCCCTTAGGCGGTTCCAGAGTAAAGAGAAATTCAAGAGTAGTATTTAACTTATTCGTTGTATGGTTTTTGACTGGACTATGGCATGGCGCAAGTTGGAATTTTGTGATATGGGGATTACTATATTTTATTTTAATCACATTTGAGAAATTGTCCGGATATCCAAAAAAATTTGAAAAGAAAATCTTTATTAGGATTTATCAGCTATTTACTTTACTATGTATTTTGATGGGATGGGTGTTGTTTCGATCAGAGGGATTGAGAAACGCTGTAAATTACATTAAGGCTATGTTTAAAATTGATAATAATCTTTTAATCAACAATCTGACATTTGTGTATATAGACGAATTTAAGTTTTATTTTATATTTGCCATTTTATTCTCTATTCCATTGAAAAATATTCTATTTAAAAAGGCAAAACACAGTAATAAATTCCAGAGTTTAGAAAATATTTGCACGATTATTTTATTTCTGGTAAGCATTGCATACCTAAGTGTTGGATCGTATAATCCATTTATATACTTTAATTTTTGATAATCAGCAAATAAATATTTGCAAGGGGTAATAAGACTTATGAAAAATCAGCGAAAGAAACAAAGTAAACGAAAAATCATTTTATTTTCCGGATGTTTTTGTGCAATCATTTTTTCCGGATTCTTTAATATGATAAATAATATATACATTCAAATAAATGAAGCAATCATATCTAAAGATGCCCCGGTTGAATTTTCTCTGAAAACTCTTCTTTCAGAAACTTTTGTTTTTGAAGATATACTTAATAATATCAATGGAGTGATACAAAAAGACATCTTAGGGAAAAAAGAAGTTAACAACTTTAAATATTATAAAAATTTTGATAATGGATATATTGTAATAGGAGAAAAAAAATCGAAAAAGAGCATCAAGACTTATCAGAAGAATATTTTAGCGATCTATAATAAAGCCATTCAAAAGAATGCTGATTTTATATATATTTCCATGCCCAGCCGTCTCAATGAAGAGTATGAGCAGCAATTAACAGGCATTGATTATAGCAATAAGGATAAAGATTTGTTATTATCCGGTATAAACTCTGAAGTACCTGTATTTGACCTTCGGGATGTTAAAGAAATTCAGGAATTAGAAAATAATTATTATAAAACAGACCATCATTGGAATACTGACTCTGTCTTCCTGTCTTTTAAAGCAACGATTGATAAACTGAATGAATTATATAGTTTAACTTTAGACCCGGATAACCTATATACTGACATTAATAATTATGAAACTCTAATAAAAAATAATAGTTTGAGCGGTTCTATCAGACAAAATATAAAATCAGCATATCTTGATAAAGAAGATTTTAAATTATATGTACCTGAATATTCCACGGATTTCCATTATGAGCATTACATTGATAATGAATTAGATAGTGAAAAATCAGGAGATTTCAAAAATGCGTTATGTGATATGGAGATTTTCAATAATGATGCATACTTAAATAAATATAATGTATTTCTGGGAGGGGGTTACGTAGAAAGTCGTATTTATAACAATTCTTCTGAAAATAATAAAAAATTGCTGCTGATTTCATCATCATATGGCAGAGCTTTTGCTCCTTATATAAGTCAGTGTTTTTCAGAAGTGATTTTCTTGGATCCGCAAGTAGGAAGATATAATGAAAGTGTTGTTGAATATATAGAGCGCTACAATCCGGATGTAGTTTTAGTTCTACATGATGATTATGTCATTGCAAATGTAGATTGACGGATCAAACGCTTTAGAATAAGGATTTTATATACCATCTGCCTGCAGATATTAAATCGAATATGGAGGAAATACAAATGATGGAAGGGAATTCTAAAATAAACATAGTTTTTATTTGCAACGATGACTATGTTTTACCGACAGCTGTAGCGATTCATTCATTAATTGAATCAAAAAAAAGTGAAACCAGTTATAAAATATATATTATAGCATCAGGTTTACTTCCGAAAAATGTTGAAATTTTACAGGGTCTTCAAACAGATAGAGCAGAAATTGAAACTGTTTATGTGTCTTCTGACAAGTTGAAGGATTTACACATACATGATGAATCGGCAATTTGTGTTGCATCCATTGATGCCCTGTTTAAATTTTTATTACCGGAGTTACTGCCCAAAGAAGAGAAAGTGCTTTATCTGGATGGGGATATTTTAGTAAGAAAAGATTTAAGTGAATTATATCAACATGACATTGAACAGTATTATGCGGCAGTTGTCAGGGATAGCGGCAGTATTTATTATAAACATAAATATGTTAAGATGGTGGAGCAATATTTTAATTCAGGGGTAATGCTTCTGAATCTTAAAAAGTTCAGAGAAGAAAATTTAACAGAAGTTTTAATCAGACGTAAAAGTGAAGAGCAAGATTCTACACTGATGGATCAAAATATTTTCAATATGGTTTTTAATGGTCATATTAAATTATTGCCGATAAAGTATAATTTCTTAGCAGTGAATTTGCTGCGTGCCTATGGGAAGTGGTCTATGGATCAAATCAATCAGGCCTATGATACAGAATATGAAGAACTGGATGATATTAAAAAGGATGCGTATATCATTCATTTCTCATCAAAAGACAAGCCCTGGAAATATTCAGACGTCAGTATGGCAGATGAATGGTACAAATGTTTTTTATCAACAAATATTCCGGAAAAAATAGATAGGAAAACTTTAAAAATTCAGGAAGAAGCAGATAAAGAGGAATTCAGGGAGATCAAGGTTTCTATCATTATACCTGTATATAATTCAGAAGATTATTTGAAGGAATCAATTGTCAGTGCACTCTGTCAGACATTGGCAGAAGTGGAAGTGATTTGTGTAAATGATGGCTCTGAAGATCACTCAATGAAAATCATGCAGCAGTTTGCTGACAGAGATCATAGAGTAGTTGTCATAGATCAGGAAAATGCAGGGCAGTCGGTTGCGCGAAATAAAGCAGTCAGGAGTGCAAGAGGGGAATATGTTTACTTTTTAGACAGCGATGACATGATCGTTCCGGAAGCAATGGAACGTTTATATCGGATTGCAAACTCGAATTCCTTAGATTCTGTTTTGTTTGAGGGAGTTTCTTTTTTTGAAACGGTGGAATTAGAAGAGAAGTATCCGCAATTAAAAACGTATTATCAGCATACTGGCAATTATGAAACGGTTTTTGACGGACAAGATTTATATGTCAAGATGATGAATAATTTGGATTTTAGGGTTTCGCCTTGTTTGCAATTTGTAAGACGTCAGCATATGTTTGACAAGGATGTGTGGTTCCCGGAAGGAATTATACATGAAGATAATTATTTTTCATTTTTGAATCTCATTAGCTGTGACCGTGTAATGTGTGTGCATGAATCTTTATTTATAAGACGTGTACGTGCAGAATCTACTGTGACTCAAAATGTAAGCTATAAAAATATTATCGGATACTATGTAAGCGCTTATAAAATATTAGAAACTCTGCATAAAAAAGATGTTAAAAATTTTGTGACGATTAATGCGTCCAGACAAGTATTACAGTATTTAAGAGTTGTGGATGAGATGTATAGAGATGGACTGTCTGACGAGGACAGGGAAATATTGGAAGAAGATGAGCGTTTTACCGGAATTCCTTATCAGTTTTTGCTGAAACCGTTCAGTAATGTACGTTATCAGGGGATCAAATGGGAAGATTACAATAGACTTGGAGCAGAAAAAATAGTACTGGAAAAACGGCTGAAAGATACGAAAAAGAAATATAACAAGATACGTCAATCTATGTCTTACCGGATAGGCATGAGAATTACGTGGCTGCCTAGAAAGATTCAAACTATTTTGAAATGTCTGAAAAAAGGAGGCATTCGTGAAGTAATACGTAATTTTGGGGATAAATAACACAAGGTTGGAGGATATTATGCTATTCAATTCATTTGATTTTTTAGTCTTTTTTCCAATTGTTGTAATTTTATATTTGGGACTGCCCAAACGTATCCGTTATATTTGGCTGCTCATTGCAAGCTATTTCTTCTATACAATATGGTATGGTTTAATTACTTTCTTACTCGTCAGTTTTGCATGGATTTTTTTCGCGCAAATTCAGTTTCAGATGCTTTTCAATATATTTACCGTATCTTTTCAGACATAAATCCATGGACGTTATTTGATGGGTCACTTTATACATTAGGATTAGAACAAAAAGAATGTATGGTACTTATAGTGTCAATTATAATTTTATTATTAGTTGATTTAGTGAAGTTTCGCCGTAATCAACAATTGGATGTTTTTCTTGGTGAGCAATGTATCTGGTTCCGGTGGGGTGTCTTGATTATATTATTTTTTATGACGATTTTATTTGGAATATATGGATCTGGATATAATGCCAGTCAATTTATATATTTCCAATTTTAACTTTAAAGCATGACCCACGCTTATATGCAAAGCAAAACAGCCAGAGGGATACGAGCAAGTAGTGAGGAGCTTTTTAATGATAAAACAAAATTTAAAATCATTTATAAAATATGGTATTCTAGCTGGAATCATTATTATTATTTTTTTATCTTTACAAAAGATGGTTGTACCGAGATTCAGCAGTACCAATATTGTAGATGGATTTTATCAAGAGAAAGAAAATGATATTGATGTGCTATTTATGGGCAGCAGTAATATGTTTTGCACAATTGATCCGGTAACATTGTATGAGGGTTATGGAATTGCAGCGTATGACTTTGGAAGTTCATCCCAGTCATTAAATATATCGTATTTATATTTAAAAGAGGCATTGAAATATCAGCAGCCGAAGATCGTAGTTTTAGAAATGCTTGCCAGTAATTCTGATTCATATCAGAAATTACCGGAGGAAGCATTACGCTGGGGATTTTCAAATTTAAAATTCTCACCAGATAAATATATAACTTTATATGATGAATTGGGTAAAATTGATTTTGAATATCTTTCTTATATTTTTCCTTTACTTCGGTATAAAGACAGGTGGAGTGAATTATCGAAAGAAGACTTTGATTATTTAAGATCAGATAAAACAAATTATGATAAAGGATTTTATGGTTCATCTATAATTACTGAAGAGGAGGTGAACTTTGATTATTATAATGAAAAATCTGATTTTGAACTGGCTTCCTCTAATATAATGGCATTAGAAAAAATTATTGACCTTTGTAGTAAGAATAATATACAACTGATGTTTTTCAAATCTCCGACAGCTAAAAATTGGAATTGCTCCATGTCAGAGGCGATCTTAAATTATTCTCAAAAGTATAATATTACTTTTATTGATTATAATGAATATATTGATGATTTAAAACTTGATTTAAAGAAGGACTTTCGTGATTTGGGACATTTAAATATTACCGGTGCACAAAAAGTAACGGAACACATGGGAGCTTATCTTTCCGGGAATTATCAGCTTCCAAATCGTCAACTTGATAAGCAGGGAAATTCTTGGGATACGGCGTTGGCTTTAAGAAAACGTTGAAGGTTTCAATAAGCTTAAAAACAGGAGGGCATATGTGTAAAAATGATACTAATACATAAACATTGCTGACAGGAGGAGACAAAAAAATGTCCATTTATGAAAACGTAGCAATCGTTATTCCATCGTTGGAGCCTGACGAAAAGTTAATTAATTTATTAAAGGATCTTAAATCAAATAATTTCAAAAATATTATCATTGTAAATGATGGCAGTAAAAAAGAATATGATTCTATATTCAGTATAGCTGAAACGGAGTACAAATGTCATGTCCTTACCCATTTTGTAAATTGGGGAAAAGGCAGGGCTTTGAAAAGTGCCTTTAATTATATTTTATCAGAACATCCGGATTGCGTTGCTGCCGTGACAGTTGATTCAGATGGACAGCATAGAATTGAAGATATTTGCAGTTGTTGTAAAGCGGTATTAGAAAATCAAGATGCTTTAATTATGGGTTGCAGAGATTTTATCAGAACCGAAGGAGATATACCGTTCCGAAGCAGATTTGGTAATATTGTAACGCATGGAGTACTAAATATACTATGTGGTATTAAGGTGAAAGATACTCAAACAGGGCTTAGAGGATTTTCTAGAAGTATAATGGAAATATTTTTGTCAACAAATGGTGAACGTTTTGAATATGAGATGAATATGCTTTTAGACGCTAAAATAAATAATATTCGAATACTGGAAATCCCAATAAAAACAATTTATATCGAAGAAAACAGATCATCCCATTTTAATCCTTTGTTAGATTCCGCACGTATTTATGCTATATTTGGGAAATTTTTAATATCTTCTTTTGCTTCATTTATAGTAGATATCTTGCTATTCACTCTATTGATTATATTACTGAGAAATGTTGACATCTTTATAAGCTATTATATTTATATAGCTACGATAGTTGCCAGAATTATTTCCGCTAATATAAACTATAAAATTAATAAAAATAAGGTATTCAAAAATAAGCAATATGGATTTACTACATTACGCAATTATTGCATTTTATTTTGTGTTCAGCTGTTAATTTCAGCCGGAGCAGTTAATATATTATATTCCCTGACTGGATTTCATGAAACCATAATTAAAATATGTGTAGATACGGTACTGTTTCTATTAAGTTTTTATTTGCAGCGGGAGTGGGTATTTAAAAATGACTAATCAGATATATTTGTTTCTTTTTTCTATATTGAGATATTTATTATTATTTATTTCCATGTCTGGCTATGTGATTTTATTTTGGAAAAAATATAAAATCCGGATAGAATTTTTACCGTGCTTAATTTTTACCGGAATTATATTAATCATGTATCTTGGTGGTTTATTGAATATTCTGCAGATAATGGCATATATAATATTCAGCATAGGTATTCTTATATTTCTCTGTATTTTATACAAAAAATATTTAGATATATTAGTCATTAAGAGCATTTTATCTCCTGGAACATTGCTCTTCTTTCTTGCATGTATTTTGTTAATTATTTGTTATCATAATGCACGTTTGGTACATTACGATAATTTTTCTCACTGGGGTTTGATTGTTAAGCAAATGTGGTTAGATAACAGGTTTGCCAATGCTTCTAATAATTTGATACAATTTTCATCTTATCCTCCTGGGAGTTCCGTTTTTATTTATTATATAACTTTATTTATTGGGCAAAAAGAAAATAATATGTTAATAGCTCAAAATTTTTTATCATTTAGTTGTATTCTATGTCTTTGTGCATTTATAAAAAACAGGAAAAACTATTATGCATTTCTTCTTATAGTACTATATGCAATATTTTCATTGAATTATTCAATTGGAATGAATACTTTATTGGTAGACGCTTTGCTTCCTCTTATGGCGGTGGCAAATACTGCGATTATATTATATTATAAAAATCATATTTCGAAAGCTGCTTTATTTTCTATACCGGTTATGACAGCTACATTATTAATAAAAAATAGTGGTTTGATTTTTGCTATATTTAATGTGATTATTTTGTTAGTATTAATACAAAAAAATAGAAAAATATCTAAAAACAATGAAATTAAAAAAATGTCTCGAAGGGAAATTATTTGTATTGGAATATGTATTATCATTCCATTTGTTTTTCGATTATTATGGTCTCAGCATGTGAAATTAGCATTTTCGGCAGATACCTTAGAATCGGCAAAGCATTCTATGAATATACAACATTATATTGCTATGTTTTCAGATAAAGCAAACGAAGATATATGGAAAATATTATCTTTATTTAAAAATAAAATGTTAGATTTTAGCACGCAAATATTTTGGGTATTATGGAATTTCATTTTCCTGATTCTTTTTTTCTTAATGAAGCAAGAGCGAAAAAAAATATGGTTAACCTTTATTTTGGGTAATTTACTATATATTACTTATCAAATCGGATTATTAATGATGTATATATTTTCTATGCCAGTATCAGAATCTTTAATGTTGGCTGGATTTGAACGTTATAATGCTACTATTATAACTTATATATTCGGAATAGGCCTTATAGTTCAGATAACGCTAATGAATATAAATTTAAAAAATTTGAGAAAAAAAGTATGGATATCTAATTTTTTCTATCTGATGCTAATAGGATATGGAATTTATAACATTAATTTAACGAAGTCAGTACTTCCTCAGAAACCTGAGCCAAGGATTAAAATATTGGAAAGTGTTGTTGCTGATTTGAGTGAAGTAAATGAACACTCTTATGCGATATATTCTCCATCCGGTCGAAATGATAATGGATACCTTAAATATGTGTTACGTTATATCTTATATACGGATAAAATTGAAATTCTGGTTTCTTTGGATAATGAATTGGAGCTTATAACGGCACTAAAATCAAATGATTATTTATTGGTACTGGAAAAAGATGCTTATATAGAAGAAGTGTTAAGTAAATTAGGGGAAAGTGAATCTTATTTAGGTATTTATAAATGTGAAAATATTTTAAATGTATTACCTTATTGAGAGACAGAAAGGTAATATTCAGATTTGTTGGTATCGTCTCTGTGAGGGTGATTCTCCTGTGAGCCTGATGCCAAAAACTTCGTGCAAGTGATATTCAGCCGGAATCTACAGTATGTACGATGGATAGAACATGCTTTCTTTGCCCTCTGATTTTTGGACAATGAAAGCATGTCTTATAATGTTTCTCATTATTTTTTAACTTTGGTTAAATTACCAATCATTCATATAAAAGCATGTAAAATCTTAAGGAACAAAAGTTTCTATACGTGACGGGCTGGACACTCCATTTACAACACTGATGGCTCTAAAGGTGGTCGTTGAATTGAGTAGAATTGGGCCTGTATATTTAGTACTTTTCACCGTCGGCATTGTTCCATCTATTGTATAGTATATATCTCCTGTTGTAGCACACATTGTAATATATGTTCCAAACCTTGTCTCTTCTCTAATGAATACTGGTAAAAAGACCGAATCAACGCCACTGCAACTCCAGGCAACAGAATGAAGCATGGAATAGTTGAAGTCAATATTACGTTTAATCGTTACGCGAATATAGTAAGTACCGGTAGCAGATATCGTAGTCTGCAATATCTCTAAATTATCTGCGGTAGTATTTCGGGAACCAATAATTGTACCAGATTCAGTGACCAAGGAAATATCCAGGTCATCCCTTTGGTTGAGTGAAGTAATATTTGAATTACCATCCTTGCCAAATGCTAAGGCTATTCGAACTAACTGTCCTGCAAATAAATAAATCTTTTTTTGATAGGCCAATCCAGTCTGGTTTTCAAGTACTGAAAAATGGGCAAACCCTCCTCCAACACCCATCGGTCTGAGAAGATTATTAACAGCATCCGAAACATTAAGCAATCCGGCTCCCCCGGCAGCCATCACACCATTTCCCGACACATAACCATTAACTCCTGAAGCATTTAGTTTCCAATTATTTGCACCAGTAGTTAATAATGCTTTAATCACCATAGGTCGACCTTTCAGCCAAGGACTAATCTGTATTAATTGAGCGACAGCCCCGGCCACAAGAGGTGCTGCATAACTGGTTCCAGAATCATAATTAATATATCCACTTTCTACAATGTAACTAATTGCTGTTCCCGGGGCTGCAATATCAGGCTTATTTGTAATATAATCTGGTTGTATAAAGGATGATGAAGCAGCTATATTATAGGGTTGAGATAAAGCTGTATTGTAATCAGACTTTGTCACAGCATTCCCAACTGTGATAGCATTTAAAGCTTTTCCAGGTGAAGTAATATTCCCGGTTTTATTTCCCTCATTACCTGCTGAGTTAATAAAAACTATTCCTGTATTAGAAATTAGTGTATCAACCTCTCTATCATAGTCACTATATATATTGCCTTGGTCTGAGCCTCCGCTATAATTTATCACATCCACATCATATATATCAACAAGTTGCTGAATTCCGGTCAAAACATCCGTAGAATACTGTACTGGCATTTGAAACACTGTAGCACCAGGTGCCATCCCTTCAAATATATTTGAACCTGACGTTACTGATTTCCCAACAATAAGACAAGTAACCATGGTGGCATGGTTTGAGACACTGTAAGGTACCGGAGCATAGGGCTTACTAGTACCATAATTCATATTGTTATTAACAAACTGAAGGCGTGCGCCAAGTCCGCTTAACTGTATTGCTGTACTATCATATCGTCCTTTAACTTCCAATATTCCAATTTTTACACCAGTGCCTTTATAACCCTCGCTTTTTGTGCCGGATATACCATCGGCTTTGACCTGGCCTAAAGAAATATTCAACTGGGGCTCTTCGAGCGTTTTTTCGTACAAGGCAACTTCTTCTGTCTCTGCCATTTTTGCATAAGAGACAATTTCACTTTTAGTCGCTTCTACAATAATTGTAGATGTATAACGGCTATTGTATAGAATTTGCCGTTCTTTTTCCTCAATATGTTCTTCGATAAACTGGTCATTGACTGCAGAATATTCCTGCTTCACAATGGTTCTGCGGTTTTGTAAATATTCATTCATTTCTTCATGAACTGCCATCTCAGCCAATGATATCGGCTGCTCAAAGCTTTCGTTTTCAGCATCGTCAAAAACTATTCCATTGGATATCCCATCCTTGCTATAAATACTGTCCCATGATTCCGTAATTTGCTCTGGCTCTATTGCTCGATGAGCTTTTTCATATCCAACCTCGTCTTCTACCTCCTTGACAATGTCAGGTGCGATTTCATTATAAAAACGATCTTCATCTTCATAGACAGCAGGATCCATCCCGTTTTCTTCAATTAAAGCCTCTGTGATGATATCTTCATCCACAGGCTGCTGATATATCCAAACGGGAATCAACTCATTGCTGCCGACCTCCTCCATCACTTCCCGCAATTCATGTGAAATTTTATCTTCCCATGTGCTCGTATCTATATTACTCGGTGCTGAGATTGCTGACGCCCCCATCAGTATGGACAGGACCAGCGTTCCAGCCAGAATAATAGACATAACTTTTTTCAATTGATTACTAAAACGTGTTTTAGGCATTATTCTTTCTCCTTTCTCCTTTGTTCTTTGTAATTTCCAATTAAAATTTACATAATAAATATCAAGTTTTTAAAAAAATTTACTTTAGTAATATCGATAATGTCAGCTTTTTTCACCTTAAGAATAAATCGCCAATAGGCCATATCAAAAGTACCTATGTCTTGGATGCAGTTATTTCCGTTTGGGTTATAACCGCAACTAAAAATCTCTTTCAATTCAGTATAAGTGAAGACAACTGCGTGGCAAATTTCATATTTTTACATTTTTCACCTCTCTCGTGTTATAAGTTGCAGCCAAGAGATAAAGGTTACAGACTTATTCTTTTTATGGTATAGATGTATGGATTTTTTGATTTATATCTAGGTGGCTTTCCCCCAGGAGTCTACTTCATCCATTTCTAATCTATACAGTTAATAGTTTCATTTAAATCAAGTGTTCAAATGCTATAATGATCCTATAAGAATCGTAGCTATGGTCGCTGTCATCACCTCCCTGCAAAGCATATGTTAATTTTGGACAGGAATTCCTCATCAAGATGAAATCTGTCCCCAATGCTCAAGTTGTTGCCGAACAGTCAGAACAATTTGCTATTCTGGTCCTGGCAATTAAATTATTTTAGTGTTTCTTCAGAATCAAGAATACAACTTATTGAATGATCTCCATCTGTATGTACTGATGCTGTGGATTATAACATATGTTTTGTGTAAAATACCAAAAAAGTAATAAACGTCAAAAAAACAGTAATAAACGCTTGATTTAAATGAATGATTAGCGTTTATTATGTAATAAACGCAATATTAATAGTAATTATATTTTTCATCGGATTTTTCTATTGAATAAGAATTACCTTTTTTCTTATTCTTCTTAAGATTCTGTTCATACGTTTTCCTTATTACATCAAGTTTAGGAATGCTTGACATATATCCGTATTATGGTAAGATTATTATTATATTTTTGCAAATTCTTACGGGAGATAGCTAAAATTTATTTGATCGAAATGAATATTAAAAATAAAAGGAATGAAAGGATATATTGCGAATGAAGATGGTCTCAGTGATATTACCGGCATACAATGAAGAGAAGATGATTACCAAAGCAGTCCGGTCTGTAGGCGAATTATTAGAGAAAAACCATATTCCATATGAACTTATTTTTGTGGATGATGGCTCCAAAGACAATACATGGAAGTATATCGAACAGATGGCAGAATGCGATACTCATGTAAAAGGAATTCATTTTTCCAGGAATTTCGG
>Ga0153944_1000491_pt1 | contig 16881 bp, 18 predicted proteins | sample TSNJ028MetaG_FD_104703 | JGI IMG/M metagenome (GOLD analysis project Ga0153944, IMG submission 104703) | Attine ant fungus gardens microbial communities from New Jersey, USA - TSNJ028 MetaG | ecosystem: Host-associated > Fungi > Mycelium > Unclassified | place: USA: New Jersey, Wharton State... | reverse complement strand
TGGAATAATAGAGCTTACAAATGGTGCTCTGCAAATTGCAAATATCGCATCTAAAAATATATCAACTAATATTATTCTTATATCTGCAATTTTAGGATTTGGTGGTTTTTCTGTATTACTTCAAGTTTTCAGTATTACATCTAAATCAGATGTTTCTATAAAAGCATATTTTATTGGCAAAGTATTACAAGGAATCATTGCCGCTACTTACACTTTTTTATTTATATACTCATTTCCAATTTTTAATTTAAATCTTTAATATATGAATAAATATATTATTTCTAGAATATATATTTATAAAAATATATTTAAAGGAGAAGTTTATGGATAAAAATATGGAATATAATTTTAATGGTTTTTATGGCTATCCACCTTACCCACCATTTGAAAATTTTGATAATACACAAGCGGAAAACACAATGTTTAACCCTATTTTTCAATACGAACAAGGATATATGTATTACCGCTACTTAACACAACAGTTAGAATATAAGATGAAATGTAAAGAATATGAGAAAATAGCTGGAAAAGAAAATAGGGCTGAAAGAAGAGTTGAATAACTTCTTCTTTCACTTTTTTAACAAATTGCTTGATATCGCTTGCTTTTTTACTGTTTTTGTGCTATAATCATATTGTGTTTTATTATACACATAAGGAGGTGTAAAGCTTAGTACTAGGAGTATTAAGTAATTAGTATGAGTACAGTTGTAGAAAAACCTAAGAAATCTAATATTAGACTATTCTTTAGTAATTTTTTTGGTAATGATGGTATTGAAGTTTCAGATGATAAAGATTTATCTGACTATATTAAGCATGGAAATTCAGAAACCGCAAGAATAGCTAGAGAATTAGAAGCAAGTCGTAATAAAATAGAAACAATATCAACTGCAGAAAGACTAAATGTTAAAGTTCGTAGGGCAAATAAAAAAATGGAACCAGAAACTAAAGATTCAGATGGTAAAGAAGAAATAACAAAATCTATGACTGAAGAATTAGATGGTAGGGAAATATAAAATAACAATTTTTTAAATATAGTAGAAAATTGTTATTTTTTTGTTGACAAAAATAGCAATTCAGATTATAATATTACTTGTGTTATAAACATATGGCGAGATAGCTCAGTTGGCTAGAGCATCCGGTTCATACCCGGCAGGTCGATGGTTCGAATCCATTTCTCGCTACCAAATGTAAACACTTTCAGATTTTTTGAAGTGAATATAGCATAAAGTATTGGAAATACTATGTTTCCAGTGCTTTTTATTTATACTGAAAAGGTGTAAAAAATGATAAAGTAAAATGGCGGACTTGAACAAATTTGTTGGAATATGGTAAAAAGTAAGATTTTAATATATAATTAAGTTGTAGGCAAATAGATAGGAGAAATAGATATGTTAAATGAAAAAACTATAATCAATGGTCAAGAGATGAACTTATCTAAAAAAGAACAGATAGGAGTAACAGAGTTTCATAAAAGTAGAATAGCCTTTGCTGTAATTTTCAAAGATGATGGTAGTTATGACCTTGCAATTAATAAAAGAGATGCTAGAGAGCATCGTGTTTATTTAAAAGAAGATTTTGATATAACAGATGAAATATTTGAAACATTGGTAAGAGGTTATATAAAACCTGGGAAAATTAATTTTTACATAACATCACACTTTAAGCCTGTTGCCCAAAATTTACTTACAGATGAACTTATAACTGAGTTGCTTAATATTGCTAAAAATGAATTTGGTGTAGGAGAATATAATATTGGGAATGGATTAGTAGTCGGAATTCCTGGAGGGGAAGAATGGCCGCCTATGGAAATAGTTGATACATATACTATTAATGACAATAGATGTGTTAAAAGGGTAGGTAATTTAAAATTATAGATAATATAATACCTTATTTGAAAATGGAAAGGAAAAGTAATAAATAAAAAGTTTGAAACTAGTTACTTTTCAATACCAGTTGTAAAAGTGCATTAAAACAATGTACTTTTTATTTATATTAGGAGAAACTATGGAATTATTAGATATATATGATGAAAAAGTTTATTATAGATAAAACAAAAATACAGAATAGTAATTAATCTATTCTGTATTTTTTTATCTATTCTTTCATTTGTGTATTTTTATTTTGTTCCAAAAATTCTATCTCCTGCATCTCCAAGTCCTGGAATAATATATCCTACCTCATTTAATTTTTCATCTAATGATGCTGTATAGATTTTTACATCTGGATGTTCTTTTTGTAGTTTTTGAATTCCTTCTGGTGCTGCTAAAATACATAAGAATTTAATCTTCTTTACTCCATCTTTTTTTAACATCTGTATTGTATCTGAAGCTGAACCTCCAGTTGCAAGCATTGGATCTAATACAATTGCTTCTCTTTTTGCAATATCTTTTGGCATTTTGTAATAGTAACGTACTGGTTCTAATGTTTCTTCATTACGATATAACCCTATATGTCCAATTTTAGCATTTGGAATAGCTTTAATCAAACCATCTAACATTCCTGTTCCTGCTCTTAAAATAGGAACAAACGCATAATTATCCTCATTTAGTTTTTCTGCCACTGTAGTACATATTGGTGTTTGAATTTCTACTTTCTCTAACTTAGCATCTTCCATTGCATGATAACAAAGAAAAGTTGCAATTTCTCCAATAATCTCTCTAAATTCTTTTGTCCCTGTTCTTTTATCTCTAATAATTGCTAATTTATGTTTGATTAGTGGATTATCTAATATAATTGGTTCCATTTTACTTCCTCTTTTCTGTTTATATACTTATTTTTTCTTTATCCTTCTTTTCTTCCTTTTTATTTTCTATCTCTTCATTTTTATCTTCTTTCTCTTCTGGTATAAATAAGTTAAGTAGAATTCCTACAATCGCTGCTAAACTCATTCCAGATATAGTAATTGATAAATCTCCTGATGCAATTGAAATTGCTGCTCCTCCTAAACCTAATACTAACATAGTAGAAGCTACTGATATATTTTTAGATTTTCCAAAATCAATCCTATTTTCAATTAATACTTTCAAACCATTTACTGCAATGAATCCATATAATAAAAGTGAAACTCCTCCTAAAACTGCATTTGGAATACTTGATACGATTGCTGTAAATTTACCTAAAAACCCTAAACAAATTGCAAAGATAGCTGCTAATCCTATTACCCAAACAGATGCTACTTTTGTCATTCCAACAACTGATGTATTTTCTCCATATGTTGTATTAGCAGGTCCTCCTAATAATCCAGCTACTAAAGTTGCAATACCATCACCTAATAGTGTTCTATTTAATCCTGGTTCTTTTAATAAATCTTTTCCAATAATACTACTTAATGCTGTATGGTCCCCTATATGTTCTGCTATTGTTACTAACGCAATTGGTGCAATGGTCAATACTGCTGATAAACTTGGCATATAATGTGCAAAAGGTATAATAAATGCTGGCATACTAAAGAAAGATGCTTCCATTACTGCTGTAAAATCTACCAATCCTAAGCAAATACTGCTAATATAGCCTACTACAATTCCTATTAAGAAAGGAATAATTTTTAAGATTCCTTTTCCTTTTACCATTGCAAGTACAGTTGCTAAGAATGTAATGACTGCTACTGCAATTCCTTTTACATAACTTATCTTTTCTTCTTCTACTCTTTCATTAATAACCTCTTCTGCTAATTCTTCTCCTTCTGAAATTTCTTCATTCGCTATTGCTTCTTGTATTACTTGTGCTTCTAATGTAACATCATCAATTTGTCTATCTAAGCCTATTTGACTAATCGCTGATGGTGCTAGACCTAAACCAATAATCATAATCATTGGTCCAATTACTAATGGTGGTAATATTTTATTAATCCATTTTTTACCTACTAAACTAATAATAATTGCAAAGACAATATAAATTAATCCTACTACTACAATTCCTGTCATTGCCCCTGAAATTCCTCCTTTTAAAAAGGCTGCTGCAAGTGGCCCAATAAAAGCAAATGAACTACCTAAATATACAGGTGATTTTCCTTTTGTACATAATATATAAATTAATGTTCCTACTCCTGATGTAACCAATGCTACTGGTATTGTTAATACTGTCTCTCCTGCTGCCGAATTTACTAATATTGGTACTAATATTGTTGCCCCAAACATAGCAAATACATGTTGTAGTGCTAAAATAATCCATTTAGATATAGATGGCTTTTCATGCACATCCAATAGTAATTTTTTTTCTTCCATTTTAGAAGTTCCCCCTTTAAAATATTTTTTGATTAGGCCAAAAAAAATACTAATTATATAATATAATTAGTAACATTTTTTTCTAATCTATTTTTTGGAAATACAAAAACAAGCATATCATGCCCAATTGCTTCTTTTATTCCTTTTTGCATTTTTAACATCTTTTTTATCATTTTTTGTACCCTAGAAAAATATACTATAAGATAAAGAAAATTTCAATAGTTTTTCGAAATTTATTTTATATTTTTGTACAAATAATAGAGACTGTCCTGGAAGCAGACATGTTTGCTTTCAGGACAGTCTCTATTATTAATTCATATAATCTTTTAATTTTTTACTTCTACTTGGATGTCTCAATTTTCTTAATGCTTTAGCTTCTATTTGTCTAATTCTTTCACGAGTTACCATGAACTCTCTTCCTACTTCTTCAAGAGTGCGAGCTTTTCCATCTTCTAATCCAAATCTTAATTTTAATACTTTAGCTTCTCTTGGAGTTAATGTTTCCATTACCTCTTCTAATTGCTCTTTCAATAAAGTATATGCTGCAGAGTCTTGTGGTGCTGGACTATCATCATCTTGTATAAAGTCTCCCAAATGACTATCATCTTCTTCACCTATTGGTGTTTCTAATGATACTGGATCTTGTGCTATTTTTTGAATTTCCATTACCTTTTCTACTGGTATTTCCATTTCTGCTGCAATTTCATCTGGAGTAGGTTCACGCCCTAATTGTTGTAACAAATGTCTAGAAGTACGTATCAATTTATTTATTGTCTCTACCATATGAACAGGAATTCTTATTGTTCTAGCTTGGTCTGCAATAGCTCTAGTAATCGCTTGTCTAATCCACCATGTAGCATAAGTACTGAATTTGAATCCTTTTGAATAATCAAATTTTTCTACAGCCTTTATTAATCCCATATTTCCTTCTTGTATTAAATCTAAGAATAACATTCCTCTTCCAACATATTTTTTAGCTATACTTACAACAAGTCTTAAGTTTGATTCTGCTAATCTTTGCTTAGCATATTCATCTCCCTCTAAAATCTTTTGAGCCAATTCTATTTCTTGTTCATAAGTAAGTAATGGGATTCTTCCTATTTCCCTTAAATACATTCTTACAGGGTCATCAACACTAACACCATCTATAGGTGTATTCACATCTATATCTTCTAATTTAATATCTTCCACTTCTTCTAAGTCTTCAATATCTGGTTCTTCTAAATCTTCAGCTAATATTTCTACTCCCAATTCTTCAAATACATCAAAAACTTTATCTATTTGTTCTGGACTTTCCTCTTCTAATTCTCCTGCTAATTCTCCATATGTTATTTTACCTTTTGACTTTACTTTTTCTACGATTTCAATGGCTTTTTCTTTCTTTTCATTTAGTTCTTTTTTATTTTCTTCTATTTCTTTTTCTTTATTCGCCAACAGTAATCCCTCCTATTTCATCTTGGCTATCTTAATAATAATTTCATTTAGCCTTTTTTCTAGTTCACTTGTTTGCTCTGATGTTAAATTGTCTGACTCTAATTGTTTTATAATATTATTTCTTTCAGAAATAACTTTTTCTTTATTATATATATTAATAATATCATCTATACATTTCTGAATTTCTACAATCTCAAAATCATATGCCATAATCCATGAAATTTCACTAATAATTTTTTCATCATCAAACCAATCAATTGCATTATTAGTATTAATATTTCCTTTTGAGATTTCTTCATACAGTTTTTTCATAATTATTTTATTTGTTTCATTTTTTATATCTTCTATTGATATACTATTTATAATTTTTTGAGTACTTTCACTTGGATGATTTATTAGTAAATAGATAATCATTTTTTCTCTTTTATCTGTTTGAGTATCAACTTTTTCTTTTACTTCCATTTTTGGCTTTGATTTTTCTAATACTTTTGAACCTGAAGTTTTAGTATATTTTAATTTACCAATTTCAGCATGTATTGCTTCTTTTGAAATTTTATATTCACTAGATAATCTGTCTATGTATAATTCTTTTTCTATATCATTATCAATTTTAGAAAGAACCTTTGCTATTTCTTTTAGAAATTTAATTTTGTCATTAGGATGTTCTAAATTTAATGTATTTTTTAATACCTTTATTTTATATTCCACCAAAGATATTGATTTTTGAATTTCTTTTTGAAATCTTTCTGGACCGTATTTAACAATATATTCATCTGGGTCTTTTGCACCTTCTAATTGTAATACTCTAAGGTCGCATCCCAGGTTTTGTAATATTTCTAACCCTCTCATTGTTGCAGCCTGTCCTGCTCCATCAGAATCATATCCAATTATAACTTGTTCACTACTATTTCTTAATAATCTTCCTTGTGCTTCTGTCATAGCAGTTCCTAATGAAGCTACTACATTCTTTATATTTCTTTGATGTAATGATATTGCATCCATATATCCTTCTACTACAATAATTTTCTTCATGTCGCTTTTTTTAGCAATATTTAGTCCATATAAATGTCTACCCTTGCTATAAACTATATTTTCTGGAGAATTTATATATTTAGGTTTGGTATCATCTAGTACTCTTCCTCCAAAAGCTATGACTCTATTTCTAATATCTAATATAGGAAACATTAATCTTCTTCTAAATCTATCTATAAATTTTCCATCTTGAGTTTTATTGACTAATGATGATGCTAATATTTCTTCTTCTGAAAAACCTTTTGATTTTAGTAATGTATATAGTTCATTATATGTTCCTGAATATCCTATTAAAAATTCTTTAAGAGTATTATTATCTAGCTTTCTTTTTTTTACATATTCTTGTGCTGGTTTTGCCGATGGTTTATATAGATTTTGATGATAAAATTCAGCTGTAATTTGATTAATTTCATATACTTTAGATTTTAATAGTAATACTTTATTATCAGCCTCATTTTCCAAAGTAGGTAATTCTGTTCCTGATTTTTCCGCTAACATTTCTATCGTTTCTCTAAAGTTTAAATTTTCAATTTTACTTACAAAATGAATTACATTGCCACCTACTCCGCAGCCAAAACAATGAAATATTTGTTTATCTGGCGAAACAGAAAAAGAAGGGGACTTTTCTTTATGAAATGGACATAATCCAAAAAAGCTCCTACCACTTCTTTTCAATACTACATATTGTGAGACAATATCTACTATATCATTTTTATTTCTAATTTCATCTATTAACTCATCACTATATCGTACCATTTGTGCTACCTTTCCTTAATCTATTTATATTATTCGACATAAGAAACATAAATCCTTCTTTTGAATTATGTAAAATGACCTTTTTCAAATTTTTTTTCTTGTATTTTACATTTTATTTTGATAGCCTTAATATCCATACTCATCGAAAAAAGCAACTTATAAAGTTGCTTTTTATCTTCTCTTTATCTTCTCTACATATTTGTTCCTGTTTCATCAAAAGGAATAAATTTTTTAATAATATTACTTTCAATATCTGTAGAAATTACTTCTGGAGTCTTATATTCTTCAAAAGACATCTCTATCTTATTCTCAATCAACTTTTCCACATCTTCTTCCGGTGCATGTTCTGCTAATACCAATTCACTCACTAATATTTGCTTTGCATTGTTTAACATTTTCTTCTCACCAGTAGATAGTCCTTTTTGCTTTTGTTTAAATGATAAATTTCTAACAACATCAGCTACTTCATAGATATCACCGCTTCTCATTTTCTCCATATTATCACGGTATCTTTTATTCCAATTATTTGACATTTCAGTTTCGTTTTCTTCTAAAATTTGAAATACCTTCATTGTATTCTCTTTATCTATTATGTTTCTTACACCTATTTCTTCTGCTTTGTTTGTAGGTACCATAACTTTAACTTCGCCTGGCATTTTTATAATATAGTAAGATTGTTTTTCACCTAATATATCTTTTTCTTCTATCCCATCGATTGTACCTGCTCCATGCATTGGATATACTATTTTATCACCAACATTAAACATTTTTCGCACCATTCCCCTCTAAGCTTTTTCATTTTTTTGGTAAGTCAGGAAAAGCTTTCATTTCTTTTTCAAATCACTGTCTATATTATACTATAAATTTTGGTAAAAGTCAAAAGATTTACCAATTATTTTTTCAATTCTTTATATAAAAAATTAATGCTTCAATATACTAAAAAACAAGTATTTTCAGCAAAAAGGGGGCCAGACACGGTAACAGTATTTTTGTCTGAAATTAAAGCAGACACATTGACAGTGTTTTTGTCTAAATTAAAAAAATATTTTTAATCTTTAATTTTAATTTAGACAAAAACACTGTCACCATGTCTGCCATATTTAATCGATTTTAAGTTTCCCTTGCCCATATTACTAATCTTTTACTTGCATCCGTCGTACATGTAGATAATGAAATTTCCCTCTTACCATTTGTATCCCTTGTTGCATATGAAAAATCCATATCACTTGTTGTGTAAGTTTTATATATTGAGTATTCTACTTTAGTTCCAGTTACATCTGTTATATATATTTTATCTCCTACTTGTAATAATTTATTATTAGAAAAGAATGTTCCATTCCTATAATTATGTGCTACTAGCACTGTATTTCCTATTTCATTTAATCCTGGTCCATATAATGTTGCTACTGCTGCTGAAATAGAATTTGGCGTCACCTTATCTACAATAGGTGCTTTTAAATTTGTTCTTGGAATTTGTATTGTTCCTATCATTGTATATCCTTTATATGTGGTAGTTGATGTTTTTTTACTTCCTCCTTGTGATGAATTATTATTAGTTTGTCCACTATTTTCGTCTACTATACCCTCATCTTCATACTCTCCTACTAATATATCATTTTCAAAGGCTTCAACTGCTTCTTCTGCCTCTTTTTTTGCAATATAATTACTTATGTAATAATATGCCAAATATCCTATGACACATAGAATTGCTATAATAACAATAACTATTATAAAATTTAAAACCTTTTTTCCTTTGCTTTGCATCTTATCATCCTTTCAATTACTTAAAATAACTATATTTAAAAGTAATATATAAACAAACACTTTAGGAGCCATACCTAAAGTGTTTCTATTTAGTCAGCTCTCGCCCAAACTGTTAATCTGCTATTTGAATCATCTGTACATGTCAATAATGTAACTTCCATTTTTCCTTCTGTACTTCTATCTAAATATGATGAATCTTCTGGTGATGTTGTATATAATTTATATACTGTATATGTAACTTTATTTCCTGATAAATCAATTATATATATTTTATCTCCCTCTACAACTTTTTTAAGATTAGAGAAAAATGTTCCATTTCTATAATTATGCCCTACAATAACCGTATTTCCTATCTCATTCAATCCCGGTCCATAATATAGTGCCACTGCTACTTCTATTGCAGATTTGCTAGAATTTTGTAATACTGGATATTTTAGATTAATAGAAGGAATTTCTATTGTTCCTACCATTGGAAATCCTTTATACATTTGAGTATTTGATGAACCATTATTTCCTATAACGATATCTTCAGGGTCAATAGTTGGTGCCACATCATTTGCACCTGTGCTATTCTCTTTATTTTTTTGTGTATTATTGATTTCTCCTTCAAATTTTTCTACAGCATCTTTCGCATCATTATTTATATAATAATTTCTTATAAAATTAAATCCTAAACAAATTATAACTATTAATATTATAGCAATTCCTGCTATTAATAGTCCAGTTAATAATTTGGAATATTTCCCATCAAACATAATACACCCTCCTTGGTATAACATATATAATTATATTATACCATAAAGAGAGTGTATTTTCTACAATTTTATTAAATTTCTGCAAGTGTTAACCTACAATCTTATCTCCTAGGCGTTTTCCACCTAATAAATGAAAATGTATATGTTTTACCTCTTGTCCTCCATCTTCACCACAATTAACTATTACTCGATATCCTTTTTCATCAAAATTTTCTTGCTTTGCTATTTTATTTACTACTGTATATATCCTTCCAATTACAACCTCATCTTCTTCTTTTAACTCTGTTAACATACTTATATGTTTTTTAGGAATTACAAGAATATGAATCGGTGCCGCTGGATTCACATCTCTAAAAGCTAATATCTCATCATCTTCATATAGTTTTTGTGAAGGTATTTCACCTTTTATTATTTTACAAAAGATACAATTATCCATAAATACATCCTCCTTTATACTAAAACTGCTTTTATTCTTCTTATTCCTGCTGAACTAGCTTCTTCTTTTTTAATTTTAAAAGTTCCTAATTCACTTGTATTTTTCACATGAGGTCCACCACATAATTCTTTTGATATATCACCAATTGAATATACAGTAACCACATCTGGATATTTTTCAATAAACATACATTCTGCTCCTGATTTTAAAGCTTCTTCTTTTGTCATTTCTTTTATAGTTACTTCTAATCCTTCTTGAATCCATTTATTTACTAATTCTTCTACTTCTTGTTTTTCCTCATCTGTAAGTTTGTGATTACAACTAAAGTCAAATCTCATTCTTTCAGGAGTAATATTTGAACCTTTTTGATGAACATCTTGATTTACAACTACTTTTAATGCTGCATTTAATAAATGTGTAGCTGTATGATATTTCATTTCCGTTTCTCCACTTCCAGATAATCCACCTTTAAATTTTTGTTCAGAACCTGCTCTACTTTTTTCTTGATGCTCTTTGAATTTTTGTTTAAATCCTTCTTCATCTACTTTCATATTTCTTTCATTAGCTAATTCTACTGTTAACTCTAATGGGAACCCATAAGTATCGTATAGTCTAAAAGCCAAATCTTTATCTATAATATCTCCTTGAATATTTGATACTATTTTTTCAAATTCTCTTAGACCTTTTTCTAATGTTTTATTAAACTTTTTAAGTTCATCTGTTAATACATTTAATATAACCTCTTGATTTTCTACTAACTCTTGATAATATTTTCCGTATTTATCAATAATCATAGTTGCTAATTTTCTTTCAAACCCACTTTCTAAATCTATCTCTATCTTTTTAGCATGTCTTATCATTCTTCTTATTAATCTTCTTAATATATATCCTTGGTCTGTATTAGAAGGTTTTATTCCAGAATAATCTCCAGAAATAAATACTGCTGTACGAATGTGGTCTGCTATGATTCTTATACTTTTTGGATTTTCTTCATAAGTAGTATTAGATAGTTCTTCTATTTTTTTCACTATATCTGCCCAAATAGATGTTAAATAATTATCATCTACACCTTCTAATATTGCTACTGTCCTTTCTACTCCCATTCCTGTATCAACATTTTTCTTTGGAAGTTCTATGATTGTCCCATCTGCTTTCTTTTCATATTGCATAAATACATTATTCCAAATTTCTACCCATCTTTCATCTTCTGGGTTATGTTTTACTGGAACTGGGTCTTCACTCCTCCAATAGAATATTTCTGTATCTGGTCCACAAGGTCCAGCTTCTCCTGCTATCCAAAAGTTATTTGATTCATCTAAATAACTTATTCTATCTTCACTTATACCTAGACTCTTCCAAATGTCTGCTGACTCTGTATCTGCTGGTATTGAATCATTTCCTTCAAATACAGTTACTGCAAGTTTTTCTATTGGAATATTTAATTCTTTTGTTAAAAATTCAAAACTCCATGTAATTGATTCCTTTTTAAAATAATCTCCTAAACTCCAGTTTCCTAACATTTCAAAAAATGTATGATGTGTTTTATCTCCTATCTCTTCTAAATCTGTTAATCTTACACATTTTTGATAATCTACTAATCTAGTACCTAAAGGATGAGGTTGCCCTTTTAAATATGGTACTAATGGTTGCATTCCAGCTGTATTAAAAAGAGATGTAGGGTCATTTTCTGGTATTACTGGTGCACTTGGTATAACCTTATGATTTTTTCCTTCAAAAAATTTTAAGTATTTGTCTTTTAAATTTATTTGTTCCATTTTTATTTACATTCCTTTCTTAAATACGTTTTCCTATATTATTTATCACTATATTTTGCAGTTCCAATTAGTTGTGATTTATTAAGTTCTTTTATTTTTACAGTCTTTATCTCATTTTCCATATCTTCATATGGTATTTTGACTTCTATGTAATTTGTTGTATGTCCTTTTATGTATTCTCCATCCTTTTCTTCAAAAAGAACTTCTATTTCTCTATCAATATATTTTTTGTTATATTCCGCTTCATTTTTATCTGATAATGCTAATAGTATTTTACTTCTTCTTTCTTTTTCTTTTCCATCTATTTGATTTTCCATCACTGCTGCTTTTGTTCCTTTTCTCGGTGAATATTTAAATACATGCATTTTGTAGAAGTTAACATCTTTTAACAATTTATGGGTTTCTTCAAATTCCTCTTCTGTCTCGCCTGGGAAACCAACAATAATATCTGTTGTTAAACATACATCTTCATATGATTTTCTTAACAATTCCACACAATTTTTAAATTGCTCTATTGTATATCTTCTATTCATTCTTTTTAATGTTTCATCACATCCACTTTGTAATGATAAATGAAAATGGTCACATATTTTATCTAATCTTTTTAATCTATTTACAAAGTCTTCTGTAATGATAGTTGGTTCAATAGAACTTAATCTAATTCTTTTTATTCCTTCTATTTGATTTATTTCTTCTAATAAATCAAGTAAGCCAATATTCTCTTTAAAATCTTTCCCATAAGATGCAATGTGTATTCCTGTTATTACTACTTCTTTTATTCCCTTTATTGCTATTTGCTTAACTTCTTCTACAATGCTTTCTATTTTTCTACTTCTTACATGGCCTCTTGCATATGGTATTACACAATAGGTACAAAATCTATCACAACCATCTTGTATTTTTATAACTGCTCTTGTTTTTTCTGTATATAATATACTTCCAAAATCTAGAAATTCTTTTTGATACATTACATCTGTTATCTTCTCTTTTAATTCTTTATCTTTTTGATATTCTTCAATATATTCTAATATCTTGTTTTTCTCATTTGTACCATATATTAAGTCAATTTCAGATATTTTTTCTAATTCATCTTTTGAAACTTGTGCATAACAACCACAGGCGACTACTAATGAATTAGGATTAATTTCTTTTACTTTTCTGAGCATTTGTCTTGATTTTCTATCTGCCATATTTGTAACTGTACATGTATTTATGATATAGATATCTGCTTCTTCATTAAATTCAACAATTTTATAGTCTTTTTTTATAAATTGATCTATCATAGCATTTGTCTCATATTGATTTACCTTACAACCGTAATGTACAAAATGCTGCCCTTTTATCCATTTGAATTCCTCATTTCTCTACTATTTTTAATGTATAATGGACAAAAAAGGGCGTCCCTTTTGTCCATTAGTCATACCATTCTAATTCCCAATCTACTACTTTTACTGTGTCTCCTTCTTGTACTCCTTTTTCTTTTAACTTTTGATTCACTCCTAATTGGTCTAAACATTTTTGGAAGTAGTACATAGATTCATTATCTTGTAAGTTTACTCTTCTCATTATTTTTTGTACTCCTGGTCCATCTACAACCCACATATCATCTTCTTTTGTTATTGTAAATTCTCCTTCATCTTCAAGAGTGTATACTTTTTTGGTAGTATTTATTTCTACTAAATCTTCTTTTGGTAATGTTTTTAATACTTCAGTAACATGGTTTAATAATTCTGCAACGCCTTCTCCTGTTACTGCTGACATTTTATATATTTCCATTTCTTTTTCTTTTGCCATTTTCTCTAATTCTTTATATAAATCCTCATCTGTCATACTATCTATTTTATTTGCAACTATTATTTGTTTTCTTTTAGATAATTTTTCACTATAGCTTTTTAGTTCTTCATTTATTGTATTAAAATCTTCAACTGGATTTCTTCCCTCTGTACCAGATACATCTATTACATGTAGTAATAGTCTTGTCCTTTCTATATGTCTTAAGAATTGAAGTCCTAACCCTGTTCCTTCACTAGCTCCTTCTATAATTCCTGGTATATCTGCAATTACAAAACTATCTCCATATTCTGATTTCACAACTCCTAGATTTGGTTCTAATGTTGTAAAATGGTAATTTGCTATTTTAGGTGTTGCAGATGTTGTTCTTGATAAGAATGTTGATTTTCCTACATTAGGAAATCCTACTAACCCTACATCAGCAAGTAATTTTAATTCTAATATAACTTCTCTTTCTATTCCTTTTTCTCCATCTTGTGAAAAACGAGGTGCTTGTCTTGTTGATGTTGCAAAATGAGAATTTCCTTTTCCTCCTCTTCCGCCTGGAAAAATTAATTCCTTTTGATTTTTTTCAGATAAATCTGCTAACACTTCACCTGTTTCTGAATCTTTTATTATTGTACCTCTAGGCACACCAATATAAAGGTCTTCTCCTCCTCTTCCATATCTGTGATTTCCTTCTCCATTTTTTCCACCTTCGGCTTTAAAATTCTTTTTATATCTAAAGTCTACTAGTGTGTTACTATCAGGGTCTACAAAGAAATATATATCTCCACCTTTTCCACCATCTCCACCATCTGGTCCTCCAGAGGCTACATATTTTTCTCTTCTGAAAGAAACTGCTCCGTCTCCTCCATCTCCTGCTTTTACATTTATTTTCACATAGTCTATAAACATTTTATTCTCCTTTTTTATGGAATCTTCTCTTCCGTCCCTAAAATTCCATTTATTCAAAATAGTCTAACTTCATTGCTTTTTTTACTTTTTTCATTGTTTGTCTTGCTACCTCTTGGGCCTTTTTTGTGCCTTCTATTAATATTTTATCTACTTCTTCTGGATGTTTTTCGTAATATTCTCTTTTTTCTCTAATTGGTCTTAATTCCTCTATTATATTATTTGCAAGTTGTCTTTTACAAGCTACACACCCTCTTGCACCTGCTCTACATTCTTTACATACTGTATCTATTTCTTCTTTACTACTAAATAGGTTATGATAATATGCAACCATACATATATCAGGATTCCCTAAATCATCCTTTTTTATTCTTCCTGGGTCTGTTACTGCACCCATTACTTTTTTTGTTATTTCTTCTTCTGAATCTGATAAATAAATCGCATTTCCTAGTGATTTTCCCATTTTATCATTTCCATCTAATCCTTTTACTCTTTTGTTTTTTGATAAAACAGCTTCTGGCTCTACTAAAACATCACCATATATACTATTAAACTTTCTTACTATTTCTCTAGTTTGCTCTATCAATGGTAATTGGTCTTCTCCTACTGGCACAATTTCGCCTTCATATAGTGTTATATCTGCTGCTTGACTTACTGGATATCCTAAAAATCCATATGTAATATTTTCTCCAAATACTTCTTTCTTTTGAGCAAGTTCTGTTTTTACTGTTGGATTTCTTTGCAATCTTGATACAGTTACTAAATTTGAATAAAAAATTGTTAGCTCAGCTACTTCTGGTATCATTGATTGAATATATATTGTTGTTTTTTCTGGGTCTATTCCACATGACAAATTGTCTAATACTACTTGCCTTACATTTTCTCTTACTTTTTGAGGATTATTAAAATTATCTGTTAAGGCTTGCACATCAGCTATAAGTATAAATGGGTCATATTCTCCTGAATTTTGTAATTCTACCCTAGTTTTTAATGAACCAAAATAATGACCTATATGTAGTCTTCCAGTTGGCCTATCACCTGTTAATATACGTTTTTTTCTTTCCATTTAATCTTCCTCCATTTTTATACATATTTTCACATGAGTATTATATATGATTTCGCTGTATTTTACAAGCTTTTTCCAACATAAGTTAGTTAATATTTAATATATATATCCATTAAACTCTGGTAATTCTTCTGTTTGATTTTCATTTAACAAATTATCATAATTATTCCAAATTCCACTATTTTCTTGTACTAATCCCCAAACTCCTGTACCTTTTAAATTATATTTCTCTACTAAATCTAATTTTGCTTCTAAAGATTCCTCATTTTCATACCATACAACATATCTACCTGGTTCTAATGCAGTTCCATTTAATATAAATTCTTTGTCTCCTTCTCTAATTTCAAATTCTACTTTAGGAGATTGTGCCTCAACATCATATGTTACCACAGCATCATATTTCTCTATTATTTCTTCCACTCTACGTCTAGGAATTCCTTTACCTACAACATTTGTATTATCTTCACTCCATATACGCCCAAAAAGAGGAAGTCCAACTACTATTTTATCATTTGTTGTTTTTGATAAAGCATATTTTATAGATTCTTCAACAAACTCAATACTTGCTACTGGTCCAGGTGTTCCACCTTCATAATGTTCATCATAAGTCATAATCATAAGATAATCTGAATTATTAGCTAAAGCTGTATAGTCATAAGATCCATGCCACCCAAATTGCAAATTATTTGGATTAGCTGCAACAGCTACTGATACTTCTTTATATGCAGGTATTTTTTCTCTTAATTGTCTAACAAATTCTGTATATTGGTCCCTTTGTTGTTCTGTAAGATTTTCAATATCTACATTTACTCCATCTAGATTATAGTATTGTACAATATTTGCAATTTGGCTAGACAATCCTTCTGAATTTCTTAGTGCATTTATACCAGCTTCTCTATTCCAGTGATTGCTAAGAAATGGTACTACTTTAATATCATTAGAATGCATATAATCT
>Ga0153944_1000487_pt1 | contig 16973 bp, 23 predicted proteins | sample TSNJ028MetaG_FD_104703 | JGI IMG/M metagenome (GOLD analysis project Ga0153944, IMG submission 104703) | Attine ant fungus gardens microbial communities from New Jersey, USA - TSNJ028 MetaG | ecosystem: Host-associated > Fungi > Mycelium > Unclassified | place: USA: New Jersey, Wharton State... | reverse complement strand
TTGGTGATGGTTGTATTCATGTCAGTTCGAGTCTATGCTACGTGGGTCAACGGGTATCCAAGACATGAGCAGGACCGTGGTTGTCTGTGATTACTATAAAGATCTGATGTGATGTGGAAAGCCCGGACCGGATGATTAAAACGCGTCGCGTGGGATTCTACGCGACAGCCATCCCGTTAATTGCATTTCCTCTTTGAACCACCACCTCATGCCAGTACGAAAACGTGCAGTACCAGATGACAACGATACACAAGATGCCTCTCCACCAGGATCTCCTCCTCCAACAACAACAACAAGCCACAAACGCGCTAGGGTGGCACCAAATGGACATTCTAGAACCAGAACGAATCCTAATGATGGTTCTGACGAAGACGGCGGTGGTGGTGATCGTGATCATGGCGATGTTGATATGCAAAACGAAACAATCGAAGAACGTGCGGAGAAAGATAGACAGTTCGAGGAAGCGAACTATGACAAGATCATGGCTTCTGTGAAATCGCGAGAGAAATACAGTGGTGTTCGTCGTTTTTCTGTCGTGTGAACAAAAGACAACTGATTCTGTTCGAAAAGACAATTGCGGAATCTGGAATCATCGAACGAGTCGAGCTTTTTCAGTTCATGTGTCATCAACGGTTGACGTTTTCGTTTGGTCCCCAAATCAACTTTATCATTGGTAATTCTCCCTTTTTTTCATAAGACTTTTTTTCTGACAGTTTTTTTTCTAGGTCACAATGGAAGCAAGTGTTTTTCTTTTATAGAGCACCCTTGTTCGACATCGAACTCCTTGTATAGGTGGTAAAAGCGCTGTTCTTTCTGCTATCACGATTGCTCTCGGAGGAAAGACGATCTCTACTGGTCGAGGTAGCGGTCTAAAAGCGTTCATTCGTGAAGGACAAAGGTTCATCTCCCGACTGCTTCCTTGACAAACAAACTTGATCTCAAACGCCGCTTCTTCCAGTGCCGCTGAAGTCAGCATTCAGCTCAAGAACAGAGGAGACGAGGCGTATCGTCGTAAAGACTATGGCGATTCGATCATCATCAGTCGAAGATTCACAGCGGAAGGTTCTTCGACTTGGAAGATCAAGAGCAAGGATGGAAAGGTCATCAGTACAAAGAGAGAAGAGTTGGCCAAGATATGTGATCATATGAATTTACAAGTCGATAACCCCATGACGGTCTTGACGCAAGGTATGAAAATAAACCCTTTTTCTTTTTCTTTTCATTGGAATCATGAATCAGATGCATCAAGAGTGTTCTTGGCTTCTTCAAATCCTGCCGAGAGATACAACGTAAGGGACACGAACTTTTTTTTCGTTTTTCCTTACACTCATTCATTCATTTTATCACCTTAGTTCTTCTTGAAAGGTACACAGCTTCAACAACTCTCTGACGAGTACAGCATCACTCTCGAAAACATCTGCTCGACGCGCAAAGTTCTCGATCAGAAAAAAGAAGCTATACCGGATTTGAAGGCTGCTTTGCGGGAAGCGAAACAGCGATTCGACGAGGCAGACAAGGCTCGTCAACAAAAAGCGAAACAGGACGATCTCAAGAAAGAATTGGCCTGGGCGCATGTGAAAAGTAAACAAGATGAATTGGAGAAGAAGGAAAGCGAGGTGGCTGTTCTCCGAGATAAAGGACCGAAGATACAGGCAGCGATTGATACGCACAAGGTAAGGCCTTTTTAGTGAAGGGGAAGCCCAGGGTTGGATTAATGAGAGTTTTTTTCTTCAGGCCGAGCTCGATGCGATCACGCAAGATTTCACTCGATGTGAAGAGCAGCTTGTGAAATTGGGAAACGTGAATGACATGGAAAAGAGGAAACAAGAACTCAGTACACAGTTAAAGGCAGGCAAAATCAAGCTCATCTCACTCAATGTAAGTCGCGAAAGCACCGATTTGGTGGTCAACAAGGCAGCTGACTCGTTAGTGTAGGCAGAAATAACGACGATGAATACGAGCTATGAAGCTCTCAAGAGAACCGTGTTCGAGTTTGAAGAAAAGATTGCTCAAGAGGTGCAACGGTCTGCCAAGACCGCTCAGTCGAAGCGTGATCAGATTCAAGAACGACTGACCTCGATGCAAGCCCGTGTCACCGAACACGAAATGACGATCGCTTCCATGGCGCGTCAACGCCAAGACCTCGAATCCAACAAAACCGACGTCGATCAACGGCTCCGACAGCTCGAGACACAACGGGACGAAATGGCGAGGCAAATCACATTTCAAGAAGAGCTGATCAAGAACTGCGTCAAGGCGGAGAAAGACAGTTTGTTGCCGTATGGGAGGAATATTCAGGGTGTGTTGGAGCAGATTGAGAGGAGGACGTGGTGGGCTGATCATCGACCGCTTGGCCCGCTGGGGACGTGTGTGAAGGCCAAGGATCCGCAGATGTGGGGACCGCTTTTGAGGAGTCAGTTGGGTCAGCAGTTGTGTTCCTTTGCGGTTATGGATCCGAGGGATAGAGCTCAGTTGAGGGAGTTGCTTGTGAAATCGGGAAAGTGAGTTAAGAAAAAAGTGGTTCTGAATGGAGAAATGACTTGTCGTTTTTTTGCTTTTCTCATAGTGGTCATGTTCAGATTACGATATCGTCTACTGAGCTATTTGATTTCTCGGAGGGTGAACCTCCGGAAGAATATTTGACCATGTTCCGTGCTTTAGACGTGAGTTGGTCCTTTTCCTAAAAAAAAGTCTCAGTCTCAAGTCCTTTTTTTTTGGGAATAGATCAGTCATCCGTTGGTGACGCGTATTCTCGTGAATTCAGCGAATATTGAAAGTCGGATACTTGCGGATACGCGTCTTGAGGCTCAGCGGTGTCTTGAAAAGTTGCCGAAAGGGGGGACGGCGTATACGCGTGATGGGTTTCTGGTTCGTGTGTTTCCGTGCGTCTCTCTCTCCTTCTCTTTCTATCTCTTTTTTTTTTTGATGAGGATGATGTTGTGGTGGATAGAGATGGTATTTCTTCGACGCCGCTTGATATCAAGAAGAGTAATGATTCGTCGAGTCTTATGCTTACGGGGCGTGATACTGTTGGAGAAATACAGTAGGTGTCTCTTTTTCTTCTCGTTTTCTCTAAGGTATAACTATATTTTCGGACAGTCGTGCTCGCCAAGAAATCGCATCATGTCAGGACCGCATCTCAGACCTGAAATCGGACTGGACTCGATTGAAAAACGAGTCTCAGGCCTTTGCAGTGCAAATTGCCACGTGTCTGGTGAGTCCTCGTTGGAGTTTTTCTTCTTCTTCGCATCCATCCAGTCACTCATTTGAAAGCGCTATTATTGAAGGAGAAGGAGAGGGATGAGAAAGTACAGTTGAGGAATGCTCAAGCTGATTGTCAGAAATGGAGTCGGGAGTTGAATCAGGAGATGTCGGTTAATACGAGTGCTCTTTATGATGCGAAGAAGGTGAGTTGGATCTTGACCAAGGAAAAGTGTCAAGGTTTTTTTTGGTTGTCGTTACTGAGAAGTGTTTTTTATTTATTAGAATACGGAAGATGAGATGGCATCGATCAAGCTTCAATTTGAGCCTTTAGTACAGGAGAAAAATGCGGTGGATGTTCAGAATCAAGGTTATCTAGCGGAGATCACGGAAATCAGAAAGAAGATTAGCAATTTTACGGAAATTAGGAATCAATTGAGGGTGAGCGTTTTTTTTTCTTTTGGTGGGGAATGTCCGTTGAATGATTTTTTTTTTTGCCCCTTCTTTCTTGATGCAGCAAGAGATAGATAAGATCACGGAGAAGCGGTTAAAGGCGCAAGGTGCCTTGCAGCATTATGAAAAAAAGTTGAAAGAGAATCATGAAGCGATTGAACAAGAAAGTCATATAGCTGAGCTTCTCGAACAAGAGTTCAAGGTAAATCGAACTCGATTTGTGGCCTTTTCTTTTTGTTTTGAAAAAGTTTTTCTTCATTTTTTTTTTATAGAATTGGACGGACAGTGCTCTTCAGTATTGTGAACGAGTTGAGAATCCTCGTGCGGTAGCTGAATTGGAAAAGTTGGTCAAGTCTGTTGGAGATGCTCTTAAGGAACAACAAAAAAAGTAAGGCGTTTTTTTTTCACTGTGCGATTTGTAACTTTATTTTTGTGTGTCTAGACAAGGTGCTTCTCTGGAAGAACTTGAAGATCGACTTGTCAAAGCGAAACAACAGCACGATGCTGCGAGTATGGGTATCAAGGCGTTGCAAACGCTCAACAAGGTGAGAGAGAGTTTGTGTGCCTCGTCATACAAAAATGCGAGTAGAAAAAATTGAGCATTCCGTTCAAAGCGACTGGAGCATTCCTTGATCAAGCGCTATTCTAGATGGAACGAGTTCCGTCGACATATCGCTCTTCGGACCAAAGTTGTATTCCAATATCATCTCTCGCAGCGAGGGTACTTTGGAAAGTTGTTGTTTAAACATGACAGTGCAACGTTGGAGTTGAAAGTGCAAACGGATGATCAGGCGTCTCATGCTGGCGATAAGGAAAAGGATCCACGGTCGCTGAGTGGAGGAGAGAAGTCGTTCTCGACTATTTGTTTGCTTTTGGCGCTCTGGGAGTCGATTGGTTGTCCGATAAGATGCTTGGGTACGCTCTCTTTTTTCTTGGGCTTTTGTTTCTCTTGACGCCGAGTTTAGACGAGTTTGATGTATTCATGGATGCTGTCAATCGTCGTATCAGTATGAAGATGATGGTTTGTCTTTTGTTCCTTGCTTTTGTCTTATCCTGACTTTGTTTTTTTTTCTGTATGTGTGTTTGAAGATTGACACAGCGAATTCTTCCAACCAGAAACAATACGTCCTTATAACGCCTTTGGAGATGTCGGGGGTCTCTTTTGGACCCTCGGTCCGTGTACATAAGATGAATGATCCCCAGCGCCATCAAGGAACTCTTGGGTTTTCGTGGTAGTAAGGAAATGGGGGGATGTTCCTAAGCCTCAGAAACAATCTTGTTTTCTCTGTTATTGTGATAGTGTAGTTTTGTCTGCCTAATATGAGCACTTGACTAGTGGCGGTGCATGCTTGGTCGCTAAATCATTGATGAATTGATCGGTGGTGCGAAAGGTCTTTTTGCCTCTTGGTCATTCTTTGACTCGTCTTCCCTTGTACGATAATACCGACTAATTTATTGTTCATTGGGCCTCCTCCCGCCACCACCGCACTGGAATTGATTCACGTTGGTCATGTCTCTGGTTCCACGGTCGCTACACAAATTGCGCATCATCGCTGTCCCTTTGACACATACAAAACCCCCTTCACACCACAAGGCAAACTCAAAGTACGACCTGACATACTATCAGTTTCAGCTATCGTCCCCCAAGCAGACGACGATGACGGGCAAGGCGGGGGTAAAGTCTAGATGGCTACCCGATGAGGGTGTTGTTAGATTCTTACAATCCAAGACGGCGGGGATATGGACCGAGTTTGGAAAGTCGAGGAAAGGGAGCTGGAAGGCGTGTGTTTCTCTGTTTCTTCTTTTTTTTTTCTTTGGCTTATAGATAAGTTTTTGTAGCTGAAAGTCTTTGAGACTGGAGAACGTCTGATGGACCGTATAGAGTTTGGAGAACTTTCTTTGAAAGGTCTTGATCCATCTTTAGGGCCCTCTGTTGTTCATGCATCGAATACAGAGAAGAAACTGCAAGTATGCATGTGCCTCCTCCCCCTCCACCGCGTGTGTTCGCTGAACGTTCCTCTCTGGTTGCCCAGATACCGTTGATTTATCCCTCATCATTGAGCTCAAATAGAGACTCTCTGGAGCATTTCAAGACTTTTTTAGACGACCGTATGCCACGACATAGGCGGGGGTTCTACTTGTGGATGATAATAGCGCCTTTGACTGCTCCTTTCATGATTATTCGTGCGTGCCATTTTTCTTCTTTACAATCTTTCATTTTGATTTTTTTAGCCGTGATACCCAATCTTCCCTTTTTCTTTTGTGTATGGCGATCGTGGTCTCACTATAAAGGTACTGAAGCATGAATCCTAGTCAATTCATATATGCCTGAACAACACGTTTTTTTGAAGCATACAAGTCAACTCGGTATCTACAGGATTTGCTCTCACATGGTGCTATATTCCCAGAGGCAAATGAAGCCCTCGATGCCGTTTGGAGGGAATTCTCGAGTCCTGTATCGACCGGAGATGCTGGTTGTGGGAGTCAATTTGTGCTGACAAGCAGAGCTGTCCCCGCGATCGCGAATCTATTTGATCTCACAGAGAACTCTCATGCAGATATGTGTCGCGCGATAGATCAGACTCGGCTGCGAATAGACGCCAAAAATCCAACCTCGTGATAGCTAATGGTGTAGAAATAGTATAGAATATGCTCGTCGCATGTATTTACTCTCTGATAATGATTTTGTTATTTGGATGCCGTGGCGAGATGGCCGAGTGGTCTAAGGCGCCAGACTAAGGACCAGGATACTGTGGTATCCTCTACCTCCTGTTGGAATCTGGTCTTTCGGGGCGTGGGTTCGAATCCCACTCTCGTCATTTTTGATTTTAAGAAGCAGATGAATTTTCATGTAGTGTAAACCAAAGAAAGTTTTTGTATATTATCCAAGGTTGAGATTTCTCCTCAAAAAAGCTTGTAAAAAATGTGAAGCTCATTGCACCGTGTTATATCGAAGTTGAGTTGGGTTTGCGGGACTTCTTTGGCATGAGTATGATCACGCTTAAGAAGTACTTGAAAAGTCATGATTTGTTCCTCTACTTGAGTTTCACATCATCAATTTTCTGCCTACGGTCAACCCATGCCTATAATTCCGATACGGCCCAAATTTTTTTGCGTCTCTCAAGTTGATTTCTAGGTATTTAACATCTTATATGGGTGTGTAAATTGATCGATGTCAAGCTTGAGAACTCAGATCTTATGATGCAGGGCAAAGATGGACATCCACCACAAGAACAATGTCAGAAATGCTATCTTTTATATCATAATCAGATATCGTTTTTGGGTCAAATCATCTATAGCTAGTATCTACACCTGATCTGGAGCTGCTCTCATGAAACTTGGAATAAATTTCAGCTGTCGACCTTTAGAATTTGACATTCGAGTCATCAACGTTTGCGGGAATTTTGGTCTCTGATGAAGCATATGCCATATACGCCAGCCGCAGTGCCATGTTGTATCATCGTCCTTCTGATGAAGTGCTACGAAAGGAAATAAGTTGTCCAGTTGACTACAATTGGAATCCTTGATCAGATATCCCACTTGCCGATTGATGGGCCATGTATGTCGTGACGCACCCAGAAGATTGGTATGCGAACGGGATCATCTTGCAGGCGAGATCATCGGGATTCATATAGGCGTATAAAATCGATAGGAAAATATGAGACTTGCAGAAAGTCGACTGTTTTCTGTCATGTATCAGGCTTCTACTATCTAACTACATCATGAATTATCAGGGATATTCTGGATTTTCATCGTGTCTGGTGCATACGAAATGAAAATAGCTCCTTGTGAGTGGCCCCTCGTTGTTTGGCCCCACATATTGTCCAATTTGGGTCTAAAATGTTGTACATTGAATCAGGGATGACCCTAAATAAACGAGCGCTATTCCCAGATAAGGGCAGCGTGATCGACGTCACATACTTATATACGGACGAGATGTGAGCAGCGTTTTATCTTTTCTCTGCAAGCTAAGGAAGCCAAATCATGGAAATCCTCCAAGTTCACTCTGATCCTGCCTCCTCTCCTCTGACAGGTGCAAAAGTGGTTGATGACGGTCTTTCTCGCCCCAATGGAGAGAAAACACTCCCAACAATCCTACTCTATGATGAACGCGGTCTGAGGCTCTACGATATCATCACTACAGATGCTCCCGAATACTACCTCTTTCGTGCTGAGGAGCAGATACTCGAAGACCACGCTGATGAGATTGTTAAGATTATGCGTGGCACTGCTGTTGCAAGTGGAAGTGTTTTGGAACTAGGCGCGGGGTATGCCAATTTTATACGACAACACACGTGCTAACTTGCGCTCACAGAGCCTTGAGAAAGACTTTACATATCCTTTCCGCATTAGCTCGTTCGGTGACTAACGATGCTCCCATCACCTACTACGCTCTTGATCTTGAGAAACGAGAGCTCGAGCAAGCTTTAACCAGTATCCAAAAATCTGCTGGAACAGCCTTACATGGCAAAGTCATTACAAAGGGAATTTGCGGAACCTACGATGCTGGCCTCAAGTTAATTACCGGTGTAAATTCAAATCATGTCCCAGTTATCACAGAGCTAACTACTTGACAGTTTGTCGACGGCCCGAAAAGTCTCATGTCATCGGCCAATATGAGTGCATCTGAAAGCCAGGATAGTCTGCCTGGTACACCCTCTTCTTCCCCAGGCCCTTCGCTTCCCCCACTCCACATTATGTTCCTCGGATCCTCGTTGGGAAACTTTTCCAGACCTGAAGCAGTAGAGTTTCTCAGGGGCTTGCCTCTGAGATCCGGTTCCCGTGATACACTTCTTATCGGACTTGACCACGATAATGACTTAAAACAAATTACGACGGCCTATAATAATGGCCCCACTGAGGATTTTATTAAGAATGGACTACGCGTGGCTGGTCGAGTCTTGGGGAACGAAAATTTATTTGACAAAGACAACTGGGAGTATGTCAACAAGTACGACTCAGTGGGTTCACGTCATTCTTACGTACGACAATGGCACTCAACTCTGCTCTCTCCAGGATCTTCGTAGGTACACACAAATATACTTTCTGTTCACGTTTCTACAAGCTGTACAGGGGTACATGAAGCTTTCTTGAGAGCAAAATTTAATCATTCTGTAACTGCTCCAAACGGGAAAATATATACCTTCGGCCAGAACGAGAAGATCAAAATAGAACATTCATACAAGGTGCGCCTATTAATATGTTCTACGTTAGTTCAATCCCACATTCATATTCTATTCCTAGTTCTCTGGCCAGGATACCTTCAGCCTTTTCACAGAAGCCAACCTACGTCCAGTACAACGGTGGTTAGACAATAACTCCCAATACTCGTTATGGCTGGTAGAACGACCAGCATTCGTTCTTCCTCTCCTATCCTCTCCTTTTGCTTACAAGGGGAAAGGTGAACTTGTCTCCAAAAAAGCATACTCAACATCACCATACGGCATTCCCGCTCGACAGGACTGGAACCCGGTTTGGACACTCTGGGATTTTGTCACATTGCGCATGATCCCCCAATTTATGCTCCTTGAAAAACCTATCGACCTGAGGCATATCTGTCTCTTTTACCTCGGGCATATACCTGCCTTCCTGGACATACATTTGTCCAGACTCTTGAAAGAGCCTTCTACACAACCTAATGAATACCAAGTGTGTCCTGTTGTCATGGCCAATGATGGGGAAACTTAATAATTTTGTTATAGAAAATCTTCGAGGTCCGTTTAAAATTTACATTGAATTCTCGTATCGAGATCGACTAGAAAGCTAGCGGGGCATTGATCCTGACGTAGATGATCCGACACAATGCAATGTATGGTACCGTCTGGTATTTGGTTTAGGTTTTCATTTACCCTTTCTAGCCTCATTCAGAAGTCCCTACTGACCCCACCGAATGGCCTGCCCTTTCCGATATCGTGGACTACCAACGACGTGTCCGCTCTCGCCTTATGTCGCTATACGACGACATAGAATCTGGGAAACGCCTCATGACGAAAGGAATGGGTCGTGTTCTCTTTATGACTCTCGAGCACGAAGGAATGCACGCAGAAACACTTCTTTACATGCTGTTGCAGAGGGCTGGAACAGGAACTATACCACCACCTGACTTCTCCAAACCAGACTGGAAATCACTTGCCACGACTTGGAATGCAGCTCCAATCCCTGACAACAGAACCGTCACCTTAGGACCTGAAACAATCGCTATCGGCCATGATGACGATGAACAAAAAGATATGTTATCGGACAACATTCAATTGCCAGACAATTACGAATATGGCTGGGACAATGAAAACCCGAAAAGGACCGTCGAAGTACAAAAGTTTGAGATTTCGTGGAAGCCAGTCACCAATGGTGAATTCTACGATTTCTACCTTAGACATGAAGACAAGGTCGAGCTCCCTGCAAGTTGGGTTCTTGAAGGCGGTACCATTCAGGCAGGTGCAACCATTACTTTCAACTCTATCCCGTTTGATTTTCGTCTTTAGGTCCGTACTCTCTATGGGCCAGTTCCGATGGCTGTGGCACAACACTGGCCTGTCTTGACATCATACAACAATTTTCACGCATATGCAATAGACAAAGGTGGGCGTCTTCCCACTGAACCGGAACTTCGACTCTTCTATGACAAATTCCGCCATGGCTATGAGGAGGGAGCTAATATTGGCTTCAGAAATTGGCACCCGTTACCGTGAGTTGATCCAGTTCTGTAATAAGAAAGTTTTCCGTCTTCTAATCTACTCATCAGAGCTACAACGGGAGGGACGAAGAATGGTGGGAAAGGGTGTAATGGGGGTGTCTGGGAATGGACGTCTACTGTCTTAGATAAAGTCGATGGATATACTCCTTCTAACTTATATCCAGGGTATGTTTATGTCTTCCATAAATTGTGCTTGGGAGTTGACTCTTGTATAGCTATTCCGCGGACTTCTTTGATGGAAAGCACAATGTTGTGGTGAGTCTTTGAGTCAATTTCTTCTTCTTGATACTGAACAATTATTTTTTCAGATTGGGGGTTCATATGTCACCGTTCCTCGCATCGCTCAGCGCCGCTCATTCAGGAACTGGTACCAACGTAACTACCCCTACCCTTGGGTTGGAGCACGAATTGCATATGATAAGAACTGATGACTTAAATAATGGGAGGCATTCAAGATTTTCTCGCGTAGAATACAAGAGCTAGAATTATGCTTCCGCAATTTGTATCTTACCTCCATCTTGTTGATCAAATTGGCTACTTCTTGTTTGAACTTCTGTATGGTTTCGCATTTTGCGTGATCCTCTGTTCTCGCTGCAAAGATAACTCTCTGCATACTGAAAAGACACGCCTCGCTTGTTCAAGGAATCCTTCCTAGCCATATGTATATCGCTAGATCTATATGGCCTCAGAGTCATCGAATGTCGACAATGATTCCTTAGATCATTGAAGTGAGTGTCGGAGAGTCCTTGCGCCTCAATGATTAATACAGACTTGCCCAGTCACCTTCCTGTTCGTTGGAATGATAGCTTCGCTTTCACTCTTGCTTCCATCTGCAATCTGCAAAATTCCGGGAAAATTTAACTGCCTCTTCTTCATCCTACCTTTGTACCTTATATTCTTATGGAAATCTCTAATCGATCTGTCAATCTAGCAGAACTGGAGCTTGGCACCCTGCGATCATCGAGAACTCAGCGGTCTTGTAGGTAAATGTTTCTGCTTTGTCCTTGCTGGTCTGTTGACTGGACCTGATCTAGATCAAGGAAAAATCATCTGGGTTTTTGAATATATTGACAAACTGGTCATTCTATTGTGCAAAAATATCCTAGCCACTGGATTCGAATCCAAAGTGGTTTCTACGTGTTCTGAGTATTTCCTAAACATCGTTTTTGAGGTACTAAGCACAAATAATTGGGACTAAAACTACTCAGGGACGGAAAGAGGTTCACATCAGCCCAAAATTGGAATCCTATATACCCTGAAGATGTCAACATAAACCTAAGTGAAATTCAATAACAATTATTCAACAGGTGCGTTCGAGCTCCTGATTTTGAACTCAATATTTGTCCGTATTCTCCATATAAATCATCTTCCAGACTTTATTCTCCATATTTCCAGCAGCCTTCAAGGTTTTCCGTCCTGAACAAATATGACACATCTCCCAGTCTTTTTTTTCAAATCAAGAATGCCGAATTTATCTTGACCATAACAAATACGTCAATGACTATGAGTCGTTCCTTCTCATTTTCCCCAAAATACAGCAACCAGGTAGCTTGCGTGTGTGAGCTAAGTAGAGTTTAAGCCCCAGCTTTGAGACTAGCTTTCGCAAAACCTGAAATAGTTTTCTGATCTCATGTTCATATGTCCACACTATGTAAGAAAAAAATCACTAATGTAAATCTGATAGATCAAACTGAATAGGGGGCAATTGTCCCCACGTGCTATCCGACCACTCGACATCGCCACAATTTGAAAAGAAGTATTTAGACCCTTCTCCGAGACTGTTACCCGAGCCTAGCGCAATGAGTAGCTTTCTCACGCCACTTTCAATGACTACTGTTCACTTTCTGGTCGTCCATTGTTCCAAGTCGTTTGTTACGTTCATCTCCACCCCAAAGTCAAACTTGATCTGACTTTGGGAAGTGACAGAAATACCCCTAGACTGATCTAGGTTCTCGGTCCATTGTAAATAACATCAATATCTTGTAGTCATGTCTCAGTATTAGGACGAGTGTGCATACTTCTCAGACAGTGTATGATCTTTGATGTATCCGGAGCAACCAGATTCTTGAGTTCTGAATGTTACCCATTAGAGCCTCTGCTCCTGCTCCGCCTATTGTGATTCTCGATAAGCTTTTCATGTCAATATTCTTTCAGAAATAGCAACTCTCCTCACTCAGTCATCAGATACGAGTACCAGGCACATCTGAGGTTCTCCGAGGCTATGTACCTTAGATCAGATTATCTAATAATAGCTTTTATGGGCTAGCACCATTCTCAGGAACTGACCCATTACACAATGTGCTGCACAACTCCGTGGAATCAGATAGCTGATTGTGCACCATCATATCCATCATATCACGCTTGATGCTGTGGACTCTTGAACAGCTTGGTATAGCACTCTGATCTATCTACCTAAAAAAGGAAGATAGGTATCTAGGGAAGTCCGAAATTCATGCTCGGCATCTCGGTAGTCTGAGAAAATCTGTGACCTTCGATTTTCTCGGACTGGTTACAGAAAGTCACTTCGTTACGACTGCGAATAGCATGTATAGCATGTATCATCTTTCCAGATCCGACCATTGAAACATGATCCTCAGGTGTCACATGATGCATTTTATTCTGTCACATTTCCATAACTTGCGATGACATGGAAAAATGTATATTGTAGCCATATCTCATTTCAAAGTCTGAAAAACTTCCAGACAGATTGGCGTCAAATTCCTCATGCTGGAATAAATTGCAATGCCACTTGACGCAGCGACTGCTCTGTGCCAAGACTTACCTTATATACCCAGTTCCATATAACCATCCTTTCGGGGCGCTTGCAATGAAGTAATCAGTGGCGTATCGCGCATCGCGGAGCTAGGAGCTAGGCGTAGACCACTCCTGCACGTCAGGCGCTATGTGACCAAAAATTTTTGGAGAGATTATCGTCGACGATGTGGCGCTGACGCCAACTCGGAGGAGTAGGTCAGTGCTAGTCCCAACTCTACCCCAATCACCCCTCAAACTTGCTGTTGACAACGATCGATAGTCAACGGTTGTTGGTGGGAGCATCAAACCAGGGGCCGCTATTTTTGGCCCCCGCAGAGGATGGAAATTATCTCGCCCGTTCGGCCGTGCCGAGTCAGTGCCGGGTCTCGCGTGAAACATTCTTTCTAAGCTCAAAAACTGCGGAGGCCCACTGGCCTTGGCAACTATTTTCTTTTCTGCCTTATAAAACCACCTTCTTCCTCAACACCACTTAACTCCATCAACACTTTCTTTTAGCCATGTTCCGCACCGCGACCATAATTGCTCTTGCAGGTCTTGTGAGCGCCCAGTGAGTCCCTGATCTACATCTTTTCAAGAGCCAAGAGAGTCAATTCCTTTACTAGACTTCAACTTTCGGACTCTTGCATGAGTGCATTGACCGGTATCGTCGCCAACCAAGATGCCAATAGCTGCCTAAGCCCAACCGCCCTCCTCCCTCTTGTGACGGACAACAGCACCTCTATCGTTGGACCGATAACGAATTGGACTCAGAATATCTGTTCTGCTGCCCCCTGCAGTAATGACACACTCGCAAATGTCGTCAGTTCTTTGGCAAGTGGTTGCCAGGCTGATATCACCGGTAACGATACGAGTGTCGATTCGTCTACTTTGGCTTCGACTATTACACCTTATGTCCAGCAGTATTACCCTATTGTGAGGAGCATTGCCTGTTTGCAAGAGTGAGCTCAGTTCCATAAATATGTGATCGCTACCTCTGACGGTGAACTTCAGCAATGGCACCAATTGTTTGGCTTCGACCTTGAACGACATTCAGAGCGCGAATGGCCCTCTCACTCTCAACAGCCTCATCCAGCTCGTGACCCTTGGCAACGTCCCAAACATTCCTTCCAACGTCACCTGCTCGGACTGCACTAAAGCTGCCTATAACATCCTCCGTAGTGACGTGCCCAGCATAGTGTCAGACACTTCAGGAGAACTTCAGCAACAATGCGGTGCCAATTTCACTGGTAAGACCACTATACGCATGGATGAAATGAAAATTAACGATTGCTGTAACTCTTTTCGTCATTAGATGGCAATACCCCCGCTGGTATCACAAATAGCGTAGACAGTGCCTCGAGCTCGAGCAACCAGACCAGCCAGACTAGTGGCACCGTGGGCTTCGTGGCGCCTGGCCTTGGTGTGTCTGCGTTGACAGTTATTTCACTCTTCTTTAATTAGCTAGATGCTTTTGATTGTGCATGTTGGTTTTAACTGACATTTATTTGGCTTCGATCATTAGACAATCTTGAATAAACAGCTAATACGAATTTGAGCTTTGGTTACAGATACAGTTCTGAGAATACACTAATTTATAATGCTTGCAACGAATAGAGTCTAAAAAGGAACTGAAAATATAGAGGGTTGGACCTAACGTCAAGAGAGTCACGCCCGTTATTGTCACAAACGCGCCCTGTACTTTCACCTTCACCATGGCTGACGGACAAAATGGCACGCTACCATCGAATTTTCCTGCTGCTACGACTGCGTACGGGTCAATGACTGACTCACAGCTACGCCAGGCCATTAACCATATAACTTCTGTTGCAAATGCGACCTATGCTGCTCCAGCGCCTCGGCCGGCTGATCCCAAAGGTGATTTGTACATAACAATCAAATTCATACGCTAAATGTTTTAAACCAGCGTATATGAGAAATGTTCATACATGGTCAACGACATCTACTCCACCTCCCAAAACACCCGCCTCTGCCGCTAGAAATCCTCGTGGTCGGCCGGTGCGTTCAACTCACGCATACGTTCCAACAACATCATACACACCTCCTGTCTATGCTCCCTTACCCTTGGCTCCAGCGCCAGCAGTCCAACCCAATCCCCCACGACCCCCCTTACCTTCAACCCCACAGGCAATTCAGTCGACTTATGCGTCGCGATTGCGTACAGGAGCCACGCTTCTCATGCAGCCTATTCTTGCATCTACTGCCACAACAAATTCAAGGACAACAACGAGGCGAGGAGGGGTGATAAACTATGCCGATCCAGGTTCTGGGGACGAGTTTCCGGACGCAGGAGCAATTGACTCTGATGACTCGGATTTTGTGGCAAGCGGTGGCACCCGAACAGCAATACGACAGACGAGAGGTGGGCGGATGAATACGGGACTGTCTATCTTCAACTCTGCGCCAGGGCCTTCGGGGACTCCCAATCGCATAGGTACTCCACAGATGGATAGAAACGAATTGGACCAAAGCTACCTTGCACAAATACCTCCAGAACGCTTCATCAAACCTCGCCTCATGCAACCAACGGCGCATGAATACCCGTATATATGCTTTCATTTGCTTCTCATCCATTTGTCTCACCTCTACCCCCAGAGCACCAGATACCTTATTGCAGCAAGGTGCAAAACGAACGTCACTAATCCCCATACGTGTAGAGTTTGAGACAGATACTCACAGAATTCGTGATTGTTTCGTTTGGAACGTCAATGAGGAACTAATAAAGCCCGAGACATTTGCGAAAATCTTCTGTTACGATCTTGATCTCCCTACATCCTTTGCCGACACTGTCGCAGCCCAGATACGTGCTCAGATTGAGGATCATGAAGGGGTAGCCACCCTAGAGCTAGGTCAAGATGGCGCTCCCGACCTAGTTGATTTGGGACAGAGTTGTGATGAGCTACCAGAATGTCGTGTCATTTTGAGCGTAAGTATCGTCAACCTTGAACCTCTTACCTGTGTGTTGGCTCACCGAACTCGTTCAGATCGATGTCCAGATAGCTAACCATCACCTTATGGATCACATTGAGTGGGATTTACTTTCCCCACTCACACCCGAAGTATTCGCTCAAAAGCTGTGTATGGAACTCGGTCTTTCCGGAGAAGCAGTACCGCTCGTAGCACACGCTGTGCACGAGGAACTCATCAAACATAAAAAAGACGCGATAGAATGGAGCGTCATCAATGGAGAGAAGGGGGAAGTCGGTGAAGATGCTGCACCGCGGGACAGGAGCGGTTTCGGTTTGGTTAAAGATAAAACCGGTTTGGGACTTGGCTGGGGTCGCGCGCCGAAGGACGGAAGGGGACCAAAAACTTTGAAGAGTGTTTGGAGAGATTGGCAGGAAGCGGATGAGTTCAGGACCAAATTTGAGGAGTTGACTGCGGAGGAGGTGGAGCGGAGAGAAATTGAAAGGGAACGAGCGAGCAGGTAAGCAATATGTCCTGGACATCCTGATAGTGAAGTTCATTATTGGTCTGTAGACGATTGAGGCGAGAGACGTCAAAATTCCAATCGACGAGAAGCAGACGACGGTAGCGTTCTTGTCGCCTTTCACTAGCATCTCATATTCTATCCTTTTATTGTTATTGATCACTTAATCAATATCCATTTTGGCATCTAAAAGCTCTCCTCAGTATTTTGATCCTGACGTTAGAAAACCCTACCTGACAGTGTTACTCGTTGGATTCTTCAAGTGGAATAGGTGTTCAAGAGAATGCATGCTCAGTCTGTGGAAGGATTGCCGGTTGATAATTTAGATGCACGTTTGGATTGATTGTTATCAATTATTAGGTGTGCTCCTGGCAAGGCGAGACGTGCCATTGTGTCAATCTTTTCTGTGGACAGCTCGACACA
>Ga0153944_1000485_pt1 | contig 16978 bp, 18 predicted proteins | sample TSNJ028MetaG_FD_104703 | JGI IMG/M metagenome (GOLD analysis project Ga0153944, IMG submission 104703) | Attine ant fungus gardens microbial communities from New Jersey, USA - TSNJ028 MetaG | ecosystem: Host-associated > Fungi > Mycelium > Unclassified | place: USA: New Jersey, Wharton State... | reverse complement strand
TAAGAGGAAGCGAGCGAAGCGGACTTTCTCAAGGTGTGAAGCACGATGGTTAAGGATAGGTATAAAGGATGAAGAGGACATTTTCTTAGAAGGACTTATATGCGATTTTGAAGGTACATGGAAAGGGGAACACGATGTGTTTTCTTTTTTTGTTCAAAGATATCCGCCCTTGGCAGGGTAGGCTATTTCATACGGTTTCAAAACCGTATTCACTTGACAAAGAAGGGCATTTATGATATAAATATCAAGTGGCTGTTTATAGGGGATTGGTCAAATGGTATGATAGGGGTCTCCAAAACCTTTGGTGGGAGTTCGATTCTCTCATCCCCTGCGCTAAAAGCACCGTAATCACGGTGCTTTTTCTATTTCGTGTTGCGTGTTTTCAAAATGATCAATGATACTAATCCGGATTCAGACTGTAAGCTCGCTTGTGTTTGCATTGTGCTGTTAATGATAGACGCCATTTTGTTTTTACGGCTCCACCTCTCGCAGCTGTATGAATGCGTTGAGTAAATTGAGCCTTCCGTACCCCCACTGTTCATTGGGATATCGAATACCGGGGTCACGGTCACAGCCGCGGATAAGATAAGAACGAATCAGTTGGGTGTTGAGGACGCGGTCATTTCCCTCAACAATACCCCATTGCAGCATCAGAGCGCAGGCGCCCGCTGTGATGGCGGCGGATACGCAGGTACTGCTCATTGCGCCAGGACCTTGTGGGAAAATACCGGCCACGTTAACCCCGGGCGCGGTGAGATCAGGAGCTAACGCCGGAAACCTGGTGGGCCCCCAGGAGGACCTTGCATACAGACCTTTTGTGCCTGTTTGGAAAGCGCCTACAGTCAGAACGCCCAAGGCCGTGCCAGGGACGGTGATGGTAAAATTAGGGGAAGGGTGCAGAAATTCGATCCCGGGATCTACAAAACCCGTGATGGGAAGCCATGCGTGATATGTTCCCGCCAACACAATGTCGCCATGCACGATAATGCGCCAGATGCCAGGCGTGGCACTTCTTATTCTAATCCATGTCAGCTGGCTCCGGCTTTTAGGATAGGGGAAAAAGTACTCAACAGAAACCTGCGAATCATCCACTTTCATCTCCACAATCTGGCTCATTCCGATCCTGGCAGGCACCCGTTCCACTAATTCTCCCGCAGGCGACATAAGAGATACGGAAAAGCGATCCACTGCGTCATTCCAAAGCAGGACGTTGATACCTTCGCCCTGTCCCTGTGTCTGTATACCGATTTCCGAGATTTCTCCCGTCTCGCTCAGGACCCCCTGGGTATGATGACGGGCAATGGCTTCGTTACCCGCCGCCACACATACCGCGTGACCGGTGCCGGTGGCCACCCTTATCAGGTATTCTTCCATAACGTTCATTCCGTCATGCCCTGCGTCATTGCTGCCTAATCCAATGCAAATAGCGACCGGACGGCCAAGCACCCTGGCCTGGTCAATAATATACTGAACGCCCAGCATAAGGTCTGCGGAGGAAAAGGCGTTTTCCTGTTCCGGTGGTATCATCCTTCTCTCCAGATGGTAAGCATTGGCTTTACGCAGCTTTACCATGATGATTTCCGAGTCGGGAGCGGCTCCCATATAGGTTCCAGTTTCACGGCTGCCCGCAAGGGCCGCTAAAAACGTCCCATGCTCCACCTGGTCGCGGTGGGGGACAACAGAGTAGGGGTCAGCGGACCTCAGCGCACGGTTTATTTCATCTTCGGTGTATTGCGTACCAATCCCGTAAGTATCCGGGGGTTTACCCGTGATGGTCTGATCCCAAATCGATTTAATTTTGGTGGTACCATCCTCATAAAGGAACGCCTGGTTTGTATAGTCGATTCCGGTGTCCACAAACCCCAGCAGCACGCCTCTGCCTCTCAAGTCGAGATAAGGCTGCCGCTGTACCTGTGTGATTCCTGAAGCGGTTAAATCCGCCTGCGCCATCAACCCCATAATCACGGGAAACATCGTAATGCTGCTTAGTCCGATTTCCTGCAGCGTGATTTCGACCATCTCCCGGGGAATGTAAACAATTGCCGCGCCGCCCTCCAGAATTTTCCCGATGCGCACATAAGGCCGCGACTCAAGATGCAGGCGGATAATGTCGCTGTATCTCGTCACAAAATTCACCATGTCGGGCGATTCAAGTGTGAGTTCGTCCCCGGCGGGATCCCTTTCATATTCTGTTGCCATGCTATATAGCCCTCCTTTCGTCCAATTAGCTCGACGCCTGTGTCAGTGCGCCCATCAGGTTCAGTTTTCCATATCCCCACTGCTCGTTGGGGTAAACGATCCCCGGGTCGCGTGTGCATCCCCAAATCAAATAAGATTGAATTAAATATGTGTTAAGGGAAATATTGTTTCTCTCAACAATTCCCCATTGCAGCATCAATGCGGCGGCGCCGGCAGTAATGGCGGCTGCGACGCTGGTGCCGGTCATGGTTCCGTAGCCTGTCGGAAATGTCCCATTCACGCCCACGCCCGGTGCCGTCAGATCTGGATCCAGCGCGGGAAGCCTTGTTGGTCCCCAAGAGGAGTTGGAGTATAAGCCTATAGACGACGTAGAGTAAGCACCTACTGTAATAATGCCCATCGCCGTGGCAGGTTCGGTGATGGTATAATTGGGGGAGGGCGTGAGAAACTCGGTGCCGGGGTCGGTAAACCCCGTAACCGGCAGCCATGCGTGGTAAGTTCCCTTCACCACAATATCCCCGTGGACAGTGATCTGCCATATCCCGGGTGTGGGATCGGTGATCTTGATCCAGGTGAATTGGCTCCCACTTACCGGAATGGGGAAAAAATATTGCACCGAAATCTGTGACCGCTCCAGCACAAGTTTTGTCAGCAGCGTCGACCCTGCCCGGGCGGGTACCCGCGCCACCAATTCCCCGGCGGGCGACCGGATGGAGACCGACAGACGGTCGGAAGCGCCGCTCCATATCTGAAGATTGATCCCTCTGGCATTTTCTTCCGTTTTTATGCCAATTGCATTAGTATCCCCCGGATATTGTAATACCCCTTGGGCATGATGCCTTGTCAGAACTTCGTTGCCCGCCGCCACGCTGAGGGATACGCCGGTCCGGATAGAGGTACGGGTAAGGTACTCCTCGAACCGGTTGAAACCATCATGACCGCCAGAATTGGAGCCCAGTCCCAGGCAGATGGATACCGGACGGCCCAGGCCGGCGGCGCGTTCCAGGATGTATTCAATGCCAAGCATCACGTCGCTAGAGGAAAAGGCGTTTTCCTGCTCCGGCGGTACCATGTTTCTCTCCAGGTGATAAGGGTTGGCCTTTCGCAGTTTGACCACAATCAGTTCCGCGTCCGGCGCCGCTCCCATGTATTCACCGGTTTCACGGCTGCCGGCCACAGACGCCAGAAACGTACCGTGTCCCACGGTATCCTGCTGTGGAACAAGGTCATAGGGGTTGCTTGCATTCAGCGCCCGGTTGATCTGCTTCTGGGTATATTCTGTACCGATCAAGAAACTCTCCGGTGTGTTCCCCGGCTGTGTCTGGTCCCAAATATATTGGATTTTTGTACTTCCGTCGGCGTACCGAAAAGCGTCGTTCGTGTAGTCGATTCCGGTGTCTACAAAGCCCAGCAGCACACCTTCGCCCGTCAGCTGCAAATCCGGATCTAATCTTGCCTGGACAATCCCTGACGCTTCTAAATCTTCCTGCCCCATCAGTCCGAAAACATAGGGGAAAAAGTCGATATAATTAGGAGAAAAGTGGCTGAGCGACTCTTCCACATATTCCCGGGGCACATAGACGATCGCATAGGCCCCCTGTATAATTTTTCCCGTATAGGCGTGGGGAAGCGCTCCAAGCCTCAATTCCGAATACGGGTCGTAGGCGGTAATGAAGTCCACGGCGTCAGGGGAATCAAAAAAACCTTCCGGTAATTGCTGAAATTTTAGTGGGTTCAATTGTATTACCTCCTTTGGTTATTCTTATATACTATTGACCAAATAATCCATGGTGGTCTCAAGGCAAAGGGCACCGTACCCCCATATGGGGTTAGGATAGGTAACCCCCGGGATTCGTCTGGCGCCCCTGTGCAACATCGCCTTGATCCGCTCCGCGAATAAAAACGGATCGTTTCCATCCACTATGCCCCACTGCATCATCAGCGCGGCAGACCCAGTCACAAAGGGCGCCGCTATACTGGTTCCCGTGAAGGTCCCGTACCCTCCGCCGGTACTGGTGGAAAGTATGTTGACGGCAGGCGCCACCAGGTCCGGCTTGACATATATGTTCTTTCTTGTATAGCCTAATCCTGAAAAGGCTGTCAGGCTGTCAATGCTCGCATTATAGCCGCCTACTGTCAGGACGCCGTGGGCAGTGGAAGGCAAGGTCAAAGTGGTTTGCGTGCCGGGGCGTAAAAAGGAGGTGCCATCGGTGACCTCCTCCAACGTGGGAAGCCACATATCTACAGTTCCGTCCACCACATTTACCCCATGGACCAGGACATTCCATAACCCTGCCGGAACAAATCCAGTGTTCGCTTTAAACTGAATGAAAATTTCGTGATCCGCACTGTAAGGGGTGGGCTGGCCGTAATGAATTAATACAACGATATTACCAAAATGCATGACCACGTCACGGTCAGCGCTGGAGACGATTCCGGAGGACATGCCGTTGGGTGCAATTAATTCAAAGGTAAGGGTATCCACGAAATTTTTCCAGATCGCCAAAAAGAGACCGTTCAGATTGTCCGAGATCGAAAATTCGGCCGTCACCGTTTCAGATTGGCGCACCGCGGTAGAAAAATGGTGTCCCGCCGCGCCTTCATTGCCCGAAGCAACAACAATACTGGCCTTCCATTCCTGCGACATATCGCTGATATAGGATTCAAAGAGAGAATTACCCGCATGAGAACCGTCGTTGGTACCATAACTGATATTGACGGAAAGAGGCATCATCATCAGCCGGGCTTTGTCAAACACATATTTTACCGCTCGCATTAGCTCGGTGGTGCGGGCGAAGGATTCCCGCCCCCGGTTTCCCAGTCTTACCGGGATGATGGATGCCTCGGGGGCGGCTCCGCGTTCCCGCCCTCCGCTGGACCGGCCGTTTCCCGCCGCTGTGCCTGCCACGGCGGTCCCGTGTCCGATAATATCCCCCGGAGGAAGCTCACGGTAGCTTAGGCCGGAGGCCAGCGCCGCATTAATCTGCGCGCTGCTGTCTTCGGTGCCGCTTTTAAATCCCGCGGGCGGAACCCCTTGGGCGGTCTGATCCCAGAAAAATAAGATCCGGGTGCTTCCGTCCGCGTTTCGAAAGTCGGGATGGGTATAGTCGATCCCCGAATCAAGAATGGCAATGATCGTTCCCCGACCGGTGAGTCCAAATCCAGATTCTGATTGTACGGGGGTAATACAGGCGCTGTCCATGCTCCTCGCCAAGCCGCACGTGAGGTATTTGGGGAGTTCGATATACTCGATTTCGAAAAAGTTATATAAATCATCAATCCTGTTCTGTGGCAGTGTGATAATGGCGAAGTTCTGATTTAAGATCTCAACCTCAGCCCCCAACTCCGCCTCCACACGCAAAATATTCCCATGATACTTTACAATTACTTCCCAATTCCCTGTATCGGGATCCATCCCAGCTTCCAGCTCAGTATCAGAAAATTCTGCAAGTATGCTATCATCTAAAGTATCCATGATATCTGTCAATCAGATTTCACCTCAATTCTTAAAGACTTTTTGTTCTTCCTTTAGTAAAAGCTCTCAATGGTTCTCCATGCGACCCGGCCGGCTTTCCATGTTCTGTCCCATATGTATCCGGATAAATGTTGATTATCCAAGCCGGTTGAGAACATCCAGAAAGACGGATCGTTCTCTATATTGATATAAATGTATAGGTTCATGTACTGATAGAAAATATATGGTATTCCAGTCCTCCCGCGCCCGCGGCAGTCAGGGGTATACCGCGGGGGCGGAGAGCTGGGGATGGTCGGACGTATTCCCTGATGCATCATAATATCCCGCCTCAAATTACTGCGGTTTCCGTCAGGCGGACGTAGCGGTATAAATATGTCAATTCTTATTATATTCATCAACAGTAGAATGGATGATAAACTGCTGCTGTAATAAATATATTATTTTCATGGTCATATTATGCGGGTTAATCGGAACGGCTTTTGCCTCAGGCACATAAAATATGACGGTTGCGATATGATCATCGGATATATCGCCAACGATCGCATGTTTATCGTGCTGGACCGGTTCATCTCCGGCGAAATCACGGACATCGCGTTGAACAACAGTCTGTCGGCTCTGAAGCTGGACAAGCAATATGTAGCGCTCACAGACAAGGCCTGTCAGCAAATTGAGATTATTGAAGAAAAGGCTATTGGAGAAACGTAACGCGGCGAACTTTGGCTGGCAAGCGAAGCGCACCGGCAGGAAGGCATTCGTCAGGCAGATGAAATATGTCGGAAATACCGTCGTGAAGGCCGGTTCTTTAATGAAATACGATAATGCGAAAGAATTTAAGCGGCTTTACGGAATCGGATTTCCGGCAAATGACATTAGAGGATATGAGCGGCTTGCAAAAAGAAAAACGCTCTGTTGAATCTCCAGCGCAAATACGGCGGTAGGGTTATTAAAACAGGTGATGAAATGATTGCGGAAAAACATTTTAAAACGGAAAATGATTAGATGATTGTATCATCAAAAAGGAGTTTGATTTATGGGAGAATTATCTACACCGCCAAACATCGCGGCCAAACTGGAGACCCAGCTTGCGGACGCCGGCATTACAACAATCGAGCAGCTAAAAGCTACCGGAAGCCGGGAGGCGTGGCTGCGCATTCTGGTCAATTACTCGTCCGCTTGTATAAACCGTCTTTATGGGCTGGAGGGCGCTATTTAAAGCGTGAGGTGGCATAACCTAGACGAGGACGCCCAGAAATACATGAAAGCGGCGGAGGAGGATTTGAGCAAAAGCATTCGCCCTGCTCATTCATTACCTGCTGTATAAAAAAGAACGATCTTGAGGTATGCGCCAAATGTGCCGAATTCCCATGTCGGAAACTCGAAACAGATATATTGACCCGTTTTGCTGAAGCTAAGGGACAAGAATTGAAGCTGAGAAAATAAAAACGAGCGGATAGCAAAAGAGCGGAACGGAAAAGTGTCCATTCTCGTCTTCACCGTATTTTACGCGGTGGTTTATTCCCTTACCGCTAAGGCGTATTATAAGATTTCTTCCATAGCGTACCCTCCTTTTTTTCTTGACTGAACAATATTCAGTATGTTATTATATCCTTACTGAACACTATTCAGTAAGGAGGGTTTATAATGCCGAGAACAGTAAAACCGCCGGATGAACGGCGGCAAGAGCTTTTAGACATTGGAATCAATTTGTTTTTGAATAAAGGAAGCGCCGGAGTTTCCATACAGAGCGTTATTAAACAAGCGGATGTTGCGATAGGTCTGTTTTATTATTACTTCAAATCCAAGGAAGTGTTTTTGGAAGAAGCGATAACAAACTATGTTTCGAGACTTTCCGACCATCTGATTGAGGTTTTGACTCAGAACGATGACAATGCCTTAATGAGTATTAAAAAGGCTTTGTCGAAGTTTTCTGCTCATTTTGAAGAAGTGTTCCCCATTATGCACGATGAAGTAATTGATTCACCAGAGTTCCATATAGTTATGCACAGTCTTTTGCAGAGGCTTAATCCTGCCATAAAGGAATTGATTATCAAAGGAAACGCACAGGGCGTTTTCCATGTTGTATCTCCTGCGGTGACGGCGAGTTTTGTTTTGAACGGCTTGGTGGGCGTTTTTCATGCGGATAAAAACAATTTAACCGATAAAGAAAGCGAACAGGAGATTGAACGCATGGTTTTATCGGTGTTAGGAGTTGATAAGCCATGAATTTTAGAGTGCCCAATAAACTTCCCATACTTTTGGCTATTCTTGCGGCAGCATGTTATGGTATAAGCTCTCCGATTTCAAAACTGCTTTTGAATGAGTTATCACCAGTATTTATGGCGGCTCTGCTCTATTTAGGCGCAGGCCTTGGGATGCTTGCAGTCAGAACTGCAATGAGCATGAAAAAGCAGAAGAAAAAAGAAGCCCGAATTACGAAAAAAGAAATTCCTTTTGTGCTTGGCATGATTATACTGGACATTATTGCTCCCATACTGCTCATGCTAGGACTTACAATGACAAGTCCGGCTACAGTTTCGTTGCTTAACAATTTTGAGATAGTAGCAACATCGGTCATTGCGCTTGCCATTTTCAAAGAAGCCATTGGCAAGCGATTGTGGATCGCCATTACATTCATTACATTGTCAAGTATCCTGTTATCTGCTGAAGATTTTAGAAACCTTTCATTTTCGTTAGGTGCGGTTTTTGCGCTGCTTGCCTGCGTTTGTTGGGGTTTTGAAAATAACTGCACCCGTATGTTATCCCTCAAAGACCCGTTGCAAATTGTCATCATCAAAGGATTCGGCTCAGGAACAGGTGCGCTGCTTATAGCGGCATTCGCACGAACTTTGTCAGCAAATGCGCTCTATATCCTCTTTGCGCTGCTGCTCGGTTTCTTCGCTTACGGATTGAGTATTTATTTTTACATATTGGCGCAAAGAGAGCTTGGCGCTGCAAGAACAAGCGCCTATTATGCCATTGCTCCCTTTATCGGAGTGGGGTTGTCATACGTTATATTCAGGCAGGGGTTTACTGTGTCGTTTGTTTTTGCGCTGGCTATCATGATTTTGGGGACTTATTTCGCCGCTTTTGAAAAGCACAAACACGCCCACATTCATATGCAAATTGAACACGAACATCGGCATAGTCACACGGACGGACACCATAATCACGCACATGACTATCCTGTAACGGAACACAGCCACCAGCATACCCATGAACCCCTAACCCATGAGCATCCTCATACGCCGGATATGCACCACGTACATTCACATTGATACCATCACTTGACGAGGCGTGTATGACTTTGTCAAGTGATGGTAATAGGAGTGTGTAATAATGGACAAAAGTGAGAAAGATTTTAAGTTTGATAAGAGGGCTTCTTCCTATGACGACGGTTTTGAGGGGAGATTTTCAAAGAAATTCTATCGAGTTTTGCTTTCAAGACTCGAACTAAAGCCTTCATCTAAAGTGCTTGATGTCGGCTGCGGTACGGGCTGCTTGCTTAGAAAGATGGCGGACAGTCAAAAGATACAGGGCTATGGCATTGATGTCGAGCAGAATATGATATATATTGCAAAAGAGAAATGCCCTGACATGACCATCCAAATATCCGCTTGCGAAAAAACGCCTTTTAATGATGGAACATTCGATATTCTGACTGCTTGCATGGCGTATCATCATTTTTCCGATAAAGCGGGCTTTGCAAAGGAAGCTGCAAGGGTATTGAAAATCGGTGGCTGTTTATATATAACCGATCCGCGATTTCCGTTTCCGGTGAGAAAAACGATCAACGGTGTTGCAAGGCTTTTCAGGGTTACAGGCAAATTTTTTACACCACAGGAGATAGCGGATGATTTCCGCAATGCAGGCTTCGAGCTTGTTGATGCAACTTGTGATGGTATTGTGCAGGTGGTAACTCTGCGAAAGTGCTGATAACCAAAAGCATCGGGCTTGAATCTCTATTTTATATAGTACGAACCGAGATTTGATGATATAATTTGCATTGACAACTTAATATTGATAGTTAGTGGAAAATCTTGTATTCTATACTTAATAAGGGGGATGGTTTTATGAAAATGATAGTAAAAATGCAAGAGAATTTTTAAAAGCAGTATTAATTATAATTAATTTTATGTGCTGGTGTATATGCGGGTTCGGCTTTCTAATGGGAGGATTTGGAGGTTTGATCGCGATTATAATAAAGACCATAATTCCTTTTATTCCATTTTCTGCTTAGGCTAAATCCAACTCAAAAGAATACGTGGGTACGAAATCTCGTCATTAGATACATAATGGTTAAAACAAAGCCCAAAAAAGAAAAAAATTAATGGTTAGATACCATTAATTTTTTTCTGCTTGACATCTCAAGAACTGAGAATCTTTATCTTTTGTACTTTGTAATAGTTATTTTTCTTAAAGTATTTTGAAAAATTAATCTTTATGTATAAGAAAAGGTTAGCAGATATACGACAATATGTCAAGATATGTCGAGTGATTTTGTATAAAAGAAAAATGGAAAACTGATGTTTCAAAACCGGGTGTTACATTGTCGATTGAAGGTATAGTCGAATGATACTTTTTGTGGTAACATGATAAGTAGAGTATTATGCTGGGAAAATGCGAAAGATTAAAAAGGATAAAGGAGCTAAGAAGAATGGAGAGAAGAGATAAGATTAATTATTATCTGGATTTGGCGGATATGGTATCGCAGCGGGGGACCTGTCTGCGGCGGCATTTCGGAGCGGTCATCGTTAAAAATGATGAGGTGGTGGCAACGGGATATGCCGGAGCGCCGCGCGGAAGAAAGAATTGTTCCGACACCGGTGTCTGTATCAGGCAGAAGTTGATGATACCGCGGGGAGAGCGTTATGAGCTGTGCCGCAGTGTACATGCGGAGGCGAATGCCATTATTAGTGCATCCAGAGATAAGATGATTGGAAGTTCTTTATATTTATCCGGGCGAGAAGCAGATACCGGAGATTATGTGGCTAATTCTAACAGTTGCTCTATGTGTAAGAAAATGATTATAAATGCCGGAATTGAAATGGTATATGTCAGAGATGACAGTGAAAATTATAGGATGATTCAAGTTTCTGACTGGGTTGATATTGATGAATCTTTGGATGGAATATTGGGATATTAAGGAGTGAAATAGATGGAGAGACGTGAACAGGTTATCCGGCTATGGTTTGATATGTGGCTGGAGAATGAGGATAAGGGCATTAAAGATCTGTTTGCACCCGATTGCCTTTATATTGAAAGCTGGGGACCTAAATATATGGGAGCTGAAGCAGTCAAAAGATGGTTTAATGATTGGAATGAACATGGACGTGTTTTGGTCTGGGACATTAAGCAGTATATTCACAGCGGCCGGCAGACGCTAGTGGAATGGTATTTCAAATGTACAATGGATAAGAGCGGAACCGATGCCTTTGATGGTGTTTCGATTATCGAATGGGATGAGAGATGCAGAATGAAATATCTCAAAGAATTTGGCTGTAAGCTTCCGAATTATGAACCTTATGGTGAGAAAGAAAATTAGCTTATGAATGAACTAAGAAAAGTAATGTGTGGTACCTCTGTTATTGAGTATGTGCTGATCCGCAAATCGGTAAAGAATATAAATCTGCGGATTAAGCCGGATGGAACAGTATGGGTATCTGCAAACCGCCATGTACCGGTGGAATATATTGATTGTTTTATTAAGACAAAGCGGCAGTTTATCATAAGCGGACAGCGGAAAATGAAAGAACGCCGTCAGCACATCGCTGAGCCCAGACAGTACAGCAAAGAGCAGGAGGAAATGCTTCATGCGATCTGCCGGGAAATACATCCGCTATTTAAAAGATTTCATATACCATATCCGGAAGTTCGGGTTAGGTATATGACTTCCCAATGGGGGTCCTGCCGGCCGCAGAAAAATGCAATAACGCTGAACAGCAGATTGCTGGAAGCACCGCGGGAGAGTATAGAGTATGTAGTATTGCACGAGTTTGCACATTTTGTGCATCCGAATCATTCACAGCAATTCTATAATTTGGTCTCCGAATTTCTGCCGGATTGGAAAGAACGGAAGAAACAGCTTCCGTGAATGTTACCGGCTTAGCTATATCCGGCCGTTATGCTAAAAAAGAGGAAGAAAAAGAGAGGATATTAAAATGTCATTAGAAAATCAGATGAAGACAGGGCAGATATATATTGAATATGGTCACGCGGCAGAAGAGGACAAAGCTTACGAAAAAGTGATCGAAGAGCAGAGGAAGGTATGTAAGGATCTGGTGTATGATTACAATCATGCGCGGCCTTCGGAATATGATAAAAAAGGTGAGATACTGAAGCAAGTATTAGGCGGTATGGGAGAAAAGATCTGGATCGAAGCGCCGGTCGCGTTCTCCTATGGCTGCAATACCTATATGGGTAACCATGTATATGCCAATTATAATCTGACCATTGTCGACGATAGAGATGTTTACATTGATGATTATGTAATGTTTGGTCCTAATGTGACCATCACTGCAACCGGTCATCCGGTACATCCGTTGTTCCGTAAAAAAGGCGGTCAGTTTTCCATTCCGGTACACATTGAAAGTGGTGTCTGGATCGGTGCCAACGTGGTGGTAATGCCGGGGGTGACGATCGGTGAGAATTCGGTAATTGGTGCCGGTAGTGTGGTGACAAAAGATATTCCGGCTAACAGTATTGCGTTTGGCAGTCCTTGTAAAGTAGTACGTGAGATCAACGATAAGGATCTGGTATATTACAGAAAAGGCGTGAAAGTAAACGAAGATTGGGATGTGTAAGCGGTTATGCGATACCGGGTACCAGACTATTATAAGCAATTTAACTGCTTGGCGGGTGAATGTCCAAATACCTGTTGTGCAGGCTGGCAGATTGAGATTGACGAAAAAAGCTTGATAAAATATATAAAATTCAAAAACAAACAGCATCCTTTTGGAAGCCGCCTGTTTAATGGCGTAAACTGGAAAGAAGGGGTATTTTTACAGGACGAAGAGCAGCGCTGTGAATTTCTGAATGAAGAGAATCTCTGCGATATTTACAGTGGTGCCGGGAAGCGGATGCTATGTAAGACCTGTAAGACTTATCCGCGCCATATTGAGGAGTTCGAGGACCGCAGAGAGATATCCCTTGTGCTGTCTTGCCCGGAGGCGGCCAGGATCATTTTGTCAAAAGAAGACCGGGTAACCTTCCGGGAGATGCAAAAGAAGCGGCCGAAAGATCATTATGAAGATTTTGATGCTGTTTTGTTCGCTGTTCTTGCGAAGGCCCGGGATTATCTTATCGACATAGCTCAGGAGCGCAGTGTTTCCCTATCAGACAGAATGGCTAAAATACTCTTGTATGGGTATGATCTGCAGTTGTGTATACGGCGGGGCGAATTGAAGAAATATAAGGGGATTGAAAGGGCTCACCGAAAGAGCGGGTTTGGAGAACATTTTCAGATGCTGCATGCAAAAGCCGCACCGGCTGAGGGAAGCCGATATTTTCTGATACAGAAGGTATGGGAGCTCTGGCTGGCTGAACTAGAAGTGCTTAAACCGGTCTGGCCGGCTTATATTAATAAGTGTATGGGTGCTCTGTATAGTCAGGGAGAAGAAGTGTATCTGGCATGGAGGGAGAGGTTCTTAGAGACTTATAAAGACTGGGAAACCGAATGTGAACAGCTGCTGGTGTATTGGATCTATACTTATTTTGCCGGAGCCGCCTATGACCGGAATGCCTGTACAAAGCTGAAGTTTGCGGTCATCAATACAATACTGATACTTGAGATGGATATTGCAAGGTATATTGAGATGGATGGAGCTTTTGTGAAACCGGATCAAATTAAGTTGTGTATGGATTATTCCAGGGAAATAGAACACTCTGATGTTAATTTGGAGCGTATGGAAAAGCTTTTAGGCGGAAGCGTACTGTTTGATCTGGTAAATTTATTAACAATGATATAGAAATTAATGCGAAATTATGCTGACAGTATACGACTTTGGCGGCGTGATTTAGTAAAATTATATCAACATAAAATACAGGGAGGCATAAAAGTGAAGAGAACAAAGCGGATAAGGAAAGTATTAGCAGGGGTTTTGGTATTTATCTTGGCAATATCCCTGAGTACAGCATGCGGATCGACAGAAGAATCCCCAAAAAAGGAAGCAGCAGATACAACCTCATCAGACGCTTCGGAAGATACCTTTGGCTTAAATGAAACAGCGGCTTTTGAGACTCTAAAAATGACAGCTTTGGAAATGAAGGAATCACAGGGTGATGAGTACATAAAAGCAGATGAAGGAAAAGTGTTTGTGGGTGTGAAATTTAGAATTGAAAATATTTCAGATAGCGATGAGGTAATCAGTTCAATTTTGCTGTTCAATGCATATGTGGACGGAACTAAAGTGGATGTGAATTTGATGCCGCCTGGTGATCTGTCGGATGGAACACTTGATGGAACGTTAGCGGCCGGGAAAAGTATGGAAGGGTATTATGTAGTACAAGCAGGAAGTGAGTGGTCGGAAATTCAGCTGGATGTGCAGTCGTCTTGGCTGAGTAATACAAAAGCAGAGTTCGTAATTACTAAGTAATACAGAAAGTATTCTGCCAGGATTAGGGGATTAGAGGGACTGTCACATAACCTATGTGGCAGTCCCTCTAAATGTTGGCGATTTCCATTATGAAAATGACGAGGATCAATAATATGATAAACCATAGCAGTAAGTATAAGATGCAATAAAGGATAGGGCGGCGTTTTTCTATGAAGCCAGGCAGTATGGGGGCTGAGCGTACCAGAAAATTGTCAAAAAGGTACATCACCGGGGGGCCGATTGTCCATATATAGGAGAACCATATCAGAACAGGACTGCAAGGGTCGTAAGTTTTATCAGTGAACGCGGCAGCGGAAAAGAGCAGTATGATAAGCGCCCAGATAATAAAACGCCAAAACCGGTTGGGTGCAAAATCCGCCCGCAGCCGTTCGGTAAGGCGCGGATAAGCAGCTGCCTGCTTTGAATTGTTGTCTGCGGTTGAGGGAGCTTTTAATGCATCCAGTAATTGAATTGCACTTTGATACCGATACTGCGGATCCAGCTGGGTGCAAATGCTCACGATCCTGCGGAATTTTGCGTCGTATATTGTACCACCGGTTAATTGACCCGTAAGTAATTGGTTACAAAGAATGCCGGCCGAATAAATATCGGATCTGGCATCGGTCTGCGCATAGCCGTATTGTTCCGGCGAAGCATAGCCTTTTGTTCCAAGATAAGTAGTATCGGTTTGCCGGGTCTCCCGGTAAGTGCGGGAAGAGTCAAAATCGATCAGCTTTAATACCCCATCGCTGGAGATGATGAGATTGGCGGGCTTGATATCCCGATGTATAATATTATTTGAATGAATGTAAATCAAAATCTGTGCGAGCTGGCACAGCCAGTTATAAACCTGTCCAAGAGTAAACGTATCACCCCGGTCGATTTTCTGCTGTATGGTTTCGCCGCCGATGTATTCCTCGATGATAACAGTTTCATTATTTGATATCATAAGTTCAAATATATGTACCAATCCGGGATGATACAGCTTTTTGAGAACGGTATAAACAGAATTCTGGTAATGAAGGGTTTTTCGGATTGCAAGCGGACCGGCCTGACGCCGTACTACTTCAACTTTGGTCCGCGAAGTTTCAGAAAGCAGGGAAACCAGAGTGTATTGTGATTGAATAAATTCTTTTGTATATACAGACATTTTTCTCTCCCATAATTTTGCGAAATTATTATAGTAATTATAACGTGTTAGAATAAATAAAACAATAAGGAGCTGTGATTATGAATAAACGAACCCAGGAACTGATTCATGAACTTAAAGAATGTACGCAGATTGAGCAGTATATAGAGGATAATAAGGAGCAATTCCGGGACTGTTCTCTGGCCGAGTATATTAGCGGGCTGATGACGGAGAAGGGGATAAAAAAAATAGATGTAGTAAAACGTTCCAATTTGACCGAAGTTTATACTTATCAGATCTTGGCCGGAATGAAAAATCCAGACCGTGAAAAGCTGCTATGCATTATATTTGCTTTGGGGCTGAGCCTTATGGAAGCCGACCGGGTACTGAAAATGGGGGGTAAAGCAGAGCTGTATGCGAAGAAAAGAAGAGACAGCATAATCATTTTTGCCTTAGAGAAAAAAATATCTTTAGATGAAACGAATGACCTGCTATATGAATTGGGGGAGGAGACTCTTTCTTGATGTGATGTATATTAGTGTTGCGATAAAGCAACTCAATCTTGCGGAAATACTCAGATACGGAGTGGCCGCGGCTCAGGGGTCACTGGTACGGGAAGGAACATTGCTGTGTACGCGAAAAGGATTTGAAGAATTTGTAGAGGTGGTAAATGTAAAAGAAATTACCTCTTTAGGATAAGAATAAGCGGGTGGAAATTCCTATCCTAAAGGACTAAATATTTACATATGGGTAACGGTATCGGACAGCGGTTTGCGCAGCTTGTTATGACGGTCTGGGGACATTGCTGGGGTCGGCTTTTCTTCATTGGCATGTCCGACGAGCAGGATGTTGACCGGTTCCAGATTGTCAGGAAGAGCAAATTCTTTGCGAATTACTGCCGGATCAAACCAGCATACCCAGAGACTGCCAAGTCCTAGTTCAGTTGCCTGCAGCATCATGTGAGCGGTAACGATACTGGCATCAATATCAGCGATGTTCTTGCCATCATAGGGACGTATCCAGGCTTTCTCAGTTTCGGCACAAACTACAATGGCCACCGGTGCGTCATAGATTCTGGCAGCTTTTTTTACTTTCGCCAGAGCTTCGTCGCTCTGCGCCACGAACAGCTGCTGTGTTTGAGTATTCTTTCCGGTTGGGGCAACCCGGCCGGCTTCCAGGATTAATTCCAGATTGTCGCCGGTAACTTTTTCATTGGTATATGAGCGGACACTGTAACGCTTTTTTGCTAGTTCTAAAAAGTTCATAATCTTTATGTTCCTTTCTTTGATTAGTTGTCTATGTACTAATTTTAACAATATTTCCAAAAATATCAAGCACATTTTCATTTCGAGTTGTAAAAATATGGTATTAGTGATATAATGTTAAAAATTGTCAGATCAGGAAATATAAGTATAACATTAAAAAGTAGCCCTGAAAATGCACCATTAAGAAGTGGGGTTGTTTTACAAAGAGAACAGAGTCGGGAAGGGGATTAAATGAAGTTATCAGCCGCAAATCTTGCCGGTCAGATCAGCAGTATCAGTCAAGTATTAGTGAAAGTGATGGGAAATGCCCAAGGGTTTC
>Ga0153944_1000463_pt1 | contig 17423 bp, 6 predicted proteins | sample TSNJ028MetaG_FD_104703 | JGI IMG/M metagenome (GOLD analysis project Ga0153944, IMG submission 104703) | Attine ant fungus gardens microbial communities from New Jersey, USA - TSNJ028 MetaG | ecosystem: Host-associated > Fungi > Mycelium > Unclassified | place: USA: New Jersey, Wharton State... | reverse complement strand
GAGTATATCGTTGAGATTTATGTTGGCGAGGAGGAGCCCCAAAGTAAACTGACAACCGGTACCGTTATCGTGACACAACTGCCTGCCAAAAAGAAGGATCTTACCTGACACGAACCGATATGCGCGGCTGTACTGGCCGTATTAAAGATTTGGCCAAGATGCCGGAAACGTAAATGTTTCCGGCATCTTTTTTGACGTTCCATTATAATAGTGACATCTAAACTTATAAATATTACACTTTGGAAGAATCATAAAAATTCTGTGATAGTATGTTTTAAACGAAAAAAGAATCGGAGGATCTGAAGGTGGAAAAGATTGCGGTAATTGGTGCCGGGGTAATGGGAATTGATGTTGCGCTCACCCTGGCCGGGAACGGATATTCCGTCATTCTTAAGGAACGGGAAGATTATGAAATAGAAGGCATTTTTTCTGCCCTGAAAAGTAATTTAAGAAAATATAAACTATTATCCGGAGAAGTCGCTGAATGGAAAACGGAAATGGTCATTGCCAATATAAAGGTGACGAAAACTTATGAAAAGTTCAACGAAGTATCCTGGGTAATTGATAATACAACAGAAGATTTTACGGTAAAGCAGTCTCTATACCAGGAACTGCAAAACAAATGTGGGGAAAATACCTGCTATGCAGTGAATACCAGCTGCATTTCCATTACCAGACTGGCGGCATTATTAACGCAGCCTGAGAAGATGATCGGCATGCATTTTATGAATCCTGTACCACTAAAAAAGACCACTGAGCTTGTCAAGGGCTTTCATACTTCCGGTGATACAATCTATGCGGCCGAACGATTGCTAAAAAAAATCAAAAACAGAGGAATATTAGTAAATGATTACCCAGGGTTTGTATCAAACCGACTTTCACATCTGTTTATGAATGAAGCTGCATATCTGATTCAAGACCAGGTGGCAGATGCAGAAAAAGTTGATGCAATCTTTAAATTTGGGTACGGACATAAGATGGGACCACTTGAAACTGCTGATTTAATTGGTTTAGATACGGTTGTCAGATCATTAAATATACTGTACCAAAGTTATCAGGACCCTAAGTATAGGTGCTGCCCACTGCTGACCAGGATGGTTGACGCTGGTTTGCTGGGCTGTAAAAGCGGCAAAGGATTTTATGATTATACAGGAAGGAAAGGGCTGATTTTTTGAAAGAGATAAAATGTGTGGTTTGGGATTTGGATCATACCTTGTGGGATGGCATTCTGTCGGAAGGCGATCCGGTGAAGTTAAAGGATGGCATAACAGAAATTATAAAAGAATTAGATCATCGAGGAATCCTATTGTCGATTTCCAGTAAAAACAATATGTCGGATGCTATGGCGCAGCTGGAGCAGTTTGGTCTTAAAGAGTATTTTCTTTATCCACAGATTAATTGGAGTCCAAAATCAGAATCCATGAAAATAATTAAAGATAAACTTAATATTGGTATGGATACTTTTTTGTTTATTGATGACCAGGGGTTTGAACGGGAAGAGGTAGCATCGATACATCCGGATATCAGGACTTTAAATGCAGCAGAATATCACAGTCTGCTGACCATGCCAGCTTTGAATCCAAAGATGCTGACAGCGGAAAGCCAGCGTCGGCGACTTATGTATATGGAGGAAGAAATCCGGCAGGAAGAAGAAAAATACAGTGAAACTCCGAGAACGTTTTTAGAACGTCTCAACATGAAATTTACAATAGCAAAAGCAAATATGGAAGATTTAAAAAGGGCAGAGGAACTGACTGTTCGGACGAACCAGTTAAATTCCACAGGAATTCAGTACGACTATCAACAGCTGGAGCAGTTCATGACAGATCCTGACTATTGTCTGCTGGTCTGTGAATTAACGGACCGGTTTGGCAGTTATGGAAAAATCGGGTTAGTATTGCTTGAAACAAGAACAGATATATGGAAAATTAAATTATTGCTGATGTCTTGCCGCATCGTTTCCAGAGGGGTTGGAACAGTTTTGCTTTCCTATATTATGAAAACAGCAAAAGCTGCCGGAAAGAGACTTCAGGCAGAATTCAAAAAAACCGGACGAAACAGGCAAATGATGATCGCTTATCAACTTGCAAACTTTATTGAGGTCGGACGGGACAAAGATGAACTGCTCCTGGAGAATGATTTATCTACGATCCAGCCGTATCCACCATATATTGAAATTATCGCATCCGATCAACTGGTTTAAAAACAAGGAGAAAAAATGAACACAAAAATTAACGATAAAGAAATACGCCGGGAACTCAAAATGTATATAGAGGAAAATATGGAAGTATTTGATGAAAATATTGATCTGCGGGACAACGATAATATATTTGAAAAGGGGTTCGTCAGCTCAATTTTTGCAATGCGTCTTTTGACTTTTATTGAAAGTACTTTTAAAACCGAAGTTAAAGATGAAGATATTAATTTAGCTAACTTCAGTTCGATAGATAATATTGTTCGGATGTTGGAAAAGTAGAAGAGAGGGTACAACATGATAAATGACAAGGAAGATATATTACAGAAAACAGCTGACTATATGGAACGTAATGTGCGGAGTCAGGTAAATAAGATGGAAGCACAAGAATCATTTTCCCTGGCAATTATTCAGGATATGGCGCAGATGGGACTTTTGGGTGCGAGTTTACCAAAAGAATACGGTGGTCTGGAATTGGATCCATTGACATATGGCAGACTAACAGAGGTCATTGGTAAAGTGTCCTCGACGGCCAGGACTTTATTAACAGTACATACGTCCCTGGTAGGAGAAACCCTTGCGAGGTACGGAAACGAAGGGCAAAAAGAAAAATATTTGAGAGATATTTGCAGGGGCAGCAAAATTGCCTGCTTTGCTTTGACAGAACCGGAAAATGGAACTGACGCTGCGACTATAAAAACGAGTTATGAAAAAAAAGAACAGGTTTATATCTTAAACGGTCATAAACGTTGGATATCTCTGGCAGGTATTGCCGATCTTATGTTGGTCATGGCAGTCAATTGTACAGACAATAAAAAAATGAGTGCTTTTCTGGTCGACCGGAAAGCTCCTGGTATTGAAGTTACGCCGGTGACTGGGTTGTTGGCAGCCCGAGATGCGTATATCTCGGAAATTCGGTTTAAAAATGTTGAGATCCCAGCTGACAATCTTCTTTGCAAAGAGGGCGAGGGTTTTGCTTTTGTCGCAAATACCGCTTTGTTTTATGGCAGGTACAGCATTGCCTGGGGCGGACTTGCCACAGCCCAGGCAGCTCTGGAGGAGATGGTTACATATGCCAGAAAGCGGAAGCAGTTTGGTAAAAGAATTGGTGAATTCCAATTGATTCAGGGGATTATCGGGGATGCGGTTGCGCAAATTACAGCTGCACGTTCTTTGTGTATTTCAGCTGGCGAAATGAGAGTCAAAGGTCAGGAGGATGCGGTTATGCAAACCAACATAGCCAAATATATCACCTCCAGGATATCCGCGCAGATATGTGCAGATGCAGTACAAGTACTTGGTGGGAACGGATGCTGCAGCTGTTATCCGGTAGAACGGTTATTTCGGGAATCCAAAATATTGGAAATTATCGAGGGAACTTCACAGATTCAGCAGGTTATGCTGGCGAACTACGGAATGCGCAAATTTTATAAGCGGGAGAATACAGGGGTATGAAAAACAACAATTACGAATGTGGGTATCATAATTTGACGGAAGCTCTGATCGGCAGCAGCAGTGATCGTACCGGCATCTATTTTGTGGATGTTGCGGGCGAGGATTATCTCAGCTATGCAGCTCTTGGACAGAAAGCCGGACAATATCTGATAGATATGCAAACGCTTGGAATCCATTCCGGCGATGAAGTGGTTTTGGAATTTAAGGATCGAAAGCGCTATATCATCAGCTTATGGGCATGTCTGCTGGGGGGCATTATCCCGGTGCTGGTTCCTTTTGCCAATAATGAAAATGAAGTGATCAGGCTGCTAAATTGTCTGGAGCGGCTAACTAGTCCCAAGCTTATTACCGATGATGCTGAAATGGAAAACAGAATTATAAAATGTGCTCAGGAACATAAACTTAATGACAAAGTCCTCGGGATAGCCAATAAGATTATTTGGTTCGAATGCAGTAATGAATCTGATCAGACGCCTGAATATTATTCAGCAGAAAAAAACGAAACGGCAATGGTGATGTTTTCTTCTGGTTCCACCGGGAATCCCAAGGGCACCATTATTACACATGGAAACTTATTATGTAACAGTGTAATGGCTAATCGGGATATGGACATTAATCAGGCAGACCGGTTTCTCTGCTGGCTTCCCCTGTCACATATGTTTTTTTTGATAAACTTTCACGTGATGCCAATCATAGCTGGTGCCAACCAGTATATCATGCCGATTGAAGAATTTCTGCTGGATCCGGTCAGATGGTTTTCCCTGGTTGATAAATATCGGGCCACTGTTTTAGGGTCATCTAATTTTGGGCTTACTTATGCATTGCCGCATTTCCTGAAAAAAAACGAGAGGATGCGAATGTGGGATTTGAGTTGTGTAAAATCCCTGATTCTGGCAGCCGAGCCATTATCCTATGCAGTACTTGATTCTTTTCAGAAAACTTTAGCACCTTTTGGCCTCCGACGTAATGCTCTGAAACCTGCGTATGGACTAACTGAAACCAGCTTTTTTCTGTCATTGCAGAAGCAGGAGGAAGAATTCACACGTTTTATTGTTGACCGGAATAAACTGTCGATCGGACAGAAAATCGAGGTTGTGGGGGAAGCGGTTGCCGAAGCGGTTTCCATTGTTTCCTGTGGCAGCCTTTGCGACTGTATGGAGCTTAGAATTGTTGATCAGGATAATCGTGTGCTGGAGGAACATCACATTGGCCAGATTCAGGTCCGGGGAGAATGTGTAACACCTGGATATTATAACAGTTCTGCGCTGACGGAAGCGGCAATTGATAAAAACGGCTGGTTTTCAACATTGGATCTTGGTTTTATCAGCAACGGCAGACTGGCAATTGCAGGAAGACTGAAAGATATGATTATTGTCGGTGGAGTTAATTATTTCACTCATGATATTGAAAAAATGATTTCCCGACAGCTGCATATGGAAATTCCATGCTATGCAGCACCGATTATTAACCCGCAGACAGATTCAGAAGAAGTGGCTATTTTTATTCAGTGGCAGCAGCCGCTTGCTCAATTCAAGCCATTGGCGGATAACGTAAGAACGGCTGCACTTAAGACACTTGCGCTGGACATTACTTATGTAATTCCGATTAAAGAAATTCCCAAAACATATAGCGGAAAGATTCAGCGAATGAAGCTGACGGAACAGTTTAACAGCGGCCTGTTCCAGGAAACACGGTCAGATACAGCATATTATAATGATACGTATAATGATACGATTTTATCAACGGTAGTTCGGGAGATTAGAGAAATCACCGGTATTACGGACGTAGATGTAGATGGCAACTTTATGAATACCGGACTTTCTTCTATGCAGATGGTAGTTCTGATGCAGAAGATAAATAAAAAGCTGAAGGTTAACATTCCTCTGACGATGGCATTGGATTACCCGACCCCCCAAAGCCTGTCAACTGCAATCGGCAAAAAAACAGCTGACCGAAGGCTGATTCATGAGGCGGCAGTCGGTAGTTTGGCTAACAATAATTCAAATGATATTGCGGTGGTAGGAATGGCCTGCCGGTTTCCTGGAAATGCCGACACCCCTGCGGCGTTTTGGGAAATGCTGGCTGGCGGAGTGGATCCGATTGTGACGGTTGATAACACTCACTGGCATATCCCATCTTATGCGGCTGATGAATGGAAACCGTATCAGTCCGGCCGGCTCTGTAAGCTGGATCAGTTTGATCCGTCCTTCTTTGGCATCTCACCAAAAGAGGCCGAGGAAATGGATCCCCAGCAAAGAATATTACTGGAGCTGGTCTGGGAGGCTTTTGCAGATGCCGGATGGCCTGTTGACCAGGTAAAGGATACACAAACGGGTGTATATATCGGAATTATCAGAAATGATTACCAGCATATGGTCAGAGATTATGACTGCCGCCCCGGTCCATATAACTTTACCGGAACAATGAGCAACAGCGCGGCCGGTAGAATTTCTTATACATTTGGCCTAAAAGGTCCCTGTATGGCAGTTGATACGGCTTGTTCTTCTGGCCTGGTATCAGTTTTGCAGGGAATCCTGCACCTCCGAACAAAACAATGTGATACAGCTGTGGCTGGAAGTATCAGCATTAATCCAGGCGTTGACTGGCAAACCAGCTTTGGGCAGTTAGGTGCGCTTTCTGCGACAGGACGCTGCCGGACGTTTGACGATACTGCAGATGGATATGTACGCAGCGAGGGCGGCGGTATTTTCGTCCTGAAAAGACTTGCGGATGCCGAACGGGACGGCGATTATATTTTAGGTATTATCAAAGGTGGTGCGATGAACCATAATGGACACAGCGGCGGCCTGACAGTTCCCAACGGTCTGGCACAGCAAGCGGTGATTAAAAATGCACTCCGGGATGCACAACTGACGGTTGATGATATTGATTATCTGGAAGTTCATGGTTCCGCCACAAAAATTGGTGATCCACAGGAAGTAAATGCACTATCCGAGGTATTTGGCAGACGGGAACGCCCCCTCTGTCTTGGATGTGTAAAATCCAATATTGGCCATACGGAAATTGCTGCCGGTGCGGCAGCACTCTGTAAAGTGCTGTTGTCCCTGCAGAAACAGATGATACCAGGAAATCTTCATTTTAAAACCCCAAATGCATTAATAAACTGGTCGGATCATCCGTTTGAAATCGTCAGCAGCAATCGTAACTGGAAATCATCCCAAAGGAAGAGACGTGCGGGTATCAGTTCTTTTGGCATCAGTGGCATTAACGCTCATCTGATCGTAGAGGAAGCTGGCAACAGCGTACAGACGGCCAGAAAAGAAAGGCCTGTGAACAGTCATATTTTCCTGTTGTCGGCAAGAGGAGAGCGCTCTTTAAAGGAATATGCAGGTCTGTTAAAGCTGTGGTGTGAGCGTTATTCACCGGAGCTGGAGACGGTTGCTGCCAAATTAAGTGTTGAAAGGAACCATTTAAGGAGAAGAGCTTTTATCAGCGCCGGCAGCACGGACGAGCTTATCAGAAAGCTTGACCGTCTGGAACATAAGGCTTTTTTGACAGCCCATCCGAATAAGTCCGGGAGTGGAAAAATTGCTTTTGTATTTACCGGCCAGGGTTCCTGTTATCATAATATGGCAAAGGACCTATATGATCATGTGGACGTATTCAGAGAAAAATTCCAGCTGTTGGAAGAAAAGTTTTTGCCATTCATGGATATAAAACTTTCCGAACTGCTGTATGGAACCGGACCGGCTGATCTGTCCGGAACCACATATGCCCAATCCGCCATATTGGCGATAGAACTTTGCCTGGCCCATCTGCTGAAAACGGTTGGAATTATGCCGGATATGGTTTTAGGGCATAGCATCGGAGAATATGCTGCAGCAGGTACTGCCGGAATGATAAGTGAAGACCAGGCGATTGAAATGGTGGTGAAACGGGCTCGGGCAATGGAACGGCTGCCCGCCCGCCCAGGCAGTATGATCACCCTGTTGGCTGATCTGGAGACAGTAAAACGAATCATTCAGCCATATTCGCAGGTAAGCGTGGCAGCAGTTAATGCGCCGGAAAATATCACGGTCTCCGGTGATCCTGACAGTATTGCCAGGATTCGGGAGCAGGCCGGCAAGGAACGGATTTTTGTGGAAGTATTAGAGATTGTCTACCCGGTTCATTCGAATCTGATGAAAAGGGCTGCGGATGAGTTAAGGGAATATTTTGCGGCACTTTGCTACAACGACCCGGAAGTTCCATTTATATCAGCAATGACAGGTGCATATGTAACCAAAGCAGCAGATATTCCGCCGGATTATTTCACCAATCATCTTTGTAATTGCGTAGGATTCGCCGATGCAATAGACCGGACTGCCGTGGAAGACTGTGAAATTTATCTGGAAGTGGGCCCAACCGCTACCTTATCCGGATTAATCGCCCAGATCATTCCGGATCATGAGGGGATCATCCTGCCTTGTCTCCGTAAAAACAGATCTGCCTGGGAGCAGTTACTGGAAAGTTTAGGCGGATTATGGAAACATGGATTGGATTTAAACTGGTCCGTTTTCTATAAAGGGCACAAAACGTATTTGGCAGGATTTCCGCATATAACTTATGAAAAAAGGAAGATTTGGTATCACCATCCCAACGCTTCAACAAAAAGAAAGGATATGGAATACACAATGGGAGATACATGTAATGCAGATAGTCAGCAGAATCAGACCATAAAAAATATGGAACGTCAACTGGTGGCGCTGCTTGGCAAGGTTACTGGAATCAGTGAGACAGAAATTGATCCAGATGTTCCGCTTTTTTCACTGGGCGTGGATTCGCTGATGTTAACGCAGCTGCAGAAACGGATTGCTGCTGAATTTGGACTGCATGTTTCTGTGAACAGTTTTTTCACACAATTAAATACTGTCGAAAAGTTATCCATTCATATTGCGGAATCAAGTGAAGCAACCGTGATGCACAATCCGGTTACCGGAGCGGCAATTGCGCTGCCCGAAGTTCAGTCGGACAGCCGTCCCAAAGTCTGGTGTAACATAAAAACGGATAAAATGGCAGGTGCCTCCAGAAATATCAACTTTGAACATCATGTCTTAACTGACCGGCAACAGCAGTTTCTTGCAGCGTTCATCAGCAGATATGAAAAAAGGACAAAAAAATCAAAGGATTACACTCAGACATATCGAAAACCACTTGCCGACATGATCAGTACTTTGAATTTCGGCGCTGATACAAAGGAGATTATCTATCCGATGGTCAGCAGCCGTTCCCAAGGTGCAAGGTTCTGGGATTTGGATGGGAATGAATACCTTGATACTGCAATTGGATACGGTGCTTCATTTTTTGGTAATAATGTTGAGTTTATTAATCAGGCAATCACGGAACAGTTGCAGACAGGTTTTGAGTTAGGTCCGCAAAACAGAGTAGTTGGCGAGGTTGCGGAATTGATTTGTGAATTAACCGGGGTGGAACGGGTGGCTTTTTGCAACTCCGGAACGGAAGCCGTTATGAGCTCGCTGCGTTTGGCGAGAGCGGTGACTGGGAAAAATAAAATAGCCAGATTTATTACGGCATTTCATGGCGGCTTTGACGGCATTCTGGCTGAAGCCGATGGTGATCACAGTATCCCAATGGAGATTGGAATCACACAGATGTCAGTTGCCGAAACGATGGCTCTGCAATATGACAGTGAACATTCTTTAAAGGTAATTCAGAAAAATGCCCACCAGCTGGCCGCTGTCATTGTTGAACCGGTACAGAGTCGAAATCCCGGATTGCAGCCAGGCGAATTTCTGCAGAAACTCAGAGTAATTTGCAGTGAACACAATATCGCATTGATTTTTGATGAAATGATTACAGGTTTCCGCATCGCCGTAGGAGGCGCTCAAGCCCATTTTGGCATCAGAGCTGACATGGTTTTGTATGGTAAGCTGGTAGCCGGAGGAATGCCGATCGGAATTGTTGCCGGCAAAAGCAAGTATCTTGATGCTATTGACGGCGGCTACTGGAATTTTGGTGATGATTCCGCTCCGGTTGTACCGACAACGTTTTACGGCGGAACATTTGACAAACATCCATTGACAATGGCTGCATGCAGGAGCGTGCTTCAGTATCTGAAAGCAAATGGAAAAGAACTGATTGACAGTATTAATGAGCGGACAAATCAATTTGTGGAGCGGGCAAATCAATATTTCGCAAATGCATCCGTACCGCTTCGGGCAGCAAATTTTGGCTCCCTTTATCGTATTTCCTCTATATTAACAACCGAAATGTCGGTGATGGAATTGGAAACCAATCTGTTTTTTCATCTGATGTTGGAAGAGGGTGTGTATGTTTGGGAACGGCGAACCTGCTTCTTTTCGGCCGCACATACAGACGGTGATGCTGAATTGATATTGAAGGCGCTCAAGTCCTGTGTCGAAAAACTACGCATGGGCGGATTTGCGTTCAGAGAAGCAGAGAACCATAAAAATATTAAAAAAAAAATCAGTTAGCGATATCTGCGGAGGAGAAGCGGGTGTACATTCTGTCTAATCTGCCGGGTGGCAATGAGGCATATCAGATCCACATGTCTTTTCACCTTGAAAGAAAACCAGATGTGAATGTACTGCATGCTGCTTTTGAACAGTTACTGCAAAAACACCGGATTCTGTGCAGCAGTTATCAGCTGGAGGACGGGGCCGTCATCAGAACAACCGCCGGATGGGCAGAGCAGGAATATTATGACATAGACTTCAGAAGGGATGACAATGAGGCGGTTTTCAATAAAAAATGGCGCAGACCCTTTCAACTTAATTGTGCGCCGTTATGGCGATGGGCACTGGTTACAGATCAAAACGGAATCGTGAAACTGTTATTTAATTTCCATCATATCATTGCCGATGGGCGGACTATGGATATTATCCTTGGCGAGCTGGCACATCAGCTTAATGGGACGCCAATGCTTGCGGCTACATTGCCTTATGATCAATTTGTCAGCATGGAACAGGAATTTATTCGGAACGCTTCTGATGAACAACAGCAGTGGTGGGTGAGTCAACTGACGCCGGTGCCGGAAGACCTGCAGCTGCCGTTGGTTTATCAGCGGGGAGCGGTAAAAGATTTTAAAGGAGATACCCTGTATTTTAATATAAAAAAAGAATGGACAAACAGAATAAAAACAATATCCAGACAGCAGCAGGTAACGCCGGTGATGCTCCTGCTGGCCTCCTGGGCAATTTTTCTGCAGCGGCTGACCCGGCAAGAAGATTTCTGTATCGGAACGCCCTGGGATCTTCGCAGTACCGGGGATTTTGACAATACCGCAGGGATGTTTGCCCAGACGCTTCCGATCAGGGTAAAACCAAAGTGTGAACTTACATTTACGGAATTTTTAAATGATGTAAAGCAGATATGTCTGAGTGCCTATACATACTCCGCTTTTCCATTGGACCGGATGCTGGAAGTCATCAGGGTAAATAGAGATTTCAGCCGGAACCCACTGTTTGAGACGCTGTTTATCTTTGAAAAAGGGGAAAACAGGGGAACTGCAGATTTAGGCGGAATTGAGTGTCAGCTTGGCGAAGCGGAAAATAAGGCCGCCCTGTTTGACCTGACCCTGGAAATGTTAGAAGTAAATGAGCAAATAACCTGCAATATGAATTATGCTTCTTCTCTTTTCAGCAAAGAATGTATTACCGACTGGATTCAATATTATCTTAACGTGCTGGCGCAGATACTGAAGACGCCAACTGCCAGAATACATGAGATATCCCTGATAAGTGAAGATGATGCTTTTCGTTTGCTGGAGATGGGCAAAGGGCCTGAAAGAATCCTTCCATATGATACAGCCGCTGATATGATTAATACTGCATTTGCTGAAAATTCAAAAAATCCGGCGATCTGGTTTACCGGTAAGGAGGTTACTTATGAGGAACTTCATCAAAGAATAGACGAAATTGCCTTGGGGCTGGTGAAGAGAGGCGTTCAAAAGGGAGACACCGCAGCGGTTTTGTTGAGCAGAGGGCCCGATTTAATTGCTTCGATACTGGCGATTCAGAGTATTGGCGCAGCCTGGCTTCCTCTGGACAGCTCCTATCCACCGGAGGTCATCCAATATATGATCCAAAAAAGCAGTGCCGGATTGCTGCTGTCAGAAGGGGCTCTGTATACTGCTGACTTAAACCAGACAGAATATCTGGACATTATGACAATTTCAAAAGATGGTACCGGTAAAGTTCAAAAAGCAGTCAGTAAACCAGAAGATATTGCCTATGTAATGTTCACCTCCGGTTCCACAGGGAAACCAAAAGGTATAGAAATTCAGCAAAAAGCACTTGCCAATTTCCTGGCCGGCATGCCTGAAGCCCTGGAATGGAAAACCGGTGCCAGAACAGCTTGTCTGACAACCCCTTCGTTTGATATTTTTCTGTTGGAAACTTTATGCTGTTTAAGTCAGGGTGGGTGTATCGTACTCGCCCCAGAAAATGAAGCGAAGGACCCGGGAAAAATAGCTTCCCTGGTCAGTCAGGGAAATGTGGAATATCTGCAGATGACACCGACCAGATTACAACTGCTATTTATTAATCCGCTTGCGGCAGATACGGTGATGTCAAAAATCAAAAAGCTGATCATCGGCGGAGAATCATTTCCGGAACAAATGCTGGAAACACTCAGGCAATATAAAAATTTGCGAATTTATAATGTTTACGGTCCGACCGAGACCTGTATCTGGTCAACCTGTCGGGAACTGACCCATACGAACAAGGTTTCAATTGGTAAACCGATCGCCAATACGGTGGTGTACATATTAGACAGTCAACTGAATTTACTGCCGGAGGGAATGGAGGGTGATTTATGGATCGGGGGAAGCGGCCTTGCCAGAGGGTACCGGAATGACCCTGAACTAACGGAACAGGCATTTATCACCAACATGTCTGCGTTGGGAAGAATATATAAAACCGGTGACCGGGCTATGTGGAAACAGGGTGAATTGATCTGTCAGGGAAGAGAAGACAGCCAGGTCAAAATCAGAGGATACCGGATTGAGCTGGGACAAATCGAACAAGTATTAAAAAGTCATGATGGGATTACCGAAGCCGCCGTTACAGTTCAAGAACTTCAGGGCGGAGAAAAGATCATAGTTGCCTGCTATGTTCTAAAGAAAGGGTGCCGTTGTACGGCAGACGAAATAAAACGCTGGCTGACAAAAAAACTGCCAGGGTATATGGTGCCTTCTCTGTTAAAAGCCTTAAAAGCAATGCCGCAGACGAATAATGGAAAAATTGATAAAAAAGCATTGGCAGGTGTATCTGACCATCCACTTGATATCCAGCTTGCCGATTTATGGAAAAAAACAGTGGGCAACAACTCCATCGGGTTCCATGACAATTATTTTGAGATTGGCGGAACATCGTTTAACTTAGTGGTACTGCATTCGGAACTGGAAGCTTTATATCCGGGTATGGTGGAAGTTGCCGATTTATTTGCCAATCCGACGATTTATAAACAAAGAGTCTTTCTGGAAAGCCGGATGAAGATTCGGGAAGACACCGTTATATTAAAGCCGGAATGTTTTTTGGGTGTCTCTGGCTGCGCAGGAACTGCCGAAATGCGTCTGTCCGGCAATATTGACAGAATTAAAGAACAGCTTTTGGCCGGTACGAATAAAGAAACCGAACATATTCTTTTGGCCACATGTGCCTTATATTTAAATAATTGGCTGGATACCGATGTGATGAAAGGTTATCTGATACAGGGCGGCCAGGCATTTTTTAAGGAACTGGATTTTAAAAACTATGAAAACCTCGACGAGATAATCAGTGAATTTGTCATCAGTGAACAGGATTCAGCGCCGCCGGAGCAGCATTTTGAAACGGTGATGGGGTATAAAGGAAGAATTGGTTTCTGTAAAGACGACTTAGCCAATGTGATAAAACCTGACATCTATGACTTGATGTTTTATGTGAGAAAAGAACGGAACGATATCATGTTAGGGATCAGATATGGAGAAAGAATAAATCCTGATATCGCACAGAATATAACCGCACAAATTATGCAGACACTGGAATATCTTGAGATTGGAGAATAAAAATGGACAAAATTGCGATCATGTTTCCAGGCCAGGCATCGCAGTATGCAGGAATGGGAAAAAAATGGTATGAGCGTTATTCAGAAGTAAAAGAATGCTTTGACCAGGCATCTGAAATCATGAAGACAGATATGGGGAAATTATGCTTTCAGGGACCATCAAAGCAACTGCAGGCAACAGAAAATGCACAGGCAGCAATTTTTACTGTCAGCATGGGAATGTATCGTGCTTTTCTTACCGAAGAAGAGATTGAACCAACATATCTGGCAGGCCATAGCCTGGGTGAGATTTCAGCTTTGACAGCTGCCGGTGTTTTTAAATTTGAGGATGCGTTAAAAATAGTAAAAGCCCGCGGACATGGGATGGCCCGGTGCAGTCATGATGTGAAAATGGGAATGTATGCAGTGCAGAACATCAGCAGCCGGCAGGTGGAAAAAGCAATGTTACAATTTGAATTTGATCAGTATGGAGTGCAGATTGCCAATTATAATACCCCGTACCAAACGGTTCTGTCCGGAAAACTGGACGGTCTGAAAACCATTGAAAAACAGTTGAAAGAATCAGGTGCCAGGGTCATACCATTGAACGTCAGTGGGCCGTTTCACAGTACCTTTATGCAGCCGGCCGCCGGGGCGCTGAAAGAGGCCTTGCAATTGGTCAAAGCAGATCACATGAAAATACCGGTAATCAGTGGAAAAACGGGAACATTTTATGCCCCTGAACAGGATTTCGGTGAAGCTCTTATGGATCAGCTGGTTAACCCGGTCAGATGGGATAAGGTGGTAAATCGGCTGAATGAACAAGGTACTGCCGTATGGATTGAAATGGGTCCCAAAGACGTATTAAAAAAATTTATTCAAAATTCAATTAAACATCCCTGTACTTATGCTTATGATGAAGAGCCGGATTTAGAACCGTGCCGTTTGCAGCTTGACCGTGTAAAGCAAATGAAAAAGCAGATGCCTGATTTTATTGGTCTGTGTATGGGGGCGGCAGTCTGTGTGCGTAATACAAACTGGGACAATGACAGTTATCAGGAGGGCGTGGTAAAGCCTTACAAGGAACTGCAGGTTCTTTTGGAAACGGTGGAGAAGGAAGAGCGTACACCGATAGAATCCGAGATGCGAACAGCATTACAGTTTTTAAAAAAGATCTTTGCGGTTAAAGGTGTTTCCTTAGAAGAACAAAAGGAGCGAATATGCCATATATTTGAAATCACAGGAACAAAAACATTGTTTGCAGAGGATGAGATGAGCATTTAGGAGGACAAAAATGGGTAATGGCGGTCTGAAGTTAGGAGGAATCAAATTTAATCATTTGACAGCTCATTCAAAGGAAAGTGAAAAGGTTGCGGTAATCGGTATGGCCGGCAGGGTGAACCGGTGCAAGGATCTGGCGGAATTCTGGGAACTTCTGAAACAGGGCCGTGAAGCTGGTATGGGATTGTCAGAGAACAGACTGAATGATATCCGATGCTATTTAAAAAGGAAAGGAATGTCTGTGCCCCAGGAGGATGAGGCATATGTAAAAGGATCGTTTTTTGATGATATTACAGGCTTTGATGCCAGTTTTTTTGGAATTTCACAAACGGAAGCTAACTTGATGGATCCAAACCAGCGTATATTTCTGGAAACGGCATGGCATGCTTTGGAAGATGCCGGATGGGCACATGACGGTATAAAAGGATCGGACACCGGAGTATACTTAGGATATTCTTCTGATTTTGGGATCAGCTACAGGGAAATGTTTAAAGAGGTGATGAACGCTGATTCGGATATTGCCGTTTCTGGAAATATTGATTCAATCACAGCCAGCCGAATTTCTTACCTGATGGATTTAAAGGGACCGGCAGTTTTGGTTGATACGGCTTGTTCCTCTGGTTTGACAGCAATGTACATGGCATTCAGAGCCCTGCAGAATCGGGAATGTAAAATGGCGGTAGCAGGCAGTGTCAATTGTAATGTACTGCCTCTGGTCATGACAGATAAAATCCCGATTGGTACAACGGAGATCCAAAGAATTCACGCCCCCGATGCACATACCCGGACGTTTGATGACCGCTGCCAGGGCACCGTTAATGCAGAAGGCAGTTTTGCGTTTGTATTAAAGCCTTTAAAGGCGGCACAGCGGGATAAAGACCGCATCTTAGCAGTAATCATCGGTGGTGCCATGAATCAGGACGGCAGTTCCAATGGATTGACGGCTCCCAACTCCAAGGCCCAGGAAGAATTAATCACAAAAGCAATGATTGATGCCGGGATACCGGCAGATTCGATCAGCTATCTGGAGGCTCATGGTACGGCAACTCCGTTAGGCGATCCCGTGGAAATCAGCGGAATCCAAAATGCCTTTCGTCATTTTACAGATAAAAAGCAATTTTGCGCTATCGGTTCATTAAAAACAAACATCGGTCATTTAGATAATGCCTCGGGTTTAGGAGGTGTCGCGAAAGTAATCCTGTCAATGCGGCACAACATACTGCCCGCCTCTTTACATTTTAATCAGCCTAACCGAAAGATTCCCTTCATTCAGTCGCCTGTATTTGTCAATACACGGAGTGTCCCATGGAAGCGGGAGGAAGGCCGGCCATTGCGGGCCGGAATCAACAGTTTTGGTTTAAGTGGGACCAATTGTCATATTATTTTTGAATCATGGGACGAAGAAGGCAGCCATGGTTATGCCCGGGAGACACCGGCGGTATTGCCAATCAGTGCCAGAAGTCCTGCTGCTTTACGCAGCCTGGCGCAGGCTTATTTGGATTTTCTGCAGAATACGGCGGTGGATCTTGCCGCTGTGGCATATACGGCAGCTGCCTGCCGAAAGCACCATTCTATCCGGCTTGCAGTGGTATTTCACAGCCAACAGGAGTTGATTGACAAACTGGCATACTTCCTTCATTCATCTGATGACCTGAAAGAAAAAGGGATTTATACCGGAGAACATAGAATGATACTCCCTGAAACGGAATTGTCCCGAATGGCAGACTACTATGTCCGAGGCGGCGATATGGCGTGGGAATATATGCCGGCTGCAGAATCAGTCAGAAAAACAGAGCTGCCGCTATATCCGTTTGAGCATGCACGCTGCTGGCCGGAGATAAAAGGTGAGACCGTACCCCGACAGCATAAATCATTGAGGATATCACAGAGTATGCAGGCGTTGGATACGACAATTGCCGTTATAAAACTGAGTGCGTCAGAATGTTGGGAATTGGCGGAACACCGGATCGGAGAAACCTGTATTCTGCCCGGGACAGCTTATCTTGAAATAATGATGGACATTTTGCGACAGCAGGTGGCAGCGTCCGGCCCATTGCATTTTGGCAACATCTTTTTTGCATATCCTTTTTCATTAGAGGAGTATGAAACCCGCAGCCTTCATGTGCTGATAGAGAAGCAAAAAAATCAAAACAACATCCGTTTTGTCAGCCGGTCGGAAAATAATGAATGGATCGAGCATGCGCGGGCCGGTTATCAGTTTGACACTAACGATATCCCCCAGGCGGTGGATATCGCCATTTTAAAAGATTATATGAATCAGGAAATGGAAATTAATACGCAGGATGACTTGTCAAGAGGACTGATGTTAGGAGGACATTGGCAGTCAAGTGTCAAGACGAGTCATCGGAATCCGGAAAACAGAGAATTTCTGGTGGAACTCTCACTTCAGCCTCAATATCTGATCGAAGCAGAGTTCTATCAACTTCATCCTGCTTTGATGGATATTGCAGTTAATGCAGCAAAT
>Ga0153944_1000461_pt1 | contig 17428 bp, 21 predicted proteins | sample TSNJ028MetaG_FD_104703 | JGI IMG/M metagenome (GOLD analysis project Ga0153944, IMG submission 104703) | Attine ant fungus gardens microbial communities from New Jersey, USA - TSNJ028 MetaG | ecosystem: Host-associated > Fungi > Mycelium > Unclassified | place: USA: New Jersey, Wharton State... | reverse complement strand
TCTATTTTAAAGATGAAACCAGCAATCCTACGGGTTCTTTTAAAGACCGGTCGATTTCTGTTTGTGTAAGTATGGCAAAAGAATTTTCCTGCCAGGGTATTGTCATTTCTTCTTCCGGGAATGGAGCCGCTGCTGCGGCCGCGTATGGGACAAAAGGCGGTATGGATACAATTATCTTTATACCGGAAAACACGCCTGCAGGTAAAGTTTCTCAAGCGCTTGCTTATGGCGGGACCGTAGTAAAGGTAAAGGGTAATTTTTCTAAATCATATCATGCCGCTGTAGATACAGCCCGTAAGGAAAGATATATGAATGTAACCACCACCTTTTTAAATCCATTTGGGCTGGAAGGATATAAGTTTATATCTTATGAGATATTTGAACAATTAAAAATAGTGCCGGACTATATAATTATTCCGGTGGGGGATGGTCCTATATTGTACGGTATCTATAAAGGCTTTGATGAATTAAGGCGGATGGGCCTGTTAAGAAAAATACCAAAGCTGGTATGTGTGCAGGCAAAAGGATGTGCACCAATTTCCGAAGCATGGATGGAAAATCGAAAAGTTACAAGCTGTAAAACTCCCAAAACAGTAGCTACGGCCATCAGTGATCCCCTTATCGGGTATGAACAGGACGGCGATATTACAATTGAAGCTATCCGGGCTGCAAACGGTTATGGAGTTGTGGTAGAAGATGCTGATATTTTAGCAGCCGGCCGGGAATTGGCCAAAGAAGAAGGAATCTTTGCAGAACCGTCTTCAGCGGTTGCTTTAGCAGGATTACGGGAGCTTATAAACAGGAATATTCTTAGAAAAGATGACAGCTGTGTGTGCCTGCTTACCGGACATGGACTAAAAGACCCCGGGGCATACGTTGGAGAAGATGTGGATATTCCGATCATCGATACTAATTATAAAAAAGAGGATGAATGATACGGATCGGCGCATAACACAATTACAGGAAGTTCCGGTACGACAGCTGATCACAGCAAATATACAAGAATTAATGAGGTATTGATATGATGAATAGTAATCATAATGAAAATGAAGACATCAAGAAGTTAAGAGCAAGGATATTAAGCCAGGCAAATGAAGATAAAGAGGAACTTAAGAATCCTGAGTTTCGGGCACTGATAGGTATTGATGATTTGTTTAAGAGAATTAAAAATCAGTTAATACAATTGAATTTGTGGAAGGGAGAAGTATAGTTGGTTGACTGTGCTAAATGGGGAATTCCTCGAAATCGGACAGTGGATTGAATTAATCTCTGCCTGGCGTGGCAATGGTTTATCACAAAAAGAATTTAACGGATACATTTACAAAGAAACATATGTATCAAAGTAGTTCACACATATGAGAGGCGGGCGGATAAGCCCCCTTCTTTTTTTGTTCAAAGAATAAAAAAATTTTATAGAGAATGCGGTATCTTATTACTTTAATGGTTTTACTTGCAATTTTTGTAAATATATGTCATATTTATATAGAGTAGTTAAATATGCAGGGGATTAATCCTAAAATGATAGCGCTTGAATTACGTGAATAACACGATCAGTATGAAACAACTCAGAAGAATACTGATGGGAAAACTTTTAAAGACGATTTTGATTTACTTTTATAGGAGAAAAGCATTGAATATAAATACAGGACGGATTATGATCATTAATATCATTATAAATATTTTGGATTTTTATATGTTTTATTACCTATGTAATAATATAGTAGAAAAAAAGCCCAACGTATCCGTAAAAATTATTTTTATTGGAATTTCATATGGTGTTGCTCTGGGGGGATGGTTATCGAATATAGTAGATGGTAATTCAGCTAGGGCTATTATGACCGTTATTATGATTTTGATATTCAAATTCATAACTAAAAAAAAGTTTCCTGACGTTTTGATTATATTTGCAATCACCTATTTATGTATTATACTGATACAAATACTCTGCTTGCAATTAATAAATATTTCAAAGATTAATGAGGATTATGCCTTTTTATTAGTAGGAATATTAACGTTCATTGTTGTTATGTTTATATATATAAAGATTCCTTTGTATAAACTTTATAATATAATAGAAAAGGAAATATTGTTAAAATTATTGATTTTTATTTTGGCGGGAATGGTTTTGCTTACGCTTTTTTATTATAATTTTGAATATACATCCTCATACATTTTATGTTTTTCACTTTTGATCACAGTAACATTTTTTTGCCTGTTCCAGACATTAAAAAGAATTTTCTTCTATACGAACAAGATTCCAATACAACTTCACGATATGAAAAATCTAATGATGGGAATTCACATATCAGCTCATAGTATATCTGATGCTGATGTGATTAGGAATGAAATAGATAAAGTTCTTGAAATAATTGATATCGATATGAACGATATGAATTATAGTATCGATGATTACAGCCAGAATGTGCTATCGTTTATTAATCAAAAAAAGAGTAAATTTGATTATTATAAATTAACCTTTTTAACGGATATTGGCTATTATGAGCCTCATGCAAAAGTACCATTTTCGGTTATTCTTTATATGTTGGGGGTACTTTTAGATAATGCTATTGAAAGTGGTACAAAAAAGGCGATTATCGTAAAAGTATACGTGATTGAAGAAAACTTATATCTATCTGTTTCTAACGAGTACAACAAAAAATCAACCGATGATTTTAACAAGATGTTCCAAGAAAGATATTCTACAAAAGGGGAAACACATTCAAGAGGATACGGCTTGTCGAATTTAAGTAAAGTAGTTGCTGATTATGATGGAAAGATACTATTGCAAGAGGAATATAATAAAGAGCAAGAGAGTAATTACATTACAGTAGCAATAGAAATCAAAAGGTAAATAGTAAAACGGCTGTTGGAAAACCAACAGCCGTTTTACTATTTAGTCTTTTTTAAGTTCTTTGGTAACTTTGGTTCACCAATTAATGACACACAAGCAGTATCCTCTGCAACAGCTGGAGCCAATTTTAATAGTTTTTCTGATAATTTGATTAGTCCGGTACGTTTCTTTGACATTGTTTATCCCCCTTTCTCTTATTCTATTGCATTCTTTATCTTTATTTTGGACTGCCGCCTTTTTAATTAATTAAATCGGTGCAGCCAACAAGATCACAAATAATCATTAAAAAAATCTCTAGTATCATCCACAATAATTTATGCAGGTAACTAATGTAATATTATCATATAGTGTAAAATAATGTCAATATATTTTTACCATAAATTTTCATATAGTGTAAAATAATGTAAATATGTTATTACCTTGAATTTTCGAACACCCCTCCTCGTACACAGTGGTGTCCTGGCTGCCAACATATTCAAAGCGAATACTCGTAATCCACTTCGCTACTTACTCGTTTATTATAACCAAAGTTAAGAAATAACCGGGGGCGGATAGCCCCTTCTTTTTTTGTTTACTGATGGTATGAAATTATTTACTTGATGTTCTACCTATAAATGCGTATAATACAAAGGATAATCTAAAACATGCATTGGATAGCGTGGAAAAGGAAGAAAAAATGAGAAATCTAGCTTTAAATGATACAATATTACTAAAAATCGATAAACCCGCTCGATACATTGGAAACGAAGTCAACTCCGTCCGGAAGGATAAAAACAGAGTTGATGTGCGGTTCGCCATGTGCTTCCCGGACGTGTATGAAATTGGTATGTCCCATCTGGGAATTCAGATATTATACGATATGTTTAACCAAAGAGAAGATGTATGGTGTGAACGCGTCTATTCACCATGGCCGGATCTGGATGCGATCATGCGCAAGGAACAGATTCCTTTATTTGCGTTAGAATCTCAAGATCCTGTCAAAGAATTTGATTTCCTGGGCATAACCATCCAATATGAGATGTGTTATACCAACATCCTGCAGATTCTTGATCTAAGTCAGATACCCCTTCATGCCGAAGAGCGCTCGGAATCCGACCCTTTGGTGATCGGGGGAGGACCCTGTACTTATAATCCGGAACCCCTGGCACCATTTTTTGATATGTTTTATATCGGTGAAGGTGAAACGGTTTATTTTGCATTACTAGATGCTTATAAAGAAAATAAAAAGAACGGTGGCAGTCGAAGGGATTTTCTAAAAAAAGCCGCACAAATTCCAGGAATCTACGTACCGCAGTTTTATCAACCCACATACGCGAAAGATGGTACTTTAGAATGTTTTCAGGTTTTGGAGCCTGATATTCCTGCTACTATTCAAAAGCAGGTTGTAATGGATTTAGCAGACACCTATTACCCCAAAAAACCAGTAGTGCCGTTTATCAAAGCAACCCAGGACCGTGTGGTATTGGAAATTCAGCGCGGCTGTATCCGTGGCTGCCGTTTCTGTCAGGCCGGTATGATTTATCGTCCTACCCGTGAAAGGGATATTGAGTTTCTAAAAGAATGTGCGTCCAAGATGTTGAAAAATACCGGACACGAAGAAATCTCTTTAAGTTCCTTAAGTTCCAGTGACTATTCCAAGCTGTCGGAACTGGTGAATTACTTAATCGAGGAATGCGCTCGGATGCATGTGAATATTTCTTTACCGTCACTGCGCATCGATGCTTTTTCATTGGATGTTATGAACAAGGTTCAGGATATTAAAAAGAGCAGTCTGACCTTCGCACCGGAAGCAGGTTCACAGCGGCTGCGGGATGTGATCAATAAAGGTTTGACCGAAGAAGTGATCATAGACGGTGCCGGCAAGGCATTTGAAGGTGGTTGGAATAAAGTGAAGCTTTACTTTATGTTAGGCCTGCCCACCGAAACATTAAAAGACCAAAAAGCAATTGCCCATCTGGCAGACAATATCGCCAGACGCTATTATGAAATCCCCAAGGGTCAAAGAAATGGAAAATGCCAGATTAATGTCAGCACTTCTTTCTTTGTCCCAAAACCATTCACCCCCTTTCAATGGGCAAGTATGTGCACCAAAGAAGAGTTTCTAAACCGGGCAAAGACAGTCCGGGAGGAAATCCATGCACAGTTAAATCAAAAAAGTATCAAATTCAACTGGCACGAAGCAGATGTAACCTTATTGGAAGGTGTCCTGGCCAGAGGAGACCGCCGGGTTGCTCCCGTAGTCCAAAAAGCATATGAAAATGGTTCGTTATTTGATTCCTGGTCAGAGTCTTTTCATCTGGAGCATTGGGAAAAAGCCTTTGAACAGTGTCAGGTCGATCCGGATTTTTATACCCTCCGGCAACGCAGTGAAACAGAGATCTTCCCCTGGGATTTTATCGATACCGGCGTAACAAAAGCATTTTTACTGAAAGAGTGGAAGACTGCCCTGGAAGAAAAGGTGACGCCAAATTGCCGCATATCATGTTCCGGGTGCGGGGCAGCAAGCTTTAAAGGAGGTGTCTGCATTGAAAGTAAGGGTTAAATTCGAAAAACTGGGTGCTATGAAATTCATCGGACACCTGGATATGATGCGGTATTTTCAAAAGGCAATCCGAAGAGCGGATATTGACATTGCCTATACGGAAGGCTTTAGCCCGCATATGATCATGTCCTTCGCTTCACCTCTTGGTGTAGGGGTTACCAGCAGCGCTGAATACTTTGATATGGAACTTCGTTCAGCCATGCCCAGCCATGAACTGACCCGGCGCTTTAACACGGTCATGGCAGATGGCGTACAAGTTATCAGTGTTCGTGAGATTCCTGACGGCAAAGCCAATAAAGGAATGTCACTGGTTGCTGCGGCAGATTATTATGTGGAATTTCGTGATGGTAAGATTCCTTCATGGGATTGGCCGGATCAGCTTTCAGTATTCTTCGCTCAGCCATCTATTACTATTTCAAAAAAAACAAAACGAAGTGAGCAGGAAGTAGATATCCGCCCCTGGATTTATGAACTTAACTGTGAAGGAAACAGGATTTTTATGAAACTTGCCAGTGGCAGCGTTCAGAACCTGAAACCCGAACTGGTCATGGAGGCCTTTTACCGTTTTTTAGACAAAGAGCCCCAACCATTCGCTTTCATGATTCATCGCCAGGAAGTTTATGCGAATCTTGGAACACCAGGTCAGCAGAAATTGCTTTCTCTGGAATCATTAGGAGAAGAAATTGAATAAAAAACTGATCATTTCAACATTTCCAATTCATAACCACCCTTGTACGGTGACTGCACTGGAGGAAGAAGGACGAATTGTTGAAATGCAAATACAAAAGACTGAAGAACCAAGCATTTTAGGCAATATTTATATCGGAAAAGTACAAAAAATAGTTCCTAATATTCAGGCTGCCTTTATCGATATCAACCCCGGGTGTTCTTGTTATTATCCGATGGAAGAAAAGCAGCATCCCTTTTTTACTTCATATAAAACAGATGGTACCCTGAAAGCAGGAGACGAGTTAATCGTTCAGGTACGCACAGAAGCTATAAAGTCAAAGATGCCAACCGTCACTTCCAATTTGAATATCACAGGAAAATATCTGGTACTGACTACTGAAAAAACCGGAATAGGATTGTCAGCCAAATTAAGTTCTGATGAAAAAGAGGCTCTAAAAGCTCTGATATTGCCTTATTTGCGGAAAAACTGCGGATTAGTGGTACGCACAAATGCCAGAGATGTGGATAAAGCAGTCCTTTTACAAGAACTCGACTATCTTTATTCCCAAATCGACCAGATTTACAAAAAGGGACCAAGCCGAAGCTGCTATTCCCTGATCAAGACTGCCAATCCGGAATATATTCATGCACTGCGTAATATCCGCAGCCAGAACTTAGACGCTGTCATTACCGATACATCTGAAGTTTATGAACACATACAAAACTACCTGTATGATTTTCAACCGGAAGATGGCCCTAAGCTCAGAATGTATGAAGACGATTTACTACCGCTTTATAAATTGTATTCCCTGGAGACCATTCTGACACAAGCCTGTCAGGAAAAAGTCTGGTTAAAGTCAGGTGGTTTTCTGATGATACAGCAGACCGAAGCATTTGTGGCCATTGATGTGAATACCGGAAAGTATCAGGGCAAGAAAAAGGCTTCGGAAACATATCGTAAAATCAATCTGGAAGCAGCGAAAGAAATTGCAATTCAATTGCGTCTTCGTAACTTGAGTGGTATAATTCTAATAGATTTTATCAATATGACTAATAAAGAGCATCAGGAAGAACTTTTATCCATATTGCATAACCATTTGAAAAATGATTTTGTCAAAGCTGTTGTCATAGACATCACCCCACTTCATATTGTCGAAGTGACCAGACAGAAAACAAGAAAATCATTGATTGAGCAAATAAGCATTACCAAATAAATGCATAACTCAGATTTCAGTTATTTGCATACCAGATCAAGGAGGAGCATATGAGCAAAATTGCTGTTGTTACCGACAGTAATAGCGGTATTACACAAAAAGAATCAGCGGTGCTTGGAATTCAGGTGATTCCTATGCCATTTTTTATTAATCAGGATTTACATTACGAAGATATAGACCTTACTCAGGAAGAGTTTTATAAGAATTTACAGGAAGACATTGAAATCTCCACATCTCAGCCGACACCGGCAGATATTATAGAAGTGTGGGATGAATTATTAAAAGAACATGATGAAGTTGTGCATATTCCTATGTCCAGCGGATTAAGTACCTCCTGCGAGACCGCCATGGGGCTTGCTAAAGAGTATGATGGGAAAGTTCAGGTGGTTAATAACCAAAGGATTTCGGTTACTCTGAAGCAATCGGTAAAAGATGCTCTGGAACTGGCTGCTGCCGGAAAAAGAGCGGCTGAAATCAAAGAAATACTGGAGCGGGAAAAGTTTGAATCAACAATCTATATTATGGTTGATACTTTGAAATACCTGAAAAAGGGCGGCCGGATCACTTCTGCTGCAGCGATGATAGGTACTGTTTTAAAGTTAAAGCCAGTACTGCAGATACAGGGTGAAAAACTGGATGCATTCGCTAAAGCAAGAAGTCAGAAGCAAGCTAAAAAAATAATGATTGATGCCATTAGAAATGATTTTGAAACCAAGTTTTTGGATGCTGCCGAAAAGGGAGATATGCACCTGGCAATCGCTCATACGGCTAATACTGAGGAGGCATTTGTTTTCAGCAAAGAATTAGCAGAAAGCTTTCCCGGACTTGACATTACTTTGGATCCACTTTCCCTAAGCATTGCCTGCCACATTGGACCGGGTTCTTTGGCAATAGCATGTTCCAAGAAGATTGAATATTAGTATGTAATTTTTTTTTAAAACAGGAAGAAAATGCTTGAAATATACAATCCCACGTGTTATTATATATGGGTATGCCGCACAGAGAGGTTTAAGTGCTTTAAGCCACCGCATCTGGCGAGTAATGATAATAGGAGGTGTGCCATATGTACGCAATTATTGCAACAGGTGGTAAACAGTACAAAGTAGCTGAAGGCGATATCATTAGAGTAGAAAAACTTGGTGTAGAAGCTGGTGAAACTGTTACATTTGATCAGGTACTTGCAGTAAATAACGATGGTTTGAAAGTTGGTTCTGACGTAGCCGATGTCAGTGTAACCGCATCCGTAGTTGAAAACGGAAAAGCTAAAAAAGTTGTTATCTATAAGTATAAGAGAAAAACTGGTTATCACAAGAAAAACGGTCATAGACAGCAGTTCACAAAAGTTAAGATTGAAAAAATCAATGCTTAACCGAATGTTATGATTTCGATAACGGTATTTGTCAAAGACAACAAGTATACAGGTATTTATTCTAAAGGACATGCTGGTTATGCTGATGCAGGAGAAGACATTGTGTGTGCTGCCGTATCCGTTCTGATGATTAATACTTTGAATTCTATTGAGGCGTTTACAGATGATGATTTCGACTGTAAACAAAAAGACGGATATCTGGATTTTCATATAACAGAACCTGTAAGCGACGCAGCACAGCTGCTGATGCAGTCATTGGTTCTGGGACTTAAGGATATTCAGAAAACTTACGGTAAAACGTATATTAAGATTGTAATCAAGGAGGTGTAAAACCATGTTGAATATGAACCTTCAATTGTTCGCACATAAAAAAGGAGTTGGTTCTACCAAGAACGGTAGAGATTCCGAGTCAAAAAGATTAGGTGCGAAGAGAGCTGACGGACAATTTGTAAAAGCTGGAAATATTCTTTACAGACAGCGCGGCACAAAAATCCACCCAGGTGTGAATGTAGGACGCGGTAAAGATGATACATTGTTTGCATTAGCAGACGGAATTGTAAGATTCCAGCGAAAAGGAAGAGATAAGAAACAGGTTTCTATCGTTCCGGTATCAGAGTAATGCGGAAGGCTTCAAATCATATCGGTTTGAAGTCTTTTTTATCTTATATCTTATCGGAACGTATGTCCTATAAGATATGATCTTTGGGAACACAATTTAGAAAAGAGGTAATTTATGTTTGCAGATCGCGCAAAAATATATATCCGTTCAGGTAAGGGTGGTGATGGGCACGTAAGCTTCCGTCGAGAACTATACGTTCCCAATGGCGGCCCGGATGGCGGTGACGGCGGCAAAGGCGGAGATGTGATCTTCGAAATCGATGAAGGATTGAATACCTTGACTGATTATCGCCACAAAAGAAAATTCGCTGCTCAGGACGGAGAAGCGGGTGGTAAGAAGCGATGTCATGGGAAAAACGGTACCGACATTATTTTGAAGATTCCTGAAGGCACAGTAATCATGGAAGCAGAAAGCGGTAAAGTTATCGCTGATATGTCCGGCAAGAATCGCCGTCAGGTTATCCTGAAAGGCGGACGGGGCGGTAATGGTAATATGCATTACGCAACAGCTACTATGCAGGCGCCTAAGTATGCTCAGCCAGGACAAGATGCTCAGGAGCTGGAAGTACAGTTGGAATTGAAAGTTATTGCTGATGTCGGACTGGTTGGTTTCCCAAACGTGGGAAAATCCACCTTTCTTTCCAGAGTAACCAATGCTAAACCTAAAATCGCTAACTATCATTTTACTACTTTGAATCCCAATCTGGGTGTAGTAGACCTGGAGGGCGGTGAGGGTTTTGTCATTGCCGATATTCCCGGATTGATCGAAGGTGCTTCTCATGGCATTGGCTTAGGACATGAATTCCTGCGGCATATCGAACGAACCAGAGTCATGATTCATATGGTCGATGCTGCATCTACAGAAGGTCGGGATCCGGTTGATGACATTTATAAGATCAACAGTGAATTAAGTGCCTATAATGAAACGATCGCCGCTCGCCCACAGGTTATTGCCGCCAATAAAATTGATGCCATATATGATGGCGATGAAGAAAATCCCATCGACCGATTAAAGCAAGAATTTGAACCAAAGGGAATCAAGGTGTTCCCCATTTCTGCCGTCAGCGGTGTTGGTTTAAAAGAATTGCTTTACTACGTAAAAAGTCTGCTGGATACCATGGAAAAAGAACCTATTGTTTTTGAACAGGAATTCTTCCCAGAAGATGTCCTGATTACCGAAAACCTTCCGTATACCGTAGAACAAGCAATAGATGATACACATGTATTCATCGTAGAGGGTCCTAAAATAGAAAAAATGCTGGGCTACACTAATTTGGATTCGGAAAAGGGATTTGCCTTTTTCCAGAAATTCTTAAAGGACAGCGGTATTTTAAAAGATTTAGAGTCAGCTGGAATTGAAGAAGGCGACACGGTAAGAATGTATGGTTTTGATTTTGATTATTATAAATAGCAAGGTGATTCATTAGGAGGAAAATTATGACAAGTAAGCAAAGAGCATATTTAAAAAGTCTGGCAATGACTATGGATCCCATCCTTCAGGTTGGTAAATCCAGCCTGACCCCGGAAGTAACTGCATCTGTGAATGAAGCTTTAGAAGCCAGAGAGCTGATTAAAATCAGTGTCTTGAAAAACTGCATGGATGATCCCCGGGCGATTGCTGAAGCACTTTCAGAACGAACACGTTCACAGGTAGTACAGGTAATTGGCAAAAAGATTGTTTTATACAAAGAGGGCAAGAACGAAAAAAAGAAAATTTCACTGCCAAAGGCTTAAGAAAATAGAGGAATTTATGCAGGAAAAAAAAATGAAGATAGGAATTATGGGCGGAACATTTGATCCCATTCATGTTGGTCATCTGATTCTTGGCGAGACTGCATATGAGCAATTTAATCTTAGCAAGGTGCTGTTCATGCCGGCCGGCAACCCCCCTCACAAAAGAGACCGCATTGGCCGTGCTACAGATGAGCAGCGGCTGGAAATGATACGTCGTGGCATTGAAAATAATCCGCATTTTGAGATATCCCTGATAGAAATGAATCCGGAAGGATATTCTTATACTTACCGCACGCTGGAACGGTTAAATGAAGAAAATCCCTATATTGAATATTATTTTATCATTGGCGCAGACTCTCTGTTCGACTTCGAAATATGGAAAGAACCAGCGCGTATTTGTATGGCAGCTAAAATTGTCGTTGCTGCCCGCAACCATACAAATGACCTGCTTTTAGATGAAAAAATGCAGTATTTAAGCCAAAAATACAATGGTTCATTCCTCAAACTGGACAGCCTGAACATTGATATTTCTTCTAATATGTTAAGAAGTTGGATTGCTGAAGAACGTACCATCAAATACTACGTTCCGGATTCTGTTATATCTTATATTACAGAAAAGAATATATATCGTTAATGTCAGAAGAGGAGATGAGCACTTGTGGATACGACCGCATATAATATTCCAGAAATGCAGAAACTATTAAAAAAGGAATTGGATTCTCCCCGCTTCCAGCATACCCTTGGAGTCATGTATACTGCAGCATCCCTTGCCATGGTACATGATTATAGTATAATAGACGCACAAGTTGCCGGGTTGCTGCATGATTGCGCAAAATGCATTCCTAATGAAAAGAAATTAAAGCTTTGCCAAAAGTATAATATTGAAGTTACTCCTTATGAAAAACAAAATCCATTTATCCTGCATGCAAAATTAGGTGTATGGATTGCTTCTCACAAATATTCCGTAGACAAAGCGGAAATCCTGGACAGCATTCGCTGGCACACTACTGGAAAAGCAGCAATGAATGACTTGGAAAAGATCATATATATTTCAGATTACATCGAACCTGGACGAGATAAAGCTCCAAATCTGGATATTATCCGTAAAACAGCATTTCGGAATCTGGATGAATGTATGTATTTAATTTTAAAAAACTGCCTGAAATATCTGAAATCAGCTCATCGGGAGATTGATCCTGTAAGCATCAGCGCATTTGATCATTATTGGAATTTGCATAATCAGGTATAATGAAAAACGGATAAATAACGGTCTAAATATAATGATTTTTCACTTTATATCATTTATAAAGCTATTGGATTAAAAATAAGATTGGACTGAGAATAAGAAAGGAAAATTATGATGAATACTGGAAAAGAAATGGCACGCCTTGCATGTGCTGCATTAGAAGATAAAAAAGCCGATAATATTAAAGTGATTGGTATCGATAAAGTATCTACCTTGGCCGATTACTTCATCATTGCCAGCGGAAGCAACCGTAATCAGGTTCAGGCGATGGTAGATAATGTTGAAGAAGTGCTTGGAAAAGCGGGATACACACCGAAGCAAGTAGAAGGTTATCAGAATGCAAACTGGATTTTGATGGATTACCGTGATTTAGTGATTCATATCTTTGATACAGAGAATCGGTTATTCTATGATTTAGAAAGAATTTGGAGAGACGGTGAATCTGTGGAGATTACATCACTTTGAATTCATCCCTCTGTAAAGTAATAGGGTTTTGTATATTTCACACCATGAGCTGGACTTTTCGAAGTCTGGCTCATATTTTTTTGCACACAAAAGGAGCTGAGCCACTAAGTTCAGTCCCATGCTTTGTAACTTATGTATATGAAAAACTTTAGTGCATAAAGCGAAGCACGCCGATGACTTTTCCCAGAATTGCTACTTCTCCATGTATAATGATGGGTTCCATCAAGTCATTCTCAGGTTGTAAGCGGTAATAACCATTCTCCTTATAAAAAGTCTTTACAGTAGCAGAATCATCTACAAGGGCAACTACCATATCACCATTACGAGCTGTAGATTTCTTCTCTACCAGTATATTATCGCCATCCATAATACCAGCATTAATCATACTATCACCTTTTACAACCAACATAAAAGTCTCTGCATTTGGCATGTATTCTGCCGGGATAGGAAAGTAGTTCTCAACATTCTCAACTGCTAACAGGGGCTGTCCGGCAGCCACACGACCAATAATCGGAACGTTCACCACTTCACGGCGCACCAGATTGAAATTATCGTCTACAATCTCAATTGCACGCGGTTTTGTCGGATCACGTCTTATGTAACCATTTTTTTCAAGTGTCTCTAAATGTGAATGTACAGAAGAAGTGGATTTTAAATTAACTGCTTCACAGATTTCACGAACTGCTGGTGGAAAACCTCTATTTAAAATTTCGCTCTTAATATATTCTAATATTTCCTGCTGTTTTTTACTTATCTTACCATACGCCATATGTAAACCTCCTCTAATACTAGTAATTTACCGGGATTGTTATAGATTATTTTAGATTGTTTTTACTATCTTAACATAAGTCCACCTAAAAAGCAAACAAATATTCGGAATATTTGTTCGAAAACGGTATTGACAAACATTTGTTCTGTTTGGTATAATCATCTCATGAGGAACAAATGTTCGCGTCGAGGGTTATGAGATAATCTTAATAAATGGAGGGTTATTTATGAACAGAAGAAAAAATACAAAGAAGAGAAGACAACGTCAACTATTATGTAGCTTTATTAGTGTTTTAGTTTTAGGAGCAGTTTTAATTACCATGAGCGCCGGCGAAATTAACGCCGAAAGCGACTTAACGAGAAATACATATAAATATTATAAAAGTGTATACGTAGAACACGGTGACAGTTTATGGAGTATTGCAAAAGAATATACTTCAAAAGAATACAAAAATTTAGAGGACTATATTGATGAAGTAAAGCAGATCAATCACTTAAATGGCTATAATGTACAGCACGGATCATATATCTGTGTTCCTTATTACTCAGCAGAACATAAATAGTATAAAATCAAAAAAACAGAAAACAACTGTAAATCATTACATTAGTTTCCTATAAAGTGAGAAAGTTCAAGGGTTTTTTGAAGCCCCTGAACTTTCTCACTGAATTTTGTTGAACCAATCCAAAGGCTTAGCAGCCCCCCTTATTCCGCCGCCTGCAGAGACAGGAGATTAGAGCTGGTTAGTCATCCAAAATATATATTCATAACATTGAACAGAACACTTTGAGACATCTATACGACAAATGCGAGTTTATCAAATAGATTGACACTAAAAACCACATGTAGTATACTATAAATAGACTTATTTTTGTTTTTTTACAGAAACCCTAAAAATGCTTGCTATTTTATTGATTTATCTTTATGATTCAAACTAACTTATTGAACACATACTATCATTATTATAATTTAAAGGAATTATCTCATTATGAATATGAATAAGAAAACATATCGCGAACAGACAGATATCTTAAATACCTTAAAATTGCGTGAAGTTTTAAAAACGCTTCCTCCATTTGCTAAGAATTATTTCCGCTCCATTGATACCACAACTACAACAAAAACCAGAATATCATACGCATATGATATTCGTGTCTTTTTTCAATTTTTAGTAGAGGAAAACCCTTTATACAAAAATCAGACCATTACAGATTTTACTGTAGATATTTTGCACAAAATCCAGGCTATGGATATTGAAGAATATTTAGAGTATTTAAAGGTATACAAAGGTACTGATGATCAGCTCATTACTAATGGGGAACGTGGACTAAAGCGTAAAATATCAGCACTGCGCAGTTTTTATGCGTATTATTTTAAACGTGAAATGATAAAGACAAACCCAACCATGCTAATTGATATGCCCAAGGTTCACGAAAAGGCCATTGTCAGGCTTGATGCCGACGAAGTGGCTCTTTTACTGGATCACATAGAAAATTGCGGAGCAAAACTAACCGGTCAAAAAAAGGTTTATTATGAAAAAACTAAGGATCGTGATTTGGCGATGGTTACATTACTTTTAGGAACTGGTATTCGCGTTTCAGAATGTGTGGGTTTGGATGTTGAGGATGTGGACTTTAAAAATAATGGAATTAAAGTAACCCGAAAAGGTGGAAATGAAATGGTTGTATACTTTGGTTCTGAAGTGGAAATTGCACTAAAAAATTATCTGAAGATCCGTGCCGGCATTACACCGATTGCCGGACATGAGCATGCACTCTTCTATTCTACTCAGCGAAAACGTATTGGCATTCAGGCAGTTGAAAATTTGGTTAAAAAGTATACACGTGAAATCACCACCACCAAAAAAATCACTCCTCATAAATTAAGAAGTACTTACGGTACAGCCCTATACCAGGAAACCAGTGATATTTATCTTGTGGCTGATGTTCTTGGTCATAAAGATGTTAATACAACGAAAAAACATTATGCTGCGATTGATGATAACCGAAGAAGAAAAGCTGCTTCTGCTGTAAAGCTGCGGGAGGATTAAAAGACCTTTTCGAACGCTTCAAATACTTACCAGTTATTCTTCATTTAATTTATGAATAAAAAAAAATATATTTATTATAATAAAAAGAGCAGCAAAGAAACACCACTTCTTCCAATGCAGTGTTTCTTTGCCGATGAATTCCATTCCTATTACTTATAGCAAATTATTAATATGCAAATAACTGCACCCAATAGTTCTTTCCTGCTGCATTTTTATAATTTGCTACACCAATTTTTGTAAAGCTTTTATTGAGAATATTTGCCTTGTGCCCGCTACTATTCATCCAACCGTTCATAACGTCAGCAGGTGTCTTTTGTCCCCATGCGATATTTTCTCCTGCTCCACGGTAAGAAACACCTTTATCTCTTAAAGCTGTACTAAAACCACTTCCATTCGGCCTGGTGTGTGAGAATTTTTTTTCAATTTCCGTTGCTCTTAGCTGTGCCGCTGCAGTCATGTTTTTATCTACTGTAAGTGCTTTTAAGCCAGCCTTTGTCCTTTGCTGATTAACCAATTTCACAACCTCGTCAGCGTTGGTTGTTTGCTGTGTGACTTCAATTGCAGTTTCCTCTTGGGTGAATGATGCTGCTTGAGTAAAAATAGGCACTCCGACCATTCCGGATAAAGCAATTACAGATAATGCATATGCTAGTATTTTTTTCATAGAACCTCCTTTTTGTTTTGGTACTATATATTCTGTCCAATTAATAAAAAAATCATAGGATTAATAAATGGAAGCTCATACAGCATCTATCTATTTTTCCTATGATTTAAATGAATATATTTTAAATTCTGAGCCGCACTGCGATCCGCCGGCTTTATCTTGAAAAGAATATTCTTTCAAGATAAATTTTCATCCAGAATAATCGTAAATGGTCCGTCGTTAATTAGAGTAATCTTCATATCAGCGCCAAATATGCCGGTTTTTACTATGGGAACTATTTGCTTTGCCTGTTCTACCATGTAATTATAAAGTGGCTCTGCTAAATCTCCGGATGCTGCTTCAATAAAGCTTGGGCGATTTCCTTTTTTGCAATTTGCATATAATGTGAATTGGGAAACCATCAAAAGCTGTCCGTTAATATCTGCCAAGGAAAGATTCGTCTTTCCATCATGATCCTCAAATATTCGAAGTCCAATTATCTTTTTTAAATATCGGTCTGCTATTTCTTTGGTATCGTCTTTACAAATTCCAACAAAAACCAGAAATCCCTGATTGATTTGAGAAATTATATCGCCGTTAACTTTAATAGTGGCTTCCTTTACACGTTGTATCACTATTCTCATGAAACTCTTTATCCTTTTTTATTTTTATGATTTACTCATTTTCGTTTTCCGTTTTTTGCTGCTTTCGATTCTTTACTATTTTCAGATTGTTTATTATCCACAGATTCTATATTATGTTCGGATTTTTTATCATTTTGGAAAGTATCTGCATTTTGTTCTTTATCTGTTATCTCAGATTCATTTGAATATATTACTGAATTTGACGGCTCCTTTTTTGTTCTTTTATATTGAAACGCCTCTGATGAGGATGTACTATGCCTTTTTTCCGATACTGGTCTTAATGTATCTTTATCCAAGTGATCGATATCCCGATAATACTCTATTTCCGTAGGAAGATTCTTTTTGTTCAGTCGCTTAAATACCTGATTACGGATAATCGTACAGATAATAGCACACGTTGGTACACCGATAAACATTCCAAATATACCAAATAAACCACCGCCGACAAGAATCGCTACAATTACCATAAATCCCGAAAGCCCCATGGTATCTCCTAATATTTTGGGTTTCAGGAAGTTTCCATCAAATTGCTGCAGAATAAAAATGAAAATTATAAAGTATAAACACTGCATCGGACTAATCAGCAAAATCAAAAATGCTGAAGGAATTGCCCCCAG
>Ga0153944_1000460_pt1 | contig 17461 bp, 15 predicted proteins | sample TSNJ028MetaG_FD_104703 | JGI IMG/M metagenome (GOLD analysis project Ga0153944, IMG submission 104703) | Attine ant fungus gardens microbial communities from New Jersey, USA - TSNJ028 MetaG | ecosystem: Host-associated > Fungi > Mycelium > Unclassified | place: USA: New Jersey, Wharton State... | reverse complement strand
TGTTTAGCAGACTTTCCCAATGAAACAAAAGCCGAATTGCAAAGGCTTTTAGATACGCGTTATGCATTTTTTGATGTGGCAGTTATAGCGGATGAGGGCATAACCGATGATACTCACAGGGTTGTTTCGTCAGGCGATGACAAAATTCAGCAGGAATTGAGGGAAGACCCGACTGCTGAAATTTTCAGAAAGGGCTTTACCGTACAAGAAGTAGAGGGGTTGATAAATGCTTAAATTAAGATATGATGCAACGACTGGAAAAGTCGGCAGTGCATATGATGTAGATATTGAAGTGCCTGAACCGTTTTTAGAGATTACGGAAGAACAACACGATAAAATAACAACAGATGAAAATAATATTTATTTTGTTGAAAAAGGCAAATTAACACCTAAAAACAAACTTGAAATTGAGCAGAAAGAGTGGTTTTTGCAAAATTATTTCCAAACATTTTTAGGTTTTATAAAATTCAAACCCACGCTCAAAAACGGTGATACGGTCGATTTTATTTCGTTGTTGCCTCAATATAAAAGTGTTGCACAGGCTTTAGGTTCATTGCAGGCAAATGCTTTTATATATTATGATGAACCCGATTATACGCAAGAGCTTACACCTGCATATTTAGAGAATATTCAACATTTAAGCCCGCAGATGTCATTTACTCAATACTGTGCGCTTGAAATGGAAGTAACAACAGCCTATCAAAAGGCATTTTTCGGTTAGGAGGAAGATATGACAATAACATTGGAATTACTTGGATTTTTATTACTGTTAATCATAAATATACTGTCAGCAGGCATTTTTATAGGTGGCTTGGCTATGGCAATTAAATACATAGAAAAACAAATATAACGCCTTGAAGAAAAGCAAGATAAGCATAACGGGCTTATCGAACGTATGGTTAAAGTTGAGGAAAGTTCAAAATCGGCACATCACAGGATTGATGAAATAAAGGAGTAAATATTATGAAAATTTTTCTAAACCCCGGACACGGTGGAAGCGACCCAGGGGCGGTTTCAAAATCAGGTACAAAAGAAAAAGATATTGCCTTAAAGATTTGTGAATATTTAGCAATAAGACTTAGGCAAAATCTATTTCAGGTTGAAATGTATCAGCAAGTAAAGTCTTTAAATGAAGTTGTACCACGGGAAAATAAAAGCAAGTCTGACCTATTTATTTCTGTGCATTGCAATAGTTTTTCAAATCAAAGTGCAAATGGAATTGAAACACTCTACTACCCGACATCAAGCAAAGGTAAGAAATTAGCACAGTGCGTACAGAATGCGCTTGTAAAGACAACAAAGTTGACCAACAGGGGAATAAAGCCAAGGACGGATTTATACGTCTTGAAATCGACTGTGGCACCTGCGATTTTGGTAGAATGTGCTTTTATTTCAAACACCAATGAAGAAAAGCTTTTAAAAGAGCACCCGGAGGTCTTTGCAAATGCAATTTTTGAGGGGATAAGGGAATATTGTAGTTGAAAAATAGTACACGGTAGAGTTTACTCTGCTCTTGGGCTTGAAACCCATATTTAAACCTCGCTCACAAGGCGGGGTTTTTTGTTATGCATTCTACAATATGTATGAATTATATCTATTTTCAGCTCTTAGGAGTGGGGTTTTTGTTGCAATAAAGGTGTTATTTCGATATCGGGGAAATTTGCAATTATTTTAAATCGCAATTCATTGTCCCGCCTTTTTTACTATATAAATCTGTGTAATTTTCTGTGTAAAAATCTGTGTAATTTATATGTTTTTGCATAGAAAATAATCTATTGCAATTAAGTGAATACGGATAATTTAATTTATTGTAGAAAAACCAAAACAGTTTGAAAGGCTCATATAGCTTAAAAGACCCACAAGGGTCTTTTTTAAAAGTGGTGCCGCGTCTCGGAATCGAACCAAGGACACAGGGATTTTCAGTCCCTTGCTCTACCAACTGAGCTAACGCGGCAAACTATTTAGTTTTTTCTGTTCCAACGCTGCTTGGAGCTATGCACCGAGCGCATTTGACTTCGTAACAATTCTAGCGCATAAAGCAATCAAGTCAACTACAATTTTATAATCAGTTCTCGAGTAGGACTTTAATAGCCTCTCCGCTTTGGTGCATCTCGAGAGCTTTTTTGGTGTACTTCATTTGCATACGCTTTGTTATAAGCTTCTCAACATCAATCATTCCACTTGCAATTAAATCCAGAGCTTCCCTAAAGTATTTGGGAGTATGGTGAAAGACGCTCAAAACGCTTATTTCGTCATAGTGTAACCTTCTTGTGTCGAGGTTTATGCTTGTTCCCGAAGAGCAACCGCCGAAAAGGTGCACCGTTCCGCCCCTTCTCACAAGCTTGAACATCCTTTCCCATATTTCAGGAAGGCCCACACACTCAATGGCTACGTCTAAACCTTTATTTTCAGGCGTCATACAAAGTACCAGTTCTGTCGGGTCCGGATATTTTTTTAAATCTATAACCTCGTCCGCTAACGCAAATTCTTTTGCCATTTTTAATTTTAACGGATTTCTGCCCATTGCTATAACTTTTGCACCTTTTAACTTTGCAACACGCGCAAAAAGCAGTCCAATAGGCCCTATGCCTACTATTCCTACCGTATCTCCTTTTTGAATATTTGTTTTTGCTGCCCCGTGGACAACATTTGCCAACGGTTCGGCAAAAGCAGCTTTTTCAAAACTCAAGTCTTCGGGTATTTTTAAAAGATTTTTTTCAACAATTTCAGAGGGGACTACTATGTACTGCGCATAGGCCCCGTTTAAAAGACCCAAGTTTTCGCATAAGTTCTCCTCACCCTTTTTGCAAAAAAAACATTCACCGCAGGGTGCAGAATTCGCACCCACTACCCTGTCGCCGACTTTAAAACCTGTAACATCTTCTGCTACTGCTTCAATAGTACCTGCAAATTCATGACCAAACCCCGAAGGCGTTTCCTTTATGAGTATAGGGTGTCCACGCTTTAGAGTTTTTACATCAGTTCCGCAAGTAAGGGCTGCTTCAACCCGCACCAACACTTCGCCTGCTTCAAGAGGTTTAATGTTTACTTCTTCCCAACGAATATCTTGGGGTGCATAATATCTTACTGCTTTCATCTTCATATTTTTAAATACGCCTTAAAAACCTTATTGGTGAAAGTATCATCAATCGCTGATGATAAATTGTCAAGTGGGTAAATTGTGCTCATGCCCCCTGTGTGGATTCTTCCTTCGCATATAAATTTGTGGGCAAGCTTTAGGTTAGACGGTGAAGGTGAATAGCTTCCCAAAACAGTCAGTTCCCTGTGGTATATTTCATTGTTAGTGTAGCCGCTCTCATCGGCAACGGAAGAAAATACTACTATTTTTCCGCCGTCTTTAATGTACCTTAGAGCATCACTTATAGCCCCTGAAGACCCTGAAGTCATAAATATAACATCAAATTTAATTCCTTCCTCAAAAGTTATGCCGAACCTTTGAGCAAAACTTTGCCTCTCTTCTTTTATATCGATTCCATATGACTTATACCCTGCAAGCTTTATTGCCTGTGCCATTAAAACACCTATAGTACCAAGACCGATTACAAGGGCACTCTGGTGTGTCTTCATTTCCGCACGCCCTATTGCTCTCAGGCAGCAGGCAAGAGGTTCCATAAAAGAAATGTCGACGCTTTCAACTTCGTCGGGAACCTTAAACACAGTATTTCTTAAATGACCCTCGTTAACATATATAAATTCACTAAATCCGCACGGAAAGATATTGTTTTTTTTGAATGTTTCACACATTGAGTAACTTTCATTAAGGCAGAACTCGCACTCAAAACAAGGGTAATGATGTCCCAAAACTACTCTGTCACCGACTTTAAACTCTGTATCCGAGTTTATTTCCGCTATCTCGCCGACAACTTCGTGTCCTAAAATTGCCCCGTCTTTACCTTCTCCGACCTTTACAATATCAGAACCGCAAAGTCCGCAGCCCTCTACTTTTATAATTGCGCCCATACCGCTAAGCTCGGGAGTTAATACTTCTTCTATTGAGATTTTTCCGTTTATTAATTTTGCCGCCTTCATATTGTCTCCTAAGGTGTCATAGGTGGAACAACCACCTTGCCATCCTCTATCACTCCGAAAGTTGCCTTTCTTTCTATTCCCTCAGGTCTTATTGCCTGAGTTATCAAAAGCGCGCTGAGGAGCAAAAACGCAGTAATAATAGTATATTCCAATATTGTCTGTGCTTTTTTCATAATCAAATTATACCATGTAAGAATTTAAAACTTTATTTTGATTCTAACTGCCTATTTCGTTGTACTATGTAAAGTATGAAACTGTTAGAAAAAGTTGAGAACTGTTCACGGTGCGGACTATGCCAACAAGTATGCCCTATATTTAAAGTAGAGAAGATTGAGTATGCGGTTGTGCGCGGTAAATTTCTTCAACTTTTGGGCGTCCTTAAAGGCGATTTGAAATTTTCTCCTAAGATTATGAAAAACCTTGATATGTGTCTATATTGCGGCAAATGTACAACTCATTGTCCCTCTGGAATTGACACTGTCGCTTTATTTTCCCAAATCAGGGCGGAAAAAAACAGCACATTAGACAGAGCACTAAATTCAGAGCTCGTCTTTATTTTAAAGATGTTTTTTCTGAAAATCCTTCGTATGTTTAAAAGACAAAGAAAAGTCAGTCTGCCGAAAAATTCGCTCTATTTTAAAGGATGCATAAAAAGCAGCATTAAGGTTTCTATCCGCTCTGACTTTAAATGCTGTGCTCTGCCCTTTCTTGTAAAAGGCGAACTTGAAACTTATAAAAAATACGCTGAATATAATATGAAAATAATCGAAGAGAGCGGGTGTGACATTTTTTTTGATTGCGCAACTTGCTTTGAAGCTGTTTCTAACTATCCTTTTAAAAGCTCAGAAACCAAAAAACGACTGAAAATGCTAGGTGAAATCGCAGAAAACCCCAAACAAAAAATAAAAGTTACCTTTCACAAGCCCTGTCACTTAAAAGACAATAAACTTGAAGAAAGACTCTCTTCTCTATCCAATGTTGAGTACATACAAATGGAAGCCTCTGATTGCTGTGGTTTTGGAGGAGACTTTTTTTTCAGGCATCCAAAAGTTGCACACAAGCTTTCGGTTATGCGCGCAAAAGAAGTCCTCAAAACGGGAGCAGATATTGTTTTTAGCGCCTGTCCGACCTGCATATGGAGTTTAAAATGGGGATTATTTTGCCTCAGCATAATGAAACGAGTGCGGAGAGAAAAGACAGAAAATGTAAAAGTGGCTGACATAACCCTTTTACTATCCTGAAATTTCTTTTTATGAATCTTCTCTTGTCTTTTAAAAAGTCGCTTTTTGAACGATAAACGGGGACAAGGTTTATTGTATTTGTCAATGACATATACCCCAGAACTTCTGTGCTTGCCCCGAAAATCGATATATTTGAGATTTTTAGTAACTCTAAAAACTCATTATTAATCCCGTGTGCGTTTTCTAAATTTAACGCACATTTACCCCTTTTGTGTTTTTTTATAAAATCTTGCACTACAGAAATTATATTGTGTTCAATCTTTTCACAACAAATATCTAAAATATAACAACCGTTTTCCTTGCTTGTCTTAAGCGGTACATTTTCCAAAATTGCACATCCTTGTCTGCTTATAGTATAGGCCTCTTGTATACGTTAAACTATCAGAGTATAGTTTGAAACTTCTACAACCTTAGTATAGTTTTTTGACTGTTTCGGAGTTTTAAATTCAGGATTCGTAATGTTATATTGCTATTAGAATATTTGTTTGCTAGAATTGCACTAGCGTACACAGGACAAGGGTACACATATATGAATTTAATGGCTCTATTTAATTCGCCTAAAAAAGATGACTATTTTAACTCTCACCCAGACGGAGTTTTTGTTATAGCTCCGGATGGAAAAATTCTGGATTTGAATTTGAAGATTGTTGAAATATTTGGCTTTTCCCGCTTTGATATGATAGGCCAATTCTTTTCACAGTATGTTCAAGGCGGCAGCACGCTTCTGAATAAAATTGTTGCTCAGGGAAAACCTTCTGTTTCAAAAGCAACGGTAGCTTCAAATGATGAAAAGTATGTTGAAGTTTCAGCCTTTCAAAATAAAGAAACCCAAAAAGTTTACGTTGCAATTAGAGATGTTACCCAAAGCTATAAAATGCAAAACCTCGTAAATGGTGAATTTGAAATAGCAAAAAAAATTATCGATGAAAAAAATACTTACCTTTCTCACGTTTCTGACGACTTTACCTCTGCAATTGAATCTATAGAAGGCTTTTCTAAAGCGCTCTTAGAGGGAATAGGCGGACCTCTTGTTCCTAAGCAGGCAAAATATGTTAGCATTATCAATAAAAATTCTGCTGACCTGCAGTTTGATTTAGAAAATATGTTCAAATTTTTCGAACTCGAGTCAAATCTTGTTGAGTATGACTATAAGAATTTTGACTTTGTAAATCTCCTAAACGGTATAGTTAAAAAATACGAAGACCGTTTTAAATCAAAGGGATTGGCATTTTCACACGACTTTACAGGACTCGCTTCTCGTAATTGCTGCCTGGATCAAAATGTTATCGAAAGTTTGTTTACAATACTCCTTGAAGCTCTTATGAGAACTTCGGATGTAGGTACTTGCACATTTTACGCGGGGAATCCCCCCCTCGATTTTTTGCAAAAATACAGCTTTGAGGCCGCATCGGAAGAGGATGTTAAGAACTATGCAATGTTTGAACTGAAAGATACTTCAAGCTTTTTAACGGATGAAGAACTGGAAAACATATTCAATCCGTATTATTTCAGTCACACAATTCCAAAAAAATCTGTCGGAGTAAAATTTGCTTTTCCGGTAATAAGAAAGTATCTCAAAAATATGCGCGGCGATATGTGGATATACTCGAAGGCAGGTCAAGGCACTATGTATAGCTTTGTAATTCCCTTGGAGAAGATAGTATAACGGGAGTACCACTGAATGGCAGGAGTTATCCTAAAGAACGTTTCAAAATCTTACGGAAAAAATCTCATATTGGACGATATCAATCTTGAAATAAAAGATCGCGAGTTTTGTGTACTTGTCGGAGCTTCGGGATGCGGCAAATCTACTCTTTTGAGAATGATTGCAGGACTTGAAAGTGTAACCAGGGGAAAAGTTTTCATAGGTGAAAAATGCGTTAATGACGTTCACCCCAGAGACAGGGATGTGGCTATGGTTTTTCAAAGCTATGCACTCTATCCGCAAATGAATGTCTATGAAAATATGGCTTTTCCACTTAAAATGCGCAGCGTAAAGAAAAATGAAATTCAGAGAAGAGTAAAAAATGCAGCGGAGATATTAGGCCTTACCGAATACTTAAAAAGAAAGCCCAGAGAGCTTTCCGGCGGCCAAAGACAGCGCGTTGCTTTAGGCCGTGCTATAGTACGCGAACCCGCAATTTTTCTGATGGATGAACCCCTGAGTAATCTCGACGCTAAACTGCGCGTTCAAATGAGAAGCGAAATTAAAAGATTGCATAAAGCGTTAAAAACAACTTTTATTTATGTGACACACGATCAGGTTGAAGCCCTGACCATGGGTGATAGAATAGCTGTACTTGATGGCGGGAAAGTGCAGCAAATAGATACGCCGCAAAATATTTATGCAAAGCCGGACAATATTTTTGTCGCAACTTTTATGGGCGCTTCTCCAATGAATATTATTCCTGCCGAAGTTGACGAAGACGGCATTTTAAACATCGAAAATGCCTTTGTCCAACTTGATGAATACCAAAAGCGCATACTTAACGGCAGAAGTGAAATTCTACTCGGACTTCGCCCCGAGGCCATAGTTCATCAAAAATGTTTCTTTAATTACAATAGCACACTGCGTTTTAATGCTCATATCGAGTTTGATGAAACGCTCGGCTCCCAAAAACTTGTATACTTCCATCTAAACGGTGCAAAATGCAGTGCCAGAACTGAGTCTTTTGTCGATACTTCACACACTCTTGAATTTTGCGCCGATATGAAAGAAGCTCACTTTTTTGACAAAGAGTCGGGTATGCGCTTAGAATAGTGCTATACTTCTATTGTTTTCCTTCTTCCTCTCTATCGTCTTCCACCCAGACATAAGTTTGGGAAAATGCATCCTTAAAAGGATTGGCACTAAAATCAGTACGCAAAAACGGGTTTTGGGCGCTGCTTTCAAGTTTATTTAATTTTTCCAGAATTCTTTCGAATTGTTCTTTTATGTTCATAAGCATAACTTCCGGCAATATAGGCCACATTGTATTATCTAACTTTGAGCTGCCCAATTAATCCCCCGAAAGCCTAATCTTTTGACCTAGCCTGAAAAGCATTAAATTTTTACGAAGAATACACTACTATTATGTTCCAAAGTCATGTGCAGCTTTCTTTTGGTATGTTTTGTAATTTCTTTTGACTTTTTTAAAAAAATCATTAATTTGTATTAGAAGGTCGAAAAAAAGGTTAATAAAATATCTTGATATAGCGGCTCTTTTGACATGTTAAGAAATGTCACAAAGTAAACCTCAAATTAAAGTTCACGCTAAAAGTTGCCGATAAACATGTTAATTAGAACCATGGAGGCAAGAACATTATGGGTATGGCAGCAAGCCAAGCAAGATTTCTAGGTCTTACGGCCAGAAAAACAAACGTTGAATACGAGGGTCAACAGGTTAACCAACAGAGAACAGTGTTGGCAAACGAGTCTTCCGGACTTTTTAACCAGATGTTAACTCTTCAGGTACCTGTGCCTCCGAGTGCAACAGACTACTACAACACCCGCTATACGTTCTCCGGCGTTGGTGCTGATTATACAATTACTCAAACTTCTGCCGGAACAGGTTCAAATGCAGGCCTTTATAACATTGTTATCCAGTATGACGAAACCAAAAACGTTGGTTTCTCAAATTCACCTATTTCTAAAAACGTACCTATCTACTTTGATAAATCAAGCGGTACCGCAATACCTACAAAAATGATTATAGGTGGAACAGAATACGCTATGACTGTCGCAGATAAAAATGGTGACGATAAAGGCAACCTTGCGGCAATCTATGAAACAATTGCAAAACAAGTACCCGGAAGAGACCCATCAAATGAAACATTCTATAAATATACCTATAAACCGGGCGAAGTTGGCGAAAGAACTTACTATATCTCATCTTATGACATTGATAAGATTTCCGGCAGCATTCCGGATGATCCTGCTCAGTCTTACATTAACGGCTTGAGTCAATACTATGCTGCTGAAACCACAGTTAAATCTGAAACTAAAGGTACAGCTTCATTTACTACAACTACAGACGGAAGATTTGAAGAAGTTCTTATTAACTCTGTTGATGACCCTGATATGAATGCCACGCTTGCAGGCAGACAGTTTGACCTTACTTTAAAAACAGTTCAAGACGATCTTGGCTATGCCGAAGCAATGAAACAATATGAATATGACAAAATGAAATATGAAAGAGCAATTCAAGATATCAATGCGAGAACAGAAGTTCTTCAACAACAAGACAGGACTCTTGAATTGAGACTAAAACAGTTAGATACTGAGCAAAAAGCGCTATCAACAGAAATGGAAGCGGTTCAATCCGTTATCAAAAAGAACGTGGAAACAACGTTCAAAACGTTTGCCTAAAAAACGGCAAACGTTTTCTCCCCGTTTACAATGCACAAAACCCCGAATAATTTCCGGGGTTTTGTGCATTTTGACTTTTTTAAAAAAATCATTAAAACAACACTGAGTGTGAAACCGCGAACTTTCATCCAAAGTATGAGATTTTTACTGTAAACGGGTGAGGGCTTTAGGTGGGCGTATAGTCTATAATGAAATAGATACAGAAGTATTCTGTTTTCAGTCAGGAAATCATCCCCATAGGAGCAATAATGGCTTACAAGAATGATTCAGAGTTAGTAATAGCAAATAAATATGGTGCGGCAAGCTCTCTTGCAAAGGCCGAATTGTATGAAACTTACGACCGTTTAAGGGACCTTACTGTTTCAGGCTATGCTGCAGCAGGCTCGGGTTTTGGTTCGGGCGGTAACTTTTTATGGCAGTTGGCAAGCCTTTTTTCGCCCTCTTCATTCATGCCGCTAATGGGCGGCTCTCAAATGATGAATATTCCAGGTACTTCTTACTGGTCTCCTGTAACGGGCAGTGTTACCTCTATACCCGGAGGCACATCTTCCTTTGGTATAGGAGGACTTGGTTCATATCCGGGATTCCCTTCAGGTGCAGCTCCTATTTCCTGGGGCTTTGGCACAGACGGTGTCCCTACAGGCGGTGCTGCAGGCCTTGCAACCGGTTATGCAGTTTCTGCTGCAGGTGTTACTGCATTAAACACAGCTTCATATGCCATGGGAACCGGTGCAGGTTTTAGTTTTGGTCAAAATATCGTACTGCCTGTTGCAGGTATGGTTTCCGGGTGGGGCGGTATTATGCAGTCCATGGCTCCGTATTTGGGTGAGTGGGGCTTAGGGGCAATTGTTATGGGTAACTTGATGCAAGGTACCGGTAATGCTGCAGTTTCGGCTTATCAGAATATTACCGGAAGAATCACCTCTAACGCAGATACTATTCTTTCAGATAAGGTAAGAAATATAGAAACCGTAGTCAAGATGTTAGACACTCAGGCGGAAGTTGTCAGAAAACGTCTTAAAGACAGTATTGAAGGCGACAATAAGCTTATTCAAAATATGTAGACATAAAGACTTTGTCAATCCTTTGGGTGGGGGTTATACTTCATTCCATTTGATACTTAAAGATTTTTATTACGATTTACATTTTTGAATTGCTAAAATAAAATCAGGAAGCTAAAATAAATTTAAACAAAGGGATTATTTTAGAGGAATGATATGGCAATAGAAATAGATTTAAATAAGTCGACCGCAAAGACATCTTTTGATTACAACTTTTTAGTGCGTCGTATGTGGCCTTATGTTAAACCCGTACTTTTCAGAGCGTTTTTAGGACTGTTGGTTGCCCTTCCTCTGGGTCTTTTGGATTCGGCTACAGCTTTTATATTAAAGCCATATATAGACATAGTTATTTTAGATAAGCCTTGGGTTGTGAAAGGTTTTTCGATTACCCGTGATATTTTTGCTTTAGCGGTCCCCTGGCTCATTATAGGTTTTGCCATTATGCAAGGATTTTTAAAATACTTAAACAACTACCTTGTAGACTGGGTCAGTTTTACGATATCAAATGCAATCAAATTCGACCTTTTTAAGAAGTTAACAACAATGGACTCTAAATTCTACGACACCAATTCTTCCGGTATAGTCCTGGGCAGGTTTTTATCAGACCCCGACACTGCTTCAAGGAGCTTCATTACTTCCCTGAAGGATATCATCACGGCTGCCACAAGTTCAATAGGCCTTATCGTCGTTCTCCTCTGGAACGGTTGGAAGCTTGCGATAGTTGGCGTAGTGGTTCTTGTATGTGCATTTTTGCCTGTGGCGCTCATTAGAAAAAAAATCAAAAAAACTTCACTCGCTACAATGGTTTTAGGGGGTGGCATAAATACAAACTTTAACGAAACCTACCATGGTAATAAAATTATCACAGGCTATTGCCTGAAAGAAAAATTTGACAATAGATTTAAAAGGCAAATAAGGGAAGCATTCGAGCTTGCAATCTCCCTCACAAAGCGTGTGGGGTGGATGTCTCCCATAATGTATCTTATTGCAAGTATCGGTATTGCAGTTGTTTTGCCATTCGGTAACCACCTCATAATTACGGGGGAAATGACAGTTGGCTCTTTGGCAAGCTTTATTACCGCACTTTTACTTTTATATAAGCCCGTAAAAACTCTGGGTAATACTCTTACAAACATTCAAAATACCTTTGTTTCTATCAGTCGTGTATTTGAGCTTTTCGACTTGCAGCCCGAGATTAAAGACAAGGAAGATGCAAAAACTTTTGATGGTGTATACGAAAATATCACATTTCAAAATGTGTTTTTTGAATACAAGAAAGGCGCCCCCGTTCTTAACAATATTAATCTAACGGTTAAAAAAGGTGAAGCTATTGCATTAGTTGGTAATTCCGGTGGAGGCAAGTCTACTATGGTAAATCTCCTGCCTCGCTTCTATGATGTTACGAGCGGTTCAATCACGATAGACGGTACAGATATCAGAGACTATAAAATTACTTCTCTAAGGGGTGCAATCTCGGAAGTATTCCAAGACAACTTTCTTTTCTCCGGAACAATAAGGGGTAATATTTTGATGGGTAAAGAAGATGCAACAGATGAAGAGATTGCAGAAGTTGTAAAAGGTGCTTGCATTGATGAATTTCTTGGCACATTGCCGGATGGGATAGATACTTATATAGGTGAGCGTGGAACTACTCTTTCGGGCGGACAGAAACAACGTGTAGCAATAGCGCGTGCTATGATTAAAAATTCTCCTATTCTTGTTTTGGATGAAGCTACTTCTGCCCTGGATAACAAGTCCGAAGCAATAGTTCAAAAAGCCCTTGAGAATCTCATGAAAGACAAAACGGTTTTTGTAATTGCACACAGGCTTTCAACTATTCAAAACTCAGATAAAATTGCTGTTATAAATGAGGGTGAGTTAAAAGAACTCGGTACCCATAGTGAACTTCTGAAAATTGAAAACGGAAACTATAGATACCTTTACGAGATGCAATTCCAAAAAACCGGCGTATAATTTTAACTATTTGTAAATTTATGTTACAAAAGTCTTATTCTGTGAAAAAGAGTGCCTTTTAATTACTTTATATACTTAGTAGCAGTAAAGTATATAAAAAGGATATGTAAAATGGCAACCGGAGTTCATGATGTAAAATACGGGGACACCATCTGGGGAATCGCTAAAAACATCCTCAAGAATGAAGGTAAAGAAGCGTCAAATGCTGAAATTCTAAAGTTGGTAAACCTTTTTGCTGAAAATTCAGGCAGAGATCCAAATAAAATCTATGCGGGAGAAAGCATTGACCTTACGCTATTTAATGACCCCAAAGCCCAGAAAACTGAAAATGTAGATACTGTAGAGTTTTCTACTACTGCATCTCAGACACAAGATACAGCAGTCGCAACAGCTCAAAAAACAACTAAAAAAACAGATCAAAGCGACACCAAACTTTACGAAGCATATTTGACTAAACTTAAAGAAGTTTCCGACAGAGTACAAGAAGGCTTCTCGGTAAGCGGCTTTGAAGATACTTTTGCATTTGTCAGCAAGGAATATTACAACAGCAACGATACAACACTTAAGGGCCAATTATATAAAGATGCTATAGAAGAACTTGCTGCGGGCGAGCTTAAAAAATATGATACTTCGGGCGACTTGGCGCTCAATCTTACCGAGTATAAAGAACAGCAAAAAGACATTTACAAATTATTATTCGGTGGCTTCATGTCATCTGCTGAACTAAATAACATCTTCAACAGTTCAGAATGGTTGGACAAAATAGAGAATGATTTTACTATTAAAGATGCCGATGGCGACGGTTCTTTAAGTAAAAGTGAACTTGCGACCGCCTTTGCTTACAGTGACTTCGGTACCGCATTTTTATCAAATGGTTCTTCGCGTTCGATAAAAGGCTACGATGGTAGAATTTCCCTAACAATGCAAGACCGCGAACTCAGAGAAGATGAATTCAGCAAGTTGCACAATAAATTCTTTTCAACTGCAAAAACAGCATAGTATATCTATTAAATAAAAAGTTACTTCTACTGCCCGAAAGGGCAGTTTTTACATTCAATTAACAATAAAACAATACTCTTCATGTTAGACTGTAAATATGAAACATAACGAGTTTAAAATACACAGCCAGTTTCCTCCTGCAGGCGACCAACCAAAGGCTATAAATGAACTCGTGCAAGGTTTGGAAAGCGGTATGGACTCCCAAACGCTTTTAGGCGTTACGGGTAGCGGCAAAACATACACTATTGCAAATGTCATCCAAAAGGTTCAAAAACCGACTCTGGTTATAGCTCACAACAAAACATTGGCAGCCCAATTATATAACGAGTTTAAGGAACTTTTCCCCGAAAACGCCGTAGAATATTTTATAAGCTACTACGACTATTACCAACCCGAAGCATACATACCGAGAACAGATACCTTTATTGAAAAAAGTGCTACAATAAACGATGAAATAGACAGATTGCGACACAATACAACGCGCTCACTGTATGAAAGAGATGACGTTATTGTTATTGCTTCTGTCAGTTGTATATACGGTTTGGGTCTTCCGGAAAATTATTTTAAAGGTTCCCTGAAGCTTGAAACAGGCCGGGAAATCGACCGGCAAGACCTCCTGCTTCATTTGGTTTCAACCAGATATGAACGCAATGATGTCGAGCTAAAACGTGCAACCTTTCGCGCACGAGGGGATGTTGTTGAAATTATGCCGAGTTATGAAAAAATAATAACCCGCATAAGTTTCTTTGGAGATGAAATAGAAAAAATTTCCCGTATTGACCCCGTTACCGGAGAAATCCTTGAGACTATTAACGAGATTGTTATATATCCTGCCGTGCATTATCTTGCCTACGATGACGCAATGGATGAAACAATCGAACTCATCAGGCTTGAACTTCGCCATCGTTTGAATGAGCTGAACGCACAAAATAAACTTGTTGAAGCACAAAGACTTGAGCAGCGGGTAAGATACGATATTGAAATGATAAAAGAAATGGGTTATTGCTCAGGTATTGAAAACTATTCCAGAATTATTGAAAGGCGCGCAGTCGGAACACCGCCCGCCACGCTGCTTGAGTATTTTCCGAAAAATTTCCTTGTAGTTATAGACGAATCCCACGTTACCCTGCCTCAAATTCGAGGCATGTATTTTGGTGACCGCTCAAGAAAAGACACCCTTGTTGAGTACGGTTTCAGGCTTCCTTGTGCCAAGGACAACAGGCCGCTAAACTTCGAAGAATTTTCAGACCGCGTAGGGCAGAAGATTTTTGTTTCTGCAACGCCTGCAGACTTTGAAAGAGAAACTTCCGCCCAGATAGTAGAGCAAATTATACGCCCGACAGGACTGCTTGATCCGGAGATTGATGTCAGGCCGACTCAAGGGCAGGTTGATGATTTAATTGCAGAAATTGAAAAAATATCCGAGAAAAAAGAACGCACTCTTGTTACAACTCTCACAAAACGCATGGCTGAAGATTTAACAGAATATCTCACACAAAAAAATGTGCGCGTAAGATACCTGCACTCCGAAGTGCTTTCCCTGGAGAGAGTTGAAATTCTTCGTGACCTAAGGTTGGGTGAGTTTGACGTTTTGGTCGGGGTTAATCTTCTTCGTGAAGGACTTGATATACCGGAAGTCTCACTCGTAGTTATTATGGATGCCGACAAAGAAGGATTTTTAAGAGGAGCAACTTCCTTAATACAGACCATAGGCCGTTCTGCAAGAAACTCTTGCGGTCGTGTAGTAATGTATGCCGACAAAATGACAGATTCTATGAAGCGGGCAATCGGTGAAACAAACAGAAGACGAAAACTCCAGATGGAGTTCAACAAAGAGCATAATATCGTGCCCAAAACAATTAAGAAGTCTGTAGAGAACAATCTCCTCTCCATTGTAGCAAGCTATAGAAGCCTTGAAGACATTATTGCGGACGAACTTGTCAATATGGAAATCGAAATCAAAGATATTCCTAAAGTTCTCAATAAACTTGAAAAAGATATGCTCAAGGCAGCAAAAATCCTTGATTTTGAAAGAGCTGCAGATATCAGAGACCAGATAAAAAAATTGCGCGAAATGCTCTAATTAATGATTGTTTGGCAGACTTGCTTTATCCAGATGCTCCCTAAAGAAGTCCGTTTTTATATTTACTTTTTTGCCTATCTCAAGAAGCATAAGCGCTAAGGTTCTGTCTTGATCTTTATTTTTTGAAGTTTCAATATGTTCCATTAAAACGGGCAATTTTTTGAAAATTCTTTCAAAATAAGCATTTTGGGCTGAGCGTATATCAACATTTAAATCAAGCTTCTCTATAGCTTCTGTCATTTTTAGGAAATTTTTTGCAACCTTTATATCAAGCGTATCGGAAAGTTTTATCATTTCATATTTGAATTTTTTGTTCATGATATCGCCTGAATGTGACTTGTTTAAATTTATTTCAAAGCGGTCAGCTTCATTTTTAATGAGAGTTAATTTGTGCATTAAATTCTCGTCGGTGAAGTCTTCTGCCTTTGAAAGCAATTCATCCAGATATATGGCAAGTGTGTAACGTGCACTTAGCCTGAATATATCAGGAATATCCATGCCTAAATCCATAAGATATGATACTGTCGATTTCATATCAACATAGAAATCCTCATTCCGCTTTGCTAGTTTTTCAAGTTTAGAGTGCAAAATCTTCTCTAAAATAATTTTTCTTTTGTCAATAAGAACATCTTTAAGGGTATAATAAGTATCTGAAAAGTCTTGGCTTATTGCTTTTGTAGTTTCAACAAGAGGCGATACCATAAAGGCTGCCACAACAGCTTTTTTGTTTTCACTATATTCAGATGCCGTATTAAACGGCTTGACGCTACAGCAGAATTCTCCGTTTGAATATTGCATCAACACAAATGTCATATCACTTTTTTCCAAAGTTATTTCTGACGTTACTTCAACTCTGCCGATAATAAGTCTGGAATCGCCGTTTTTCACTGCCTTATAGTTAAGTCTCTTAACTCTGTAGCAATATATATTAGTAGTTTCATCCTCTTCTTCAAAAACAGATGAAATGGCCCAGTGGCTTACAATTTGCTCTACACTTATTCTTGCGGGTTTTACAAACATGTTATATATATTTTTCCCGTCAACCATTTCAGGAATATTACTTTTTGCCTTCTGCAAAATTGAAAGAAACTTCTTTTCATAGTCATTGTCTGTGAAATCATTTGCCAATTCAAGCGCTCTGGCCGCATAACACATTATTTGTACGGTTTCTATGCCTGAAATTTCTGCAAAAAACCAACCGCAGCTCGTAAACATGAGCATTGCCTGTCTTTGGATTTCCAGCAGCTTTATAGCTTTAATCTTTTCTTGCTGAGAGAGTTTTTTCTTAGCGTGTTCACTCAAGAATTTATCAATATTTTCAGGACTTCTGTCTAATATAATTTCAATATATTCGTTCCTTGCGTAAGCAAAGTCTTTAAAATATTTTTCACTTTCAATGCGGCATAGGACGATAAGTTCATCACGCAGATAATTGAGAGCATCTCTTAACGGCCCTCTCCATTTCTGGTTCCACCCCGGCATAGCACCTGTTGAGCAACCGCAGTCCTCCTTCCAGCGGCAAACTCCGTGAGAACAGCTCCAAGATGACTCCGATTTTATGTCGCACTCGTACATTGGAGGATATTTTTCCAGAAAATATCCGTAGTTTGCTACTGTGAAATCGTATTCTTTTGCGCCTAGTGCTAAAATATAAGAAAGGGCCATATCCCCAAACTTTGTGTGATGGCCGTAACTTTCACCATCA
>Ga0153944_1000458_pt1 | contig 17496 bp, 15 predicted proteins | sample TSNJ028MetaG_FD_104703 | JGI IMG/M metagenome (GOLD analysis project Ga0153944, IMG submission 104703) | Attine ant fungus gardens microbial communities from New Jersey, USA - TSNJ028 MetaG | ecosystem: Host-associated > Fungi > Mycelium > Unclassified | place: USA: New Jersey, Wharton State... | reverse complement strand
GGTTTAATATACTTATCAAAAATAAACTGGAAGAACGTGGACACGAGACTATTTTGAGCTTCTTGCGCAAAATTATCCTTCCCAAAGACATAAAAATGGTTGTAGATATAGACCCGAGTGATATTCTATGATAATTCAAGGTGAAACAGGCTCAAAAAAAACATCTTTGCTGGTCGACAAATATGTCGACCTTGTAAATGCCGGTGTTGACTGTTCTAAAATTCTTGTGCTTGTCCAGAATGCTTCAAAGCGTACTAAATTTAAAAACGCCGTCAAAGCAAAGCTTAACAGGGGAGCTTTTTCAAAACTCAATATCTACACCTTCTTCGGCCTCTGTTATAACCTTGTTCTGGACTATTGGCCAATGGCGGAGAATACTATCAAAAACCCCGACACGGTTTTCGAGCCGAATATGTGCAGTCTCGAAGTTTCGCAGTATATTTTTAAAAAGTGCATAGATAAAACAAAGTTTAGCGGATACAACTCTAAAATGAACCTCCTGCATCAACTCTTAAGGCGCTATTCTCTTATTGTTCAAAACTCGCTCTCTGACAGTGAAGTAGAAGAGCGTACAAAAGTTTTGAAAGAATCCTTCACCGATGAAGCCCGTAATGCAATAGGTTTATATAAAGCAAAAACGCTCTCCCTGAGGGCTTTTGACTACTTGAGGCAGGTCTTGATATTTTCTTATTTATACAAAAATGTAGAGAACCCTTTCGAATATGTCTTTTTAGACGACGGCGACGAAATAACCCCTGCCTGTTTTGAGTACTTAAAGTACGTTAAACCGACGGTGAAAAACTTTTTTATAGCCCACGACAAACTCGGCTCTTCCAGGCTCGGATATTTAAGCGCGCGCATAACGGACTTTGAGGACTTTTTAAAAGAGGATTCAATAGATACCGAAAACAAAAAGCCTGAAGCCCTCGCGCTTTTTGAAAATATAAAGAACGGAAAACTCTTCAAACCCTCGGGTATGCACTTTCAAAGCGTTATAAGGCGCGATGAGATGATATCCGAAGTCATAGAAAGGATATCCGAATTACTGAAAAAAGGCGTTAAACCTTCAGACATAGCTATAGTCACTCCCTGCATAGACGAAAGCCTTAAATATTTTTTAAAAGATTTAAAAACGGACAAATTTTTTCTTTCAGGAAATGAAAAGTTGACACAAAATCCTTACGTAAAAGGCGCCTTGACGTTTTTGAAAATTCTCAATTCTCCCCTTGAGCTCGTTTATGCACTCCAAAGTCTTTCAGGAGTTGAATACAGGTCATTTTGTTTAAAAATACTAAAACTTTCCATGACACAGGCGCTTTCCGGCCCTGATACGGCAATAGTCGAAACATTTGCCAAAGAAGTCAAAGACCTTCCCCCGTCAGAGCAGCTTTACAGGATTTGTACAAACTATCTCCATGATGCTGATGAAGTAAGTGTTTTTAAACTCAACCAGTTAATAAAGCAAATTAAAGACTTTGAGACAATTTTCGGAATCAAAGAGACAAAAGGGTATCTTTTTGACCAACTTGAGCACACAATAATTTCGGAAAATCCTCTTTCACAGGAGGAAATACCCGAAAACTCAATAGTTATAGGCACAATGCAAAAAATGGCAGACAATGAAATAAAGGCCGACTATTATTTCTGGCTCGATATTTCGAGCAGTGAATGGCTCAAACAGGACATCGGCCCCTTGTATAATTCCTGGGTTTTTCAAAAAGACTGGAAGAAAAAAGACTTTGAAGTAAGTGACAATATCGAACTTACGCTTGATAAAACGGCGCGCCTCTTGAGAAAGCTTTACCTGTGTGCGAAAAAGTATGTGTATGCTTACTCCAGCGTGTATGATGCGGCAGGTGTCGAGAACTTCGGCGGAATCAACAAGTTCTTCATGCAGGAGAGCAAAAACACAAAAAAAAGTTTTAAAATTGTCCCACGCCCCGACCAGAAACCTGTCTTGGAATACAAGGGCGGAAAGCTTGCAGTGAGTGCTGTCGCAGGTTCGGGCAAAACAACAGTTATGTTGGCCCTCATTTTAAAACTCCTTGAAAGCGGCGTGAGCGCTGAAAATATTTTCGTACTTACTTTCATGGAGTCTGCTGCCCGTAATTTCAAAGAGCGTATCAAGGAAAGTTTTCCGCATCTGAACGAGCTTCCCCATATTTCAACTATCCATGGCCTGGCGCTTAGAGTCTTAAGGGAAAACAACAACCACGCGTATATCGGACTGGATGAGGATTTTGAAATTGTTGACGAGCAGCGCAGGCTGGAATTCTTAAGAGAAGTAATATTCTCTCTTGAGATGGAAGCTTCAAATATAGAACTTTACGACAGAGCAATCTCTGTCTTTAAAAACAGTCCCGAAAGCAGCATTCAAAATGTCAAAAGCCCTCTGTTTAAAAAAGTCTTTGAGGGGTATTCACACCTTTTGGCGCAAAATAATTCCATAGACTACGACGACCTTTTATTGTGCGCGCTTAAACTTTTGAAAATTAATACTGACGTCAGGGAGCACTACGGAAATCTTGCAAAATATATTATCGAGGACGAAGCGCAGGACTCAAGTTCTCTACAGCAGGAGCTGATAACTATTTTAGGTGGAAAACACGGAAATATTATTCGGTGCGGTGATGTCAACCAGTCTATTATGGCAACCTTTACAAATTCAGATGTCGTGGGCTTCAGGCGGTTTATAGATGAAAATAAAAATATTAAAATGGACCATTCTCAAAGATGCTCCAGGGACGTCTATACTCTTGCAAACTCTCTGATAGACGAAGCAAGCGCTACGGGCATCGATGCTTTTTTAGATGTTAAAATGCAGCCGGTTGAGGGTAAAAACCCTGTTTGGCCTGACGGGGCAGACTTAAAAGTATTTGAGACCCAAAATGACGAACGCGCTTTTATAGTTCAGAAACTGAAAAGCATTTTTCAAGAAGACTCCAAAGCAACTGCGGCAGTGCTTTTAAGGAGCAATTTGAGCGTGGCTGATTGGGCGGGGTATATGGAAAGCAACTCTATTGAAACCGTGACCAGAACAGACGTACTCATAAACAACCCTGTTTATGAGCTTGTCCTTGCAGTGTTTAACTTTATTCTTGACCCGCGCGACAATGTCCGTGTTTTAAAGTTGTTTGAAATCTTCAGAAAACACGGTTTTTACAAGGACGACAACGGTCTTGAGGAGTATGTAAAAAGCTCTGACGAACCCTTTATTACACGCGACGCCCAGGATTTTTCCGTGTGGTGGGATTTGGATTATTTTATAAGGCGCTCTTTTTTGTCCGCAACAGAACTTTCGTTAGAAATCGGGGATTTTTATTTCAAAAACAGCAGCGCTAAAGCCAATATAATATTAATTTCCTTAATTATAAATAAAATCCAGAGACAGGTGAAAACGTTTGAAGAGTTGGCTGCCAAGATGAATGATGCGGCAAATAAACCCAACCGTTTCGGAATTAAATTTTTTGATACGGAAACTTCTGACACCCTTGAGGGCAAAGTGCAGATTATGACGCTGCATAAGAGCAAAGGAGATGAGTTTGATTTTGTATTTGTGCCTGAAATGTCTTCGGATAACATAAACCTCAGAGTTGATGATGTTAAACTTAAGAAAAACACCACCTTTACGGAGTCGCTAAAACCTGTGCGCAGAGACGATGAAGAGCTGAAAAAAGAGATAGTCAGGGAAAACTACAGGTTGTTGTATGTTGCCATAACACGGGCAAAAAAAGCTCTGGTACTCAGCTGTGCAAAAAATTACAAAGTTTACTCCAAAATGCGCGAAGTTACCCCTTGCGAATTTCTAAAAGAAAGGAGGGGATAAGATGCTTGTCGATACTTACAATACCCACTCTTTAAAACTCCTTGAAGAAAATCCGCAAGAGTTTAAAAAGAAATACATAGACAAGACGGCCTTTATACACAGTGCCCCGGAAGCGGAAGAGGGGAAGAAATTTCACGCGCTTATTTCTTACTACTTTAAGGGTTTTGATATTTCCAAGTTTGAAAATGTCTTGGATGAAACCGAAAAAGCAATTTGGGAAAAGCTCAAAACAAGTGATATGCTTAAAAAGAACTATGTTGCAGTTGAACACTCTTTTCTGATAAAGGAAAAAAGCTTTTTCCTGAACGGAAGATTCGACGCTGTTTATAAAGAAAATGACAGTTATACGGTTGTAGACTGGAAAATGAAGACACTGCCCAAAGATCCCGAAGAAGACTTGCAGAGTGTTGTTTACCTCTATTGCGCAGGCAAAATTTTCGATACCGAAAATATTTCAATGCTTTACTTCTCGCTTACAACACACGAAAGAGCTTTTGTGAAACTCTCTTCACCGGAGAAATATTTAGAGCGCATAGAAAAAATTATCGCATCAATTTAGTGCATCAATTTGGTTAAAATTTCAGGCTCATCATCTGTCACAAGAACGGTGTGCTCAAAATGCGCCGAAGGTTTCTTGTCTGTGGTTGAAACAGTCCAACCATCGTCGTGCAGATAGACTTCGTCTCCGCCAAGGTTTACCATAGGTTCAATCGCTATAGTCATGCCGGGCTTCAAAACAAGTTTGTTTCCTACGCGGTAGTTGAAAACAAACGGGTCTTCGTGCATACTTCTGCCCACGCCGTGTCCGCCGTATTGCCTTACAATCCCCAGTTTTTCAGGGTTTATAACATCTTCAATTGCTCCCGACACATCGTCAAGCAGGTTCCCGTTTCTCATTTTCTCAATGCCTGCGAAAAGTGAGCGTTCTGTAACATCCATAAGATGTTCCAACTCGGGACTGATTTTGCCCACTGCATAAGTCCATGCGCTGTCGCCCACAAGGCCTTTGTACGTTGCGCCGACATCTATGGCTATAATGTCTCCTTCTTTTAAAATCCTGTCTTTCGAGGGAATGCCGTGTACGACTTCATCATTTATGGAAGCGCAGATTGAGCCTTTAAAGCCGTTATAGCCCAAAAATGAAGGGATGCACTTGTTGTCTTTAATTATCTTGTTAGCGATTTCGTCCAACTCTAATGTGCTTATGCCTGGCGCCACAACCTTTACCATTTCCTGGTGAACAAGAGCAACAACGTGTCCCGCCTGTCTCATAAGTTTAATTTCTTCTCTGGATTTCCTTGTAATCACTCTTCGGTCCTTATGCTGTCCATCTCGGAGTCGTCGGGTTCAATGTCTGCTAATTCTTTAATTTCTTCCCAAACCTCATCTATAGGCTTGTCAGCGTCTATTTCTTCCAGTATACCCTTTTCCTTGTAAAACTCAAGCAATGGAGCAGTTTCTTTAAAGTAGGTTTTAAACCTTTCCTGCGCAACCTCTTCCGTGTCGTCAGAGCGTTTTGAAAGTTTTTCACAGCATATGTCGCAGCAGTTATCAATTTTTGGCGGTGAACTTTTTTTATTGTATATCATTCCGCACTTAGGACAAAAACGCCTGTTGACAAGTCTTTCAACAAGGGTGTCAGTCGGGATATCAAAGTAAAAGGCAACAATTTCCTTCTTTTCGCCTATTTCTTTAAAAACATCTTCTAAAAGTTTGGCCTGTTCAATGCTTCTCGGATACCCGTCAAGAATATAACCGTGTTCTGTGTCAGGTTCAAGTATCCTTGTTTTTATGATATCGGCAACAATTCTTGCGGGAACAAGCTGTCCTTTGTCCATATAGGACTTTGCTTCCAGACCGTACGGAGTTTCCTTTTGCACGTGTTTTCGCAAAAGCGAGCCAGTGTCTATGTGAGGCAAATGCAGCTTATTAGAAAGGTTGGCTGTCTGAGTACCTTTTCCGCATCCGGGCGGCCCGAGAAAAATAAAAATTTTATCCATTAAAACTTCCCCATATATTTTACTATTGCTTACTATTGCTGTAAAAAGCTTTCATAATTTTTAGCTAACATGTGCGTTTTAATTTGATTTATAAAGTCTAACGCTACACCTACCATGATGATTAGTGATGTTGCACCTAAACCCTGAAATGTAGTTATATGTGTTAATTTACTTGCAACCGTAGGAATTAAGGCTATTATACCCAATGCCATCGCACCTATAAAGGTTATTCTTGTAAGTATTTCATCAAGTTTGTCTGCAGTAGGCTTACCGGGCTTTATCCCGGGGATTGCCGAGCCGTACTTTTTAAGATTGTTTGCAATCTCTTTGGGCTGCATACTCGGAATAATTGATGCATAGAAAAATGTTAAAAGTACGATAAGCGCAAAGAACGTTATATAATAGCCCGGACTGTCAGGACTTAAGAAAAGCGTCATTTTTTGCAGCAGGCTCTGAAGTGCAGGGTTTTGCATTTTAAGTTGTTGGACTGCGCTCAAAACTGTTGTGGGGAACAGCAATATTGCAACTGCAAAGATAATTGGCATTACGCCGCCGGGGTTAAGCTTAAACGGAATGTTTGTGCTCTGTCCGCCGTATACCTTGTTGCCGACCTGCTTTCTCGCACTCACTATGGGAACTTTCCTGACCGAACTTTGGAAAATAATGATGAAAATCATTGTTGCTATAAATACCAAAAGTAAAAATACAAGGTTTAACTGTAAGCCCGGGTCGCCCATAACAAGGGTTTTAGTCTGACTTGCGTATAGCGGTATGCCCGAGATAATACCCACAAAAATCAGCATCGAACCGCCGTTTCCGATACCGCGTTCCGTGATGAGCTCTGCAAACCACATTACAAGAACGGCGCCTGCCGTCAATGTAGCCATAGCTCCTGCATAAAACATCACAGGGCTTATGCCATGGGTAATAGAGCCGGGTATTTTTGTAAGAATAGTTACAAAAACAAAAGATTGGAAAAGAGCCAAAATTACACAAAACTGTCGTGTTATCTGGGCAATCTTGCGTCTGCCTGCTTCTCCCTCTTCTTTTTGCAATCTTTCAAGGTACGGCACAATAACCGTTACAAGCTGCATTATGATTGAAGACGTAATGTACGGACCGATACCGAGGGCAAATATAGAAACCTTACCCAAAGCGCCCCCTGTAAACATATCAAGGAATCCAATAAGATTGCTCTGTGCTGCAATTGACTGAAACACGGCATTATTTACTCCGAATATCGGTAATTGAGCCCCGAATCTAAACAAAAGTATAATACCCAGTGTATATAGCAATTTTCGTTTTAAACCGCTTGCTTTTAAGTTACTTGCAATACTTTGGATAAGCTGTTGCTGATTGGGTACTCCCCCTGACATATTTTGCTGCATTAAACTATTTCAACCTTTCCGCCGACTTTTTGGATCTTCTCTACCGCGCTTGGTGAGAAGTAAGCCGCTTTAACCGTAACCGCTTTTGTAATTTCTCCGTTACCTAAAACTCTCAAAACATCACAGTTTGAGTGTGCTTTTTTGTTCTTTTTTAGATATTCTAAATCAATCACATCAGCACCGAGTTTGTCAATTGTGCTAACGTTTATTTCTGCGGCATTTAATGCATTAAAGTTTGTAAACCCTTTTAATTTAGGTATGCGGCGAAAAGCAGGCATTTGTCCGCCTTCAAAACCGCGCTTGGCAGAGCGGCCTGAACGTTGGCCTTCACCGTTATGACCACGGGTAGACGTTTTACCGTGTCCTGATGAACGTCCGCGGCCTACGCGTTTAGATTTTTTTACTGACCCTTCTGCAGGTTTTAAATCTTCAAGTGTTATCATTTTTATTTCCTATTCTTTATTATTTCACTATTTCTACAAGATGAGGTATTTTATTCACCATACCCATAATTGTTACACTCGGAGCGTGTTCTACTGTTGAGTTTGTTTTCTTAAGCCCCAGAGCTTTAACAATTCTAACGTGTTTCTCGGGAGTTCCGATAAGGCTTCCCGTAAGTTTTATTTTAATTTTATCTTCTTTTTTAGACATTTTATGACCTTCCTAACCAAGCATCTTTGCTATGCTTATACCGCGAGCATCAGCTGCTTCTTTAAATGTTCTTAAACTTTTTAATGCATCAAGCGTAGCATTTGCTGCATTTAGAGGGGATTTTGACCCTAAAGACTTGCTTAGGATATTTTCAATACCCGCAAGTTCAAGTACTGCACGAACTACACCACCCGCGATAACACCGGTACCTTCTGAAGCAGGACGTAAAACAACGCTGCCCGCGCCTGAACGGCCTTGAATCCGGTGAGGAATTGTAGTTTTGAATATAGGTACATTGACAAGGTTTTTTCTGCCGTCAGCTACTGCTTTTTGAATTGCAACAATAACTTCTGCCGCTTTTGCAACGCCAAGGCCAACCTGTCCTTTTTTGTTGCCGACTACAACAATTGCGCGGAAACTTAATTTCTTACCGCCCTTAACAACCTTTGTTACGCGGCGGATTTGAACAACCTGTTCTTTCCACTCTGACTGTTCGGGTTCAACCGTTTCAATTTTTCTTTTACGGCCTTCGCCTCTGCCTCTTGGCCCGCGAGAACCCCTAAGCTGTTGGACTTCGCCTTCTTTGTTGTCAACTTCTTTATTAACTTTTTCGGCAGCTTTTTTAACCGCAGCAACGTCGGCATCAGCCACTTCTTGCTCGGTTATTTCCTCTGCCTCTTTCTCTGTTTGAACTATATCCGAGCCGACAACAATTTCAGGCTCAGCCTCTTTAATAGCTTCAACTTCTTTTTGAGCAGTCTCTTCCGTAGTTACTTCTTCCGTAACTTCAACTGCTTCATTCTCTAGGTTTTCTTTTTCTTCCACGTTTATGCCTTTCTGGTTAATAACTTTTTACTAAAAAACGAACACTAAAACAGGACTTTTTTAAAAAGCCTATTCTGATGTTCGGACATTTGAGTTTCTGACATAATCTATAATACATGCTGATATTTTATTTGCAACCCTAATATCTAAAGCGTCCGGTATTATATATTTTTCGTCCAATTCATCTTCTGCGACTATAGAGGCTATCGCTATGGCACACTCGAGTTTTATCTCGTCGGTTATTTTTGTTATACCTGCTTCAAGCACACCCTTAAAAAGCCCGGGAAAAGCCAAAGAGTTGTTTATCTGATTATCAAAGTCGCTTCTGCCGCTTGCCGCTATTCTTGCCCCCGCTTCAAGCGCTTCGGGCGGGAGAATTTCGGGAGTGGGATTTGCCAAAGCAAATACTATAGCGTCTTTGGCCATATTCTTGACCATTTCGGGCTTTAATATTCCTGCTGCGCTTACACCTATGAAGACATCCGCGTCTTTTACCGCGTCTCCAAGTCCGCCTTTTAAACCTTCAAGGTTTGTCAGGGCAGCCATTTCCTCGCGGCTTTCGTCGTTCCCTTCTCTGCCTGCGTATAGAATACCCTTAGAGTCTGTCATAACAATGTTTTGAGCGCCTGCCTTGAAAAGAAGTTTTGCAATGGCTTGTCCTGCAGCGCCTGTTCCTGAAATCACTATTTTTATTTCAGGCATTTCTTTACCCACAATATACAGGGAGTTTAAAAGCCCTGCCATAACAACAATTGCCGTTCCGTGCTGGTCGTCATGGAATATAGGTATATTCGTAGTTTCAAGCAATGTTTTTTCTATCTCAAAACACTTGGGAGCGCTTATATCTTCTAGATTAATACCCGAAAAGGAGTTTTCCAAAAGCTGCACTATTTTTATAATCTTATCGCTCTCTTGCGGCTCGACACAGAGTGAAACAGCGCTTACTCCGCCGAGACATTTGAAAAGTACGGCCTTGCCTTCCATAACAGGCAGTCCTGCCGCAGCCCCTATGTTTCCCAGTCCTAAAACCGCAGAGCCGTCTGTGACTATGGCGATAGGTTTTTTAACTGCGGGATTTACCTTTGTTTCAACGACGCCGCAAAAACGCTCTCTTAGCTCTATAGGATTTAAGTTTTTCTCAAAAACATCCGCAAAAACACAGTTTCTTGACTGTGTGGGGATAATTTCGCTGTTATCAAAAGGTTTACCCTCAATTAAGGTTCTGTCTACGCCCATAAAACCGGGCATTATAGCACTGCAGACAAAGTCCAAATCCTCATCCGTTGTCTTTTTTATTTCAAGGGGAATTGCGTCTGTCGAGTAAGTATTTTTCAGCCACTCTGCGCGTTTCAGTGAATCATTATAATTGTATGATATGACAGCAACGGAGTTGGGCCTGTTTGTTAAATCAAAACTTCTGTCTAAATTTTCTTTTATCTCAAGACAGCTCTCTGCGACCCCGGGCGTATATACCAGTGCCAAAGTTTTTTTGTCGCAAACCGCAACTTTTGTTGTAACCTCTATTCCCATAATTATTACCCCTATCTGACCTTGTTCTCTTCTCCCTTGAGAAGCCTTTGAATGTTTTCCCTGTGCAGATAAATTATATAAACTGCTCCCAAAAGGCAATACAGTGTGTATGCCGCAGGTTTACCCGTAAAGAACATTATAATCGGAGAAAGTGCCAACGCTGTAATTGAGCCCACAGAAACATAGCGTGTGAAGTATGTAACAATGCCCCAAATTACCGCAATCGCCAGACCAACCTGCCATGAAAGCGCAAGAATTGTTCCAACTCCCGATGCGACTGACTTCCCGCCCTGAAAGTTTAAGAATATTGACTTTGAGTGGCCCAGGATAACCATAATGGCCGAAATAACCGCGCAAACTCCATACGGGTCTTTAATACCGAACTTCGCGACGGTAAAAACGGCAAAAATCACAGGGAACGCGCCCTTAATTGCATCAAGCAGCATAACCGCAAAAAACCATTTTTTACCCATTACACGCTTTACATTAGTTGCGCCTGTTGAGCCCGAACCGATTTTACGGATATCCTGTCCGGCAAAAACCTTTACAACAATGTATCCTGTTGGAATTGACCCTATTAAATATGCCCATAAACCAAATAATAACGCCGACACCGCTAAAGTCATTGTTTTTCACCTTTCTGTCTAAATGAAATCCTTATAGGACTTCCAAAAAAGCCAAAAGCCTCTCTTAATTTTTTTATCAAATATTTCTTGTAAGATTCTCTGATTAAATCAAGATTATTTATAAATAACACAAAAGTGGGCGGTTTACTCTTTACCTGAGTAGTATAATAAACCTTTAGCCGCTTGCCTTTTACGGATGACGGAGGGTTTAAATCCATTGCTTCATTGACAACCTTATTTAAAAGCCCTGTGCTGATACGCTTTGCGCGCTCATTTGCAACCATTTGCGCTTCGGGAAATATCTTCTCCAGTCTCTGTCCGCTTTTAGCACTTATAAAAAGTTTCGCCGCATAGTTTAAGAAAGGGGCCTCTTTTTCCAAGTCTTTTTCAAAGTGGTGTGTTTGAACATTCGTCAAAAGGTCCCATTTGTTTATGGCCAGGATAATTCCGCAGCCTGCTTCTTCAATAGTTTGAGCTATTTTCTTGTCTTGGTCTGTCAAACCTTCGGTGGCGTCAATTACCAAAAGCGCCACATCCGCCTCGCGGATTGAACGTATTGCTCTGTCAACGGCAAAGGCTTCAACCCCGTAGTCAACTTTTGACCTCTTCCTGATTCCTGCCGTGTCTATTAATATATACTCCTGCCCGTCAACTTTTATTTTAGAGTTTATGCTGTCACGCGTTGTGCCTGAAACGTCGCTCACTATCGCGCGCTCTTTGTTTAAAAGCTTGTTAAGTATAGAGCTTTTTCCTGCGTTTGGTTTACCTACAATGGCTATTTTAACCGTAGTGTCATCTTCTTTTTCGTCTTTTGCTTTGATGTCTCGGGTGATTTCATCCAAGAGGTCGCCGACGTTTCCGGAGCCGTGTAAAGCCGAAACTGCATGGGGTTCTCCAAGCCCGAGGGCATAAAACTCGGAAATATTGCCTATTTCAGACATGCTGTCTATTTTATTAACAACCAAGACAACCTCTTCTTCACGAGAGCGTAGAAGGTTTGCTATTTCTTTATCATAAGGGCTAAGCCCCGATTTGCCGTCCACAATAAAAAGTATTGTGTCTGCTTCATCTATTGCAACCCGAGCCTGAAGGAAGATATTGTTTACAAACTCATCCTCGTCATTTGTTATTATGCCGCCTGTGTCTATGAGCATAAACTCGCGCCCAAGCCACTCTGCGTCAAAGTAGATACGGTCTCTGGTAACGCCCGGCATATCGTCCACAATAGACTTTCTTGCACCGAGAATCCTGTTTACAAGTGTAGATTTCCCTACGTTAGGTCTTCCTACGACAGCAATTGTTTTAATCTTCCTGCTCATAAAAAGATTATATTATAAACAAAAATTCTCTGTACGGTGACTAATAATTCATCGCACCTTCATAGAGGACTCTCGCTGCGCACTGCCAGCCACAGCCGTTGCCGGAGCATTGAGTATTGCAAGAATTGTTAATTTCATTTGCAAAAATAGGAATATTCTCATTTGCATTACTGAATACGCTGCAAGGTTTTACGCCTTTTGTCGGGAATATATCAAAATAGAAAATATCTCTTCCTACTACATTAGGCCCCTTTTTGCCGTTAACATCAACAGTAAAGCCACCCATTCTTACAGGCGCAGATACCATAGCGCCATCCTTGCAAAACAGAAAAGTAATGCCGTCAGAAGTAATTATCCTGTAAAAACCGGAAATATTAAGGCTATCAGTGCGCACTGTTCCGCTAAGTGACTTCCACTCGTTTGCCCCCGCAAAACAACCGTCGTCAGTGTCTGCACCGCAGTCCTTTAGGATGTCAAAGTAGGGACGATAGTAAGTATCAAACGTTTTGGTGATGGTACCTGACCAGTCCCAGTTCTCCATAGGGCCGTGTTCTTGTATGGCCTCACGCTCAACAGCTTTAAGCGTGTTGTAAGCCTTCTTTAACCCCACAACGTATTGGTCTTTTGAAACTTTTGTAATCACCGCAGGGATTGTAAGCGCGGCCACAACGCCTATAATAGCCAGAGTGAGCAGAACTTCTGCCAGCGTAAACGCATTTCTTCTAATGTTCATATATTTGTTCCTTTTTATAATACTACCGCTTTTCTTCTTATAACCGTGAGGCTTCGCCTCTTTGGCAAACACACAATTTTCTACAGGCTTCGCCTTTGAAAATTAGCTGGTTGCATCCTTACTTTGTACACTGACTTGCAACACTCGAAAGCTCGCGTACAATCTAGCGAAACTACGCTTCGTAAACTCAGCTTGTTTGTCGTATATCTCATTCGCTCGGGGAATGAAAACTTCGTTTTCTTCCCACTTGCTCATTTCGTTATAGCCTTAATCGCCTATATATGCTCTGCCGCCGTTATGTCTTACAGATTTATATCTATGCATTTTTTCGACTATAGTAATAATGGCTATGCCATTGTAATCTGTCGCTAGCTGCAAATGTGAAAATTTATTTTCACATTATGCTCGCTCCATATTACTAAAAACATTATACAACTTTTTAGGCCTGTTGTAACATATAAATATACCCAAAAAGACAAAATACTCCTTCAGGAGTATTTAGAAACTACAAAAGTATAAACGTTAGAAATAGTCTGTATAAGTGATGCCTGAGCCAAAGTAAAATCGAATTATGCAAACAACCTTTTGCTAATCAAGATTCCGTTAAGAAAATAATTTATTTGTACTATAATTTTTATATGTTTACAGGGTTAGTCGAAGAAGTCTCAAAAGTAAGGAATGTTTCAAAAAGCTCTCTCGGTGCGCGGTTGTGTATCGAAGCAAGCTTTTGCAGCGAAATGAAAGTCGGAGACAGCGTGTCCGCTAACGGCGCTTGCCAAACAGTCATATCCCTTCAAAAAGAAACTTTTGAGATAGAGGTTATGAACGAAACTTTAAGACTGACAAATCTTACGGACTCAAAGTATGTTAATCTCGAGCGTTCAATGAAAGCCGACGGACGTTTTGACGGCCATTTTGTTTCGGGACATATTGACGGTACGGCAGTCTTTATAAGTATAAAACCCGATGGTTTTTCAAAAGTTATGAGATTCGAATATCCGACAGGACAGATAATTTTAAAAGGCTCAATCTGCGTAAACGGCGTAAGTTTAACCGTTTCTGCTGTAGAGGATAATTATTTCGAAGTCAGTATTATCCCCCATACCCTCGAAAATACCAATCTGGGGCTGTTAAGAGAGGGTGAAGTGGTTAATATTGAAACGGATATGATTGCAAAATATATGCACAAGTATACGACCTCACTCTTATCAGGGGTGCGCTCGGCAAAAGTATCAAACATAAGCGAAAGTTTTTTAAAGGAGCACGGGTTTTAGTTATGTTAAACAAGGATACGTATAAGTTCAATACCATTGAAGAAGCGCTCGAGGAGCTAAAAAAAGGCAGGCCTGTTGTTGTTGCCGACGATGAAGCCAGAGAAAACGAGGGCGATTTAATTATCCCTTCCCAGTTTGCGAATACAGAATGGATAAACTTTATGGTTAAAGAGTGCAGAGGCCTTGTTTGTCTTTGTATAACTCCAGAAAGGGCGAAGGAGTTGGATTTAACCCCGATGGTAGAAAACAATACTGATGTTAAAAAGACTGCCTTTACGCAAACTGTTGACGCCGATACAAAATTTGGCGTCACAACAGGTATTTCCGCTCCGGACAGGGCAAAAACAATAGAAGTAGTTATAGCGGAAGGCACGCAGCCTGAAGACCTTCGCCGTCCGGGGCACATATTCCCCCTTACAGCTAAACAGGGCGGGGTTCTTGAGCGCGTCGGGCACACGGAAGCAGGAGTGGATTTGTGCAAACTTTGCGGACTTTACCCGTCTGCAGCGATTTGTGAAATCATGAAAGATAACGGCTCAATGGCGCGCAGGGATGACCTTTTTGAATTTTGTAAAAAACATAATTTAAAATTCATAACAGTAGAGCAGCTTATAGCATACAGACTTCAAAAGGAACGCTATGTAGAGTGCATTGTACACACAAGTTTACCGACGAAGTTCGGTAATTTCGAGATATACGGGTATTTGGACACACTTAAAAATGTTGAACACGTGGCTTTGGTAAAAAATGATATCCCTAATGCCATGCCTGTAGTCAGAATGCACTCGGAATGCTTAACGGGAGATATTTTCCACAGTTTAAAATGCGACTGCAATCAGCAGCTCCACGAATCCTTGAGGATAATAAACGAGCACGGCAAGGGCGCTTTGGTATATCTTAAAGACCACGAAGGCAGGGGTATAGGCCTTTTAAATAAGTTGAAAGCATACATACTTCAAGATAAGGGCCAGGATACCATAGAGGCAAATATTTCACTGGGTTTTGAAAACGACTTAAGGGACTACGGTGTAGGGGCGCAGATTCTTTTGGATTTGGGTTATAAAGAGTTTAATCTCATTACAAATAACCCGACAAAAATAGTCGCACTCGCCGGGTATGGCTTGAAGGTAAAAGAGCGTGTCGGTTTTGACGTTGATATTAATGAACATAATAAAAAATACATTCAAACCAAAAAAGAAAAAATGGAACACTTATACAGCAAGTAGTTTTAACATGCTTGTGTGAGAAATTTCAGCATGATATACTTGTTTTAATAATGAGGAGCGAGCATAATGTAAAAATTTATTTTCACATTTGCAGCGAGCGACAAATTAAAATGGCGTAGCCATTATTATCACAGGTATTGGAAATGTATCAGACTAAAGTCTTATCAGGTGAGTATTTTAAAATATTCGGCGGAGTGTATAACGATTTTCGTAACACCGCCAAAAAAGACTACAAGTTCGAACTTGAACCTTTAGACTATGCCGGTTTTATCGAGTACTTTGAGAAAGGTCTGCTGGATTGCATTATGCTTCTTGAAGAAGATATACCCACGGGCTTTTTAGTTTACTCTCTCGCCACAAAAGATGTCGTTGAAATGTACATTATTCACTGCCTCGGCGATGAAAACTTAAACGAAAAAAGAAATACTCTCACTACGGCCTTTCTCCAAAATATCGGGCATTTAAGGGTGGAGAGAATTGTTGAATACCCTATGTTGGGTAAACAGGCTGACTATAGGGATGCCATAAGCCATTACGGTTTCAAGTTCGTTGACCTTGCTGTTGTTGTTTTTGATGTGACGGACAAGCGCAAGCAGAAAGATTTATCATCAGCGCAAACCATTAATCTCCCTATAGGCTACAAAGTAGTACCTTATAGGGACATTTATTTTGAGGAGCTTTCAAATGCTGTTTATTTATCGTTCCAAAACTCCAGTGATGTTAATTTTGACCCGAGGTTCTTATCGATCGAGGGTTCGAGAGATGTAACAGACAAGATTGTAAATTCAATCTACGGCAGGTTTATACCGCAAGCTTCCAAGGTTCTCTTACACGAGAATAAACTTGTCGGCTTTTGTCTTGCAAACATCACGGCAGGTTCGATAGGAAACATTCCATTAGTAGGTATTGTTCCTGACCACAGAGGTTTGGGCTTATCCAGAATACTTCTAAAATCTGTTATGGAAGATTTAATAAAATCCGGCAAAATAGGATTTATCAGGCTGTCTGAAGTGAATGCCAGCGTAGATACAAACAACACCAGTGCGTATAAAATGTATAAAGAAGTAGGTTTTGAAGAATCGTACGTTTATCCGCAAGCATACCTGCCTAAACTCGGCTCTTAATTTTTTAGAGCGCTTTCACTGCAAGGTGATATTTTGGTTAATAGTTCAGTAGTAAAATAAGAGGAAAATATGAAAGACAAAGATTTTTTGATGATACCCGGACCGACACCGGTGCCGGAAAGAGTGCTTCTTGCAATGGCGAAACATCCGATAGGACACAGAAGCAGTGAGTTTTCGGCGATTATTAAACGCTGCCACGATAATTTAAAAAAAGTTTTCCAGACAAAAAATGATGTATTTATTTATACTTCATCAGGTACGGGTGCAATGGATGCGGCTTTAGGTAACCTTTTAAACAGAGGCGACAAAGTGCTTTCGCTTGTTATTGGAAACTTCGGCGAGCGTTGGGCAAAAATAGCAAAAGCCTACGGGGCGCAAGTGGACACCATTAAAGCAGATTTTGGCAAAGCTATAAACCCCGAAGACTTAAAAACAAGGCTTGATGCCGATGTGAACAAAGAGATAAAAATAGTCACACTTACCCACAACGAAACTTCAACAGGCGTTACAAACCCCCTAAAAGAGCTTGTTGCAATTATAAAAGACCATGGCGCGCTTTCTGTAGTTGACGGCATAACTTCAATCGGCGCTTTAGACTGTAAAATGGATGATTGGGATATAGATGTTCTGATTTCGGGTTCCCAAAAGGGATTTATGATACCTCCCGGCCTTGCTTTTCTTGCTGCAAGCGAAAAAGCGTGGAAAGTTCACGAGCAGTGCGAGTATCCTAACTTCTATTTCAACTGGTCGCAGGCCAAAAAGTCTCACGCAGCGGACACAACTCCCTGGACGCCTGCGGTTAACCTGATAGTAGCGCTTGATGCGGCTCTTGAAATGATAATTGAAGAAGGTTTGGATGAGGTATTTAAACGCCATACGAATAATGCCCTTATGCTCAGAGAAGGCATTAAAAATATGGGCTTGGAACTTTTCGTTCCGGATGAAAGCATAGCTTCACATGCTATTACTTCTGT
>Ga0153944_1000456_pt1 | contig 17520 bp, 20 predicted proteins | sample TSNJ028MetaG_FD_104703 | JGI IMG/M metagenome (GOLD analysis project Ga0153944, IMG submission 104703) | Attine ant fungus gardens microbial communities from New Jersey, USA - TSNJ028 MetaG | ecosystem: Host-associated > Fungi > Mycelium > Unclassified | place: USA: New Jersey, Wharton State... | reverse complement strand
TGCAAGTTGTCGGACAGCCGGCGCGAGATCTTGCTCGTCACTTCATCCAGAGGTATGATCGCCATTCATTCCTGGTTCATTACTGAACGTATCGACAGATGGAACTATCTGCTGAGAATAAAGGTCTATACATGTCTGGCTCAGTGTCTTCTGGCAACTCAGTCATGATTTGTCACAGAATCACACACGAGTCATGCCGTTCTTATTGCCGCCGCCTGAATTCAAGCTCGGTGAGTTGACGCAGATGGGCCTCACGGGAACATGTGAGATGCAAATTTGTCGGTCCGCGGGTCCTTGGTCGATGGGCACGCCGAACAAGGTTGAGCATTCAATTCAGAATGCCTATCTTAAAGGTTTGTCAGCAGCATCCAATGACATGTCAGGTAATCCTATGATTGTCCTGCAGCAATTCAAATGTCAGAACATTTTGTCTATATCGAAAACCAATTTTTCATAACGTCGTGAGTCCGTCCCGACAGTACACCCTTTTCATTTACTCTGATGCATTTGCTTAGGACTACGGTCCACGACGTGAAGATTGAAAATAACATTGGGGATGCACTCGTACATAGAATCATTAAAGCTCACAAGGACAGGACGCCATGGAAGTGTTGCATCGTCATACCTCTTTTACCAGGATTCACCTTCCCTGTCGACCATAGTGATGCCAGTGCAGTAAGTCTTTACCTAGATTTATCTCCAAAATCCACTCAAGGTAATTGAGATCCGGATCATCCTGGAATGTCAAAATAGAACCATTGCGCGCGGACCAAATTCCATTTTTTCAAGGTTAAGAAAAGAAGGCATAGATGTGCGTCCACAAGTGCTTGAATCTAGATAGGCTCTGAAGATGGACAATAGCCTAATGATTATATATCAATTTTCTCATTGCGAAACTGGGCAAGAATGCGCGGAGACGTCTTGACGACTGAGCAGGTCCGCATTCTTGATATTCTGACTGACTAAGCTCATTCGTGTGAACAGGTGTATATTCACGGCAAAGTTTGCATAGTCGATGATCGCTTGGCAATTATAGGCAGTGCCAATATTAACGAACGGTCCCAGCGGGGTGATAGAGATTCGGAAATAGCTGCTGTGGTCAAAGATACGGATATGATTGACGGGTATGATTTGTTCTGCTATGCCATGGATAGAATGTTCATTGCTTGCAATGGAAGCACGATGGCAGGTCGACCTTTCAAATTTGGTCGCTTTGCACATAGTTTACGGATGCGGCTGATGAGGGAGCACCTTGGAGTTGATGTTGATGCTCTCGATGAAGAGGGCTTGAAGGTATATGGCCCTATGAAATCAGAACATGATCAAAAGCTATATCTAGAAGGCCTTCAACAGTATGGGAAAGTTGAAAGTACGACTCAGAAATCGGAGCACGTGCATCACGCCAGAATCAAGTCCTATCTAGATGGTATCAAGAAAGGCAGGTTGCGTTTCAGCCACCACTTGCCGATCATTTATGCTGTAGTTTTGTAGTGGGTACTCACATAGAACAAGATGCTTCGAAAATAGCATCAAAGGGGCTTTCCACGGCCGGGCCGAAGCAGAAGAATGATGAACCTGCTGTTGGAGATGCCATACTTCAGGCAGAGCGTAAGGATTTCACCATGGAGGGGAAAGAGAGGATAGGGTTTGCAAGTTCTGAAGTGCCCACTATTGAAGAAAAAATGATGGCAAATGGGCGTTCAGGTTTTCCCCAAGCTGATTCCATTATCTCTGCACATAATCACAACGACAATTCGAGAAAATATGACGGTACAGACGCTCTGACATATGTCGCAAATTCAATTGCAGATGACCCAGCCGATGATTACCAGCAGTCAAATGTTGACGAACGTGACTCGAGCAGAAGCCTTGTCCAGAAGCACCAGACGGTCAAACTCAAGACAATGTGGACAGTACCGATTCACAGGCCGCGTGTGGACCCATATGAATTTGAAGATCCCATCTCGGAGGTTTTCTGGACGAATGTATGGGTTGCAAGTGCTGCATACAATGTTTGTCATTCGCTCGTTCCTTATTTGATGATCGACTCAATATTGGTTTGCCACCAAGACGGAGATATATCGCAAGGTTTTCCATGCTATACCAGATGACACCGTGACCACCTGGAAGCATTACAAGGAGTTTATAGCTCACCACGAACGTTTGAGGAGGCCGGTCAGTTCTCACTTACATTCTTTTACCTCCGTTCGCTGATTGGATGGTGATTAGAGCTTGGAGGCAGAAGAACCGATGGCTCAAATTCCTTCTGAGGTTGCGGACGAAGGCTCACCGACCATGGCCATCTCCCAAGATATCGACGATGGTGCCACTGAGACTAGTCGAGAGAATAACAGCAAACAGTGGTCTACACCTCATCCTCACTTACCCTCAAGCGATGAGGAGCGCTGTCGAAAGCCGACAAAAGGGAGTGAACCTTTCGAAAAATGGGAGCGAGATGAAATGGAGAATCTGCTGCATAAATTAAATGGACATTTAGGTATTATCTTCACAACGTCAATATCTCACGCCAATTGAACTCTAATCTCGTGTTGCAGTTGTTTACCCCACTCGGTTCCTGGAGGATGAAGACATTGCCAATAATTTTTTGTTCAATGCAGATAGGTTTGCGGTTTTTTTTCAGAAAAATGAATTGTTTAATAACTAATGCTGCAGACTTTTGCCTCTTCCCATTTACGATTAAACTCGGGACTTTCTCTGACGTATCTTATAGAAAATAATTAACCTATTATCTACTCTTAGTTTGAGACCATTTAATTCCCTTTTAGGAAAATTTCCCGATTGGGAGGATCAAATTTGTCTGCCCCATGAAAAAAATTGATGAGAGACTGTATCTCACTGCTGGCCGACGATCAGACTTATATTCCCAAGGAAACCTCTCAACTTTTTCAATTCCACGCTCTTCTGACATCGTCAATTGTACAATCTCTGTTGCGCCACCATCCCAATGAACTAGCTAACGGAGACAGACAAGTCCCCTCTGAATGGCTTACCTGGCAAAGCTGGTGCAAGGGCTCTCCTCGGAGATGGCTTGAGCTTGTGCATTACTATATAACTGGCACCCAGTGCGTTTTGAAAAAAAACATTATTCCGTTCATTGTGTGTGAGGGATCTGATGGTCAATGGTGATGACAGATCATCTCCCATCCCAGCTGTACTATCCAGTCTTGTGAGCGGAATCCGAAAAGTGCAATTACCCAGGGATTCTATCAGTATGGATGCTCTCCCTGCGATGAGGCAGACGGGAATGTCACCAAAGAAAGCACATGAAGTCAGTCGCATGGCTCACTATGTCCTTGCCACAATAAAGGTCAATGCTTGGGACCTGAAGAGCTTAAGGATAGTTGACGTTGGTGCTGGCCAGGTCTGTATGCTCTTATCCGTATAGTGGTGTCAATCTTCAACATCATCGTAAAGGGTTACCTGACAAGAGCGCTCAAGGCACTATTGCCGCGAACACGTATCCTTGCTTTGGATGCGGATCAAGCTCAGACTGTCGGAGCTCAACGCTGGGAACGTCAGTTGTTGTCTCTCCCTACTACTGCTACTAAAGAAAAAAATCCATCGATAACACATAAGACGATCCATATTACACCCAAGGAACTGTTCAAAACTGTCGATGAGTGGATCAAGGAGGATGATGCCTCGCCAGGGGAAGATGGACGAGAAGAAATCCCGGTTCTTCTTGTTGGTTTACATGCTTGCGGTTCTCTCACCCCTGATATCATACGAACATTTGGTCAGTCGCGGCCGAGTAACAAAATGTGGAAATTTGCGGCTGTCGTGGTTATTGGGTGCTGTTATAATTTGATGAATCCAGGAGGCAAGAACTTTTGTTTTTTTACCAAAACATTATGCTCGAGAGACTCACGATTATGTTTAGACTTCCCGTTGTCCAGGTACATGTCGAGTCTTTCCCCATCCATCGATCTTCCAGCTTCAGCCTATCACCTTGCAGCTCAGATTCCAATGCAGTGGTTAATCGGTGATTCCCCTCTCGCTGTTGCTCCGCCTGTGGAGCTAGCCCTTCGGAAAGTTACTTGGCGAGCCTTGCTAGGGAAGAAGATTCGGAACCTAAAGGGGGTGTCTATTGCAAACGACATCGCGTCCAAGTCTTCTCACATCATTATAACGCCCGGACGACAACTCCCCTGGTCACGTTTGCCTGAATTAAAAACACGAGGTTGTGATCTTCTTGATGAAGTAGGGACCGGTGCTACAAACGAGATGCGGAAGCTTGGCAAGCTGAAAGATACAGCATATCAAGACTGGGAGACGTTCATAGATCTGGCAGGAAAGAAAATGGTTGTTGATTTCAGTTCTGATGTTAGCGAATTGGAGAATGAACGAGACATTGGACTGGAGCGATTTCTAGAAGTTGTGCATGCTTTACGATGTCTTATCGGGCCCATTGTCGAGAGTGCTATCGTTCTCGACCGGAAGCTGTGGATAGATGAGATGTGTTTCAAGGAGCGTAAAGATGTCAAAGCAGAGATTGTCAACCTTTTTGATCAGGCTACGGGAAGTGGGAGGAATATTGCCATTGTTATAGCTCCGTCGATGCCTTGATGATAGAATACACGGGTGGATTATACGCGCATTTCCTATTGTAGGCCAGGCCAAATTCATCAGAGATCAGACTTAGCTGTCGCCTCTTTGATTCTTTGTTACCATGTCGGTCGACTTGCAGAAGCTGACTGTACCGCAACTCAGAGCTCTGTGTAAAGAGAAAGGGCTGACTGGATACTCAAAAGTGCCCAAACATGTGCTTATCGAAAAACTCGCTGCTGCTGCTGCTACTGTTTTTCCAGCTTCCTCAGTGACTACTACGCGGCTTGAAGAACCGCCTTGTAAAAAAAATGCTCCTCCCAAGCAAAAGCAACTCAAGGATTCCCGAGCAACAGTTCAAGTAACTGCGCAGGCCGTAACTTCCAAGAACTCGAGCCTCGATCACCAATTCGACGTCGACTCCAATGCTTCTTTAAACGGAAAGAAAAAAGCGACTGGTGTGGAGGAAAACCTCCCTGATGTAACAGCGGGTGCCGAGGTGCCTAAAGAGGCACCCACTTTGGAATATCAACAGGGAACGAGTCCGGATATTCCAATCCATGTTACGCGACCACCCCGAACGCTGCAAAATGCTGGTCCTGTGTCATCGCTTTCCAGGGATATAACCGACAAGCCTTTGCTTAGAATAACAAAACCCGGCATGACTGGAGAACCGCCATTGAAGAGACTGAAGTTATCAGATGATCTCAATCAGAAGAAGGGATCACCGCAAATGACGGTGTCGCAGCTACAGGATTCTGCTACAATGCAGGGACATATGTCGCTTGTGATTCAGTCTGTTGATAAGGACAATGGTCAGGCAATAAAGCATATACCCAAGGCAACGGCAATAACAGGGAAGAGGTATATCCCTTTGACTGTTAAATTAAAGGACGCCTCTGCTTCCGAACTGATGCAGAAAACACGACAAGCAGAACTGGCGAAAAGTCACCATCCAACCACACATGTCTCGTACTCTGCCTCGGCTGCAATCGACTTCAACGATGGGCTTTTCTCTGTACCAATAGGAGGGGAAGAGGCGGAACTCTCCTTCAAGGCGATCACGTTCCCACCGCCTCTCTCACAGCGCAAATTCGCTACCAAGCTAGCTATTATATTACGCGACATCAACACAACCGATATGTTGAGTCTAACATTGACTTCACGTTTGTTTAGGTATTCCGCATACTTATCTGCAGCGAGTCATCTGAAACGATGGTATGCTGGTGAGAGGTTAGATACCGTATTGAGCATGAAGGGTGTGTCGTGTGATAGAATGAGCTTGTGGGAGTATAGAAAATTGAGGGAGAAGGATGTTGAGGAAAGAAAGAATATCTTGAGCAGGAGGGTGGGGATGAGTGGAAGTGCACAGCTTTTGGGTAGGCTTATTTGTTGGGACACGGGTGTGATAGAGGATAGTGTTTGGAGGAGGGATGATGTGAAGGGGCTCACTGTGGCACTGCGGTAGGTGTTTGTTTTTTTTTGCTGAGCCTCGCTGTATGGGACAGCTGAGTGAATAACTCAGATTCTTGTTGACAAGATGTTATTTCTGCGTGTCTTTGAATCGTGATTTGGAGGAGGTGAGACAGGAGACGATCACTGACGTGCGGGAAGTCGTCAAGGGCGAAATTTGGTGCATAACGGTAGAGAAAAGAAACGGAAGCAGGAGATTGGTCCAGTTCTTCGTCCTGGAAGCAACTTGCGAAGTCATCGGGAGTCCTGTTGGCCTTGACCAAAGTCTGCCGTCGCGGGAAGACTGGTCCGAGTATATAGAGAATCATGTGCTTGAGCATGGCGCGGAGAAAACGATAGGACTTATGGACCATGTCCGGTGGACGAATCATGAAGAGTATGATCATGGGATTAGCAAAGTCTGGTTGAAGCGGGTGAAGGAGGAAGGTGGAATCGGGCAGTTGAAGCAGACAGTTGCGAGGAGATATGTAATGGCGTGCACAATGGCGAACAGGTAATGCTTCACTTTTTTCCCGCGAAACTGGATTGTTTGATGTGCTCTGATCAGCTTGACTGGGCGATACATGACTTCAAATGAGATGGAGCAGGAGTTGAGCGGACTTGCGAATCAAAAAATGCCAATTCATCAGAAGGTCAAAGGGACAAGGATCAACCTTTTCGTACCCGCGTGAGTTTTTCTCCTTGTTATGTACTCAGTCTTTTTTTCTAACACAAGCCAATTTACCGTGTGTACAGGCATCATCACGTTGAAAGTGTGCATTTCAATACTTCGATGGAATGTCCATTGCATCCGGCGTTAGCGGTAGTGCAAACACCATCACGGGAATATTTTATTCTGAGAGAAAATGGGATGCAGATCGGATGCGAGGAAGAAGGGATAGCGGAGATTTGGATGGAGATTATTGGCTGCGGTTTATTAGGGGAGGATAAAAATAAAATTTGATGTGATGATGATCAAAAGGACACTTGGACTTTGTATCAGTTACACACTTGCACTTACAGCACTCACTCCTGAACTGATTCACTGTATAATACACTGTTATTCGGTCAGCCTTTAGCATCGTTTTTTTTCTTTTTTCTTTTGGGCAGATGATTCTAGAGAATGGGGAGTATGACTTGTCGAAATTATTTGCGCTGATTGCAGAGTTGGGAGAGTCTTTGAATGAGAACAGGAGTCTGGCAGTGTCTTCGTACACGCAAGCCACGAATGTCAAGGTAGATACGATGAAGGTAGTTGCAGGAAAATTTGTTCACCCAAGATCTATTAGGCGCAAGCCATTCATTGTCAAACTGGATTCGTCCTTCGCAGGTAGATACCTCTGAACGTTGTCTCACAGGAATGTCGATTTATGTTACATAGGTTTAATTTGGATAAGACTCAAGGTTCAGTCAATACCACAGCTGAGAGAGCCAGGCATTGACGATTGAACAGAGGAATATGAGGCGGAATTGGAAAGGATGAACGCCGCTATATCGGCCGAGAACCAAGTGCTACAGCACGATAACAAGCAGTTGAGCTCGTTAGTCAAGGAGTACGAGCAAACGCTGGAATCTGTAATGAGTCAAGTATCCTCATCCTCTTCTCGCGTTCTCAGCTCAATCAAAGTTGTAGGTGCATTTCGAAATCGAGCGGTATTTTGCAGTTTAATTTGTTGGCTAACGTATGCTAAAAAACGATATCGAAAAGCGAGATGTACAAGACCGAGAACTGTCCTTGATACGTGAATACGAAACGAAATTGCTGTCACGAGAAGAGGGGAACGCTGCACAAGAGCTGCTGGCAAGTACAGCGTTATCTGCATCCCTCTCAAGATTGTCCAATGTCCTTCGGGGCCTCCTCCGAATAGAGTCAGGTGAAGATGACGAGGCGCCACCAACAGAGAGGACGTTGGAGGAGGAGGAGCAAGAGCCGTGGAACGCTGCGCTGGCGGCTGAACATTCGATGGAAAGAGAAATTGAACTAGCGAGGCTGCAAGCAGAGAATGAACAGTTGAAGCAGATGTTGGGGATACTTCCGACCCGGATGCCAGAGAGCCGATTACAGGGGGATTATAGACCAACGTTGAGTCTGACAAAAGAGGGCAGATATGTGTCGTACGGACGTGGGTCAGCGACATGAATTATGTTATATTATTTCATTCTACATAGACGGTGGCTCTAAACTTAGCTCAATGCTGATCTCATCCCATAACCAAGCTTGCTTCCTCCCACTTCCATGTTTCTATCCTTCAAATCTGGTGCCAGAAGCCATGTTCAAAATGAGCAGAAACAGAAACATGGGAGGAGGGTGTCTCTAGGTTCGGCGCTAACAGGCGACAAGAAGGAAAATGGAGAGACGAATGCAAACGAGGAATTTGGTCAGCCAGTGTGGTCGAGTCGTCCCCACGGTTCGTCCTCTTTTTTTTTCGAATCCATCATCCTCATTTCAGCTCAAAACTCAGATCCTTTTGCGTCCACTCATGGTCGTATCTCGTCTCGTCCTTCCACCTCGTCTGGTATTCCCAGTAGTCACACGAGACAGAAGGGGGGTATGTTCACGGCTGCATCCGATGCTCTTGGCCTGAGACTTGGTCTTGTCAGAAGGAAAGACTCTGCTTCAAAAGACTCTTCTGAGCCTACTGTACTCCCAAATGTCGTTGAAATTACTGCACGACAGAGGGAGGAAGAAGAGGAACGGAATCGTCTGCGTGCAGAGGCAGCGCAGGCTATCGGTCTCGTCGACATGGAGGTGCAGTCGTATCATATCGGTAATGACGAGGAGGATGAAGAGACGCTCACCACTCCTGGAGATGTTCATGGCCCCTCAGAATCGGTACACTCAGTGAACGGAGTCAGAAATTCAATGTTTTCACCGCAGACAACTTTTCTTCAGGGCCATAGCTCGAATACTTCCGCCTCCATAAATGGTGGTCGCTACCGTTCTGGTTCTTCGGGCTTGGGAGGTGGTGGCGGAGGTCACAGTCGTTCCAGCTCTGTCAACTCGATACCAGTGCCTACATACCCCGCGACCGTGTCTTCACTTACTCAGTGGCAACAACTTGCTAGCATGATACCTAAATACTACCCCCCGTCCTCGCTCCGCATCCTCACGCTCTCAAACTCAAAGAGTTGGAAGGTTCGGTACATTATGCTCACATCTCCGACTGCGATTATTACGCGCGCGAAGACTCCGGCAGTTTCCTATCTCCACTTATTTAAGGATTCCAGACCGGACGAGAAGGAGCTTGAGAGACTTGTGATTGATGAAGACAGTATCGTGTCCGTACCTGACGACGAAGTAGGTAGGAGAAGACATGTCATCAAAGTGGAGGGCATTGAAGGTAGCACCTATAATGAGGAGCTGAACGTCGAGGAGTCTGGTCGAACAATGTGGTTTTTGCAAATACAGGACCACGCAGAATTGCAGAAGTGGATTTCCAGTATCAGGAACACTATTCTCAATCAACGGTATGTCGATACTGACTCTCAAAATGATGGTCGCTTAGTTCATTTTGTGGTGTTAGTGCTCTTCGTGCTAGTTTGATGTCTGTAACAGGTACAAACCCCGGTGTCAACGATCTTCGTGGAGATATCGATGCAATGCTCTCCATGCGCGCGCAAGGACGCCTGAGTTCCAATAATCGGCAGCATCGGTCTACGCCACCGTTAATTGCTCCCGCTGCTGTCCACGCTGAACAAAATCTCTTATCCCCATCTGAGCATGCGCTTCTCTCAAAAGCTTCAGCACCAAAGACTAATACTGTCTCGGCCGTATCAACTCTCAAGGGCTTATTTTCAGGTTCTCGGCCTCGATCTACGTCTCGTACTACTTCAGCTGATACACTGAGAGTGACCTCACAGCATCATCCAATACAACCAGGGGTAAGCTTGGATTTGGGGGGAGGTAGGACGAGTAGTAATCTCAACGGTGTACGTCGATTTGCTACATCTAATGCACAATCCCAGTCGAGTAGAGCTACCGCCATCGCTCCCATCACTGCCTCTTCCATTCTTCGGCCTAGTTCAACTGTTTTCACCCCATCAATCGCTCCGGGAGTTGGATTAGACCAGTATATCATCGACGAGAAGGAAGAACAGGAAGGGAAATCCTCCTTCAATGTCGTGAGCACCCCTCCAGTGACACCGGATTCGCCAATGCCATCTGAGAATACGCGAGCAGCCAAGGCCCTTTCACTTGGTTCAATATCATTACAACCACCTCCACGGAGCAAGCGATGGACATCTACTGCAGTCATGAGACCACCGTCACCAACTGCTTCTCTTACTAGCCCTACCACTGGTCTGCAAACAAAATCGACGTCAATTGAAATATACAAGAATGTTCAGTTGAATGATACAACGGGTAGTCTTGGGGCATTGAGTTATTCCCACCACAACAAGGACATAGAATTGGGTTCTGAGCCTGGAAGTCCGGCAACGAACTTGATGATGACTGGGAGTACGGATTCTCACCATGTTCGTTATCAGGGCGTACAGTCACCTTCAACCTCAACATACAACGCAGCACCGGCGAATGGAGGTGATCCATTACTGGTGGATGGCACTCAACCGACAGGTTCAGGCCAAGGATTGAGGAGGTGGTCACGACAAGGCCAGGGATCGTTGCCTCCGATAATATCACCTCCTACCGGACCTCCACCCAATCCACCTTCTAATGCTCAGTCAGGCTCTCCTAGTCATTCTGTGTTTGGAGGTGGCGTGGATAGAACAAACGGTTGTGCGTCATCGGCGATTTCGTCGCCAAGTCGGCAGAGTGTTGTGTCTAGTCTTCCGTCATTCTTGAAGCGTACTTCTGTGTCTAGTGTTGGGACGACGAGTACAAGTACCTCATATTCTGGTAATGGTCATGGTCATGGTGCTGGGCATGTGGCAAGGGGCCCTGGAACGCACAGATCATCAATGCCTCCTCCTAAACCTGCACCTACGTCTGCATTGCCGCCGGCCCCTGAAGAGCAAGGCATACAACAACTTTCTCACAGTCCTCCGCGTAATCAGAACTTGATTCCAGGAGTCCTTAATGGTCGTAGTCGTCCACATTCCGTTGATTCTTCCGTTCCAAGTCCCATTCAAGTCAAACGTGGTTTTATCACGGGGAGAAGGTTAGGGCTGTCCGCAACTGCACCTAGTAAACCCCCTCCTTCGAGCAGTCTCCCTCTCAGACCCGATGAGCTTGGGGAAGTCAATGAGTCATCTCCCCTGTCAACCTCGTTTAGCGGTCCCTCGGGATTGCCAAGATCAGCTCCTATCCCTATTTCGTCTGATCATGACACTTCTGCTCATGTCAAAGTCGGATGCGGCTCTGCACCGTTCCCGCCTCCCAGTGGCCCTCTACCCCCTACTCCTTCCTCTGTTAATGATAATAACATGAGTTCAGCGAATGGTGTCTCTGGATATACATCACTAAAGCAGCGATTACGTTTGAATAGTGCTCCATCGCCATCGTCGTCTTCGACCAGCCAAGATGCTGGTACTGACGCTTCTGATGCTGGAACCGCCCATTTAATCTCTACTCAGGCATTGCATACTATGTACCACATGGCCTCAACTATATCCTCAAATGATCTCGCGCTTTCTTCTCAATCTATTCCTACACCATCCCACCACCACCATCTTGTTCAAATCCGATCATCATCACATGCCAGTCGATTCCCCCCTCCTTATTTTCGTCATTCCTCTTCCACTAACAGCAACTATGACAGTCGTCGTCGTCGCCGTCATCATAATTTGGTTCAGTCACCGTCCTCCTCCTCATCACCACCCGCACTAGTACCCTACTCTCCTCCATCCTCCTCTTGTGCGATTTTATCATCATCTGATGACGGTGGATTTTCACGACACCCCCTCATCGGTGAAAAAATCATGTCCAGGCGAGACGAAGCGAGTTTTCTCAATCTCGTATCGGATGCACCCATCTCTCCTACCTCTCCATCCTCACCTTTATCCAGTCCTGGCTCTTTGTCTTCTATGACCATGGGGCAAGGGGCTTCTGGCATGGGCATGCCGATTCAACCGGCGATATCTACTTTTGAAATGACGTCCCTTTCTCCACCTCCGAGGAAAAACTCCAAGCCAATGGCGGTTGTGGCTGAGCATCATCATCATCGTCCTGCAGCAGCAGCGTTGACGACGTTCTCGTCTTCACCTACTTCTACTGTTGCTGCTACTATGAAGCCGTGTCCGCCTAGAACGCCTTCGACTCCCTCGATTTTTGAGGATATCTTTGGAGTTGAGGCTAGAAAGAACGACGCGATTGAGCGAGCGTCATCGCCACTACCCATACCTCATTGTCATGATCGTACTTTTGGGCCCTCTGACTCTCCCTTGTCTTTCCAAGACAGAGAAGATATCAGAGAGACGGAGAAGCCATCTGTGTCTTTATCACTCCCTCCTTCTCCTTCTCCTTCTTCCTCACCTTCACCTCTGCCTCCGCCTTCGCCTTCGCCTTCACCTTCGCCTTGAATGGCAAATGCTTGACGAGGGGTGCGAGTGACTCCGCCTGATGAAAGACTAGGATTTATCTTCAGGTTCTGTTCAATTCACTACATTTGATAGGATAGACCTCTGAACACTTCCATCCTTTCCTTTCCTTGAATTTGTTTGTATTTGCCTTGTATATACCTTGTTGTATTCAAGAAATTTCATTATTTATTTGAATCATTTGTTGCAGTTATTCAGTTTGAATGATAGAGACATGCAAGATATTAGAGTACAAAAAGTATACTACTTATAAATACAGAAGTATGAAAGCACCCCAAATGAATCATGCGAAACTATTTTCAACATCAGCACTATCCTCGCCTTCAAGAGCAGCGAACTAGATTTGTGAAGATGAGCGACATATCCGAATGAGACAAAATGCTTTTTGAAACTCACGGTCAAGAAAGCGGCAGGACGATGCTCTTCAGCCCAGAACAACAGTGGTGTATCAAGTATCATATTATATGAAATATTCGGTGACCAAAGCTGAGTCAGACCAATACCATAGTTCCAAACACGTCCTTCAGGAACCAAAGTCATACCGAGGATACGATCAGACAAAAGAAGCTGGACACGCTCGGACATATTGGGATTAAAGCCAGGCGGGTTAACGGATGTATCCAGATTTTTACGACCCCATTCGAAGCCAGCAACCGTTAATGAGTGAGCGGATAGTGATACCGAACCTGGCGTAAATGAAGCCGTGATACAGATCGAAGATGATCCCCATTCAGGATGCTCAGCCATCAGCTTGGCTTGAGTGGTAACATCCGTAGGTGATAAGTGCGGTATTTCGAGGGACTGAGTCTTGACCCATCCAAGAGGCTCGAGATCCTTCAAGAGGAAGTCATCCTTAGGTAAACGACTGGGGAACTCGATATTGTTGTTGCTACCGCGCTGAGGCACCCAAGTAATTGCCTTGATTTCCTTCACCTGTTTGTTGTCCGGTGGTGAGACACCATATAAGAAAGCGGCAACTTGTGTACGAAGATCAGAAGTGGTGATGAAAGCGCGTAAAATATTTTTAGGAAGAACGTAAGTGAATGAACCAGCGTCGTCCTTGACGTCATCATTGGATACGTAGATATGCTGGAGACGTAGGGCGAGATGAGTGGCGGAAATAGCGCGGACACGCCAATCAGACTTGCTGCTAAAGGTTTGCTGCTCGTAATTGGTAGTGGTGATAGTTTGGATAATGTCACCATGAACGTTGGTGGTTTGACTGTCCAAATCAGTAAGTACATACACACATCCAGACAAATATGACTACTGACGTCTGAACGGCTGTAACCTGGTTCTGTGCCTCTGCACTCTTCTCGAGCTCAGCCATCTGTTGTCGTTGAACCGACGGTGCTGCAATCTCTTGACCAAGAATAATATCACGGATTTCACTGACGGTCAAAGAAGCGATGTTGACACTGTTACGCTTCCCAAAGTCTTGAAGAATAAGGTCTTTCATGGCTACTTCCACTTTGATCCATTCCTCGTCGGACAGCGTGGGCCAGACAAAATGAGGTTCAGTGATCGTGGATTTGTCCGGATGTAAGATGATTTTGGCTTTCTCATTATTAACGTGCAGGCCACGAAGGAGCAAAATGAGGCGGGAAAATGCTGTATAACTGGAGATAGACTTGAGCCAGTCATCTAATTTATTGTTCAGCATGGGGCCATTGAGCTCCAACAATGACACCCTCACCATAAAGACTGAATAGTACCATCTGAGGTTGAGTCGCGCGCTACATCGCTGTTAGAATCTAGTCATAATTTCAAATATGCGTATGTATCGTACCAAGATCAAATCACCAAATTTCTCCATCTTCATACAAGCCTGGAAGGGCAGCTGTAATTCACTGCCTTTGATGACAATATTCGGGAAATCAAGCAAGTGAACCTCCAAGGGGTCTGGAATCAAGGGTATCAATAAGGGCATGAAGATTTCACTTCACATAATTTCTCTTACCCAGCATGCCCTTACGGGTAACAATAACTTGTTTGGGCTGTTCTTCAACAGGAAGTGAGCGAACAAGGGCAGCAACTTCTTCGGCAGTTTTCCATTTGGCCAATTGACCAAGACGCTTCTGACCGGCCCAGACGCTGGTGTGAATGATCTTCAAAAACAACTGACCAGAGCGAGGGTTGAAGATGAATATAGCACCATCTACGATGAAGGGTCAGCTATGTAGTTTACCAGATTCAACATCAACTCACTAATTGGTTTTGTGGTCAAATTTCCTTCGAAGGTCTTGTGACTATTGATAGACCGTAAGAAACATCAAATTCAAGGAAAATACAAACACATACATAGTAACTCTGTAGACATTAGTGTCATCGACAAACCAGATAATTTGATTAGAGAAAAGTTCTGAATAGTTCTAAAGAATCGATCAGAAGCGAATGAATAGGCCCTGGCATGATACCGACCTGACTGTTGAGATATGGTTCGGTTGGCTCGGATGAATATAATTGCAACCCTTTGCGGATACGTTCACGGAGCACATGACAGGCGGGATTGGCCTTCATAATCTTCGCCATGGCTTGCTGAATAAGTGGCTTCATACCAGGGAACCAGTTTCCATAGGCAGACCATAAGTTGTAGGCCAAATCCATACCAATGATAACACCCGTTGGCGAAGGGTATATACTCATGGAATCAGAGACCTATAATTTTTCTGTAAGTATCGGTGTCAAACAGCATGGAATCGGTGCTCACGTAATCCAAAAACTTGGCACGAGTGTAACGCTCAATATCGTGAGTATCAAAATCACCCCAACGAAGCTGAACATCGATCCAATACTTGTTACTCGTTGTTCCATCAAGAACATCCTTGGCATCAGTAACCAGAGAGGGACGAGATATGTTCCACTTGTAGGAAGAGAACAGCAAGATATCGGCACAAGACGAGTTCATCTTGTAACTCTTTCGAGGATGGATCGTCTCCTTTTGGACAGTCTCAATCTGCAAGGGCTCAAGTTCTTGATCGAAGACTTGACACAAGTCCATGACAACACTCTCATGAACTAAAAACAAACCCAATCAGGAGTGAATGGGATTCAATCCAAGGAGCGGAACTTACTCTTCTGCCATAAGTGAGCACGGAAGATTTGGATCAGACTGATCTTCAAGGTCGGAATTTTACCGTGCATAAAGATACCCGTTAGATCTAGCTGCACCTGGAAACCAACATAAACGTTGGCACGATTGATCGTAGGACTCCACCAGAGCGTGAATCGACGATTAGGAATTTGATTCAAACCGGAACGCTGGGCATTCGTCAATTTCTTGTACCTCATCGATTCCTCAAATCCGGATGCTTTCTCCCAAAACAGACCCTCCCAAGTAGGGAAATAAGTCCCTTTGAACAAGGTATGTTCTAGAATGCCCTCAACACCACCAAGGGCGGCAATGACATCAACTCGATAGTTGTTGAGTTGCCAGAGTTTACCATCATGCCGTTGAGAAGTCCACCAGAAAGGATTGCTTTAGGAAAGATAAATTAGAATGAGCATATGGTGAAATATTTAACGCACTGTTTGAGCAACTGGTATTGCTTCCAGTCAGTACGCACACGCCAACCACGATCATAGGCCAAACTGAAAAACGAATGAACATTAAGCCATGAAACGAACAGAACTCAAGCTTACGTGTGACGGTCCTTCTGGAATAGTGTGTTGATACGGGGGATACCACGATCCCAGCTATCCTCCAAATCTTCCAAAGTTAGGCGACGGTTCTGCGCATTAGCTTCTTTCCTCTTCATCGAGTACTCTGACCAGACACGGGCTGAATCAAGGAACTCGGCCTCCCATGGCTGGAGATAACGATACAAGTTGGGAATGAGCTGATCCTCCTCATGAGACATGCCAGCACGGAAATGTGTGACGGCAACATCAGTTTGCTTTGACCACCGGAGGTCACTCTGGGGAATCAAGACATGACCCATTGACAACATTCCAAGACCACCCAATTCCTGCACAAAATCAGTCGGTCAAAAATCAAGATCCAAGGGACCCAAATGGCAAACCTTTGGAGTATAAAATACAACAGGAGGAAAACGTGAAGGCATTTTACTGTTGAGACCAATCTTGACACGAGTTTGAATTTTGTTCTCAGCTTTGACCAAAGCATCCAAGAGCTCATTGGTGTGAATAACAGCTTCACGATAGTAGGTCATCAAACCGATGAGAGCTGTATTCCACTTGTTGACAATCTTGGAGAAAGTTGTCGACCCAGAGCTCATGAGAACCTGACGGATGCGATTATTGAATTGTTGCACACCCTCATCCGAGACGCGCAAAAACGCCTGGGCTGTCCGCTCTTTTGTCTGTTCATTTGTCAAATTCCAAACTGCATCCTTCAGAGAAAACTGTTCTCCGGAAATGGTTCTGAGCTTGGGCAATATTCGAACCTCAAATCCGCACATGGAGAAAAGGAGCTGAGGGTTATTCTGGGAGTAGACACTGACAAATGTATCTTCCCACTCGATTGTCGTAAGAGAACGAGGCAATCGTTGCTTAATATTCCAGTAAACGGCTCTTCCAAGATTAACATCATGCTTGATGAGTCTCATGCGGCAATCCCGCGGCCAGCAGCGCTTATTGTTGTAGCCAATGACATTGTTATTAGTAGGATCGGGATTGGCAGAGAGGTAGCGCTGGATGAGGTCACGGGCTTCATCAGCACTGAACCTAAACAGGATGTGGAGTCTGTCGACATAGCGAGAGTAGAGACGGATGGGATGACGTGTTTCAGTAGCCGAATCGCGATATTGAAGGAAGTTATTAGGCATCTGGGGAGGCCCCGCCATCTCACTTGCTCGTTGAAGGCCAAGAATAAGAAGATCGAGGACCAAGCCGTAATATTGGAAGACGAAGGCCGAGAATTGAAGACCACGAATGAGACCATAAGCATTGGTATGCGCCATGTCCTTGTAGGTCAAAACTGGAATATTCGATCATGAGTAATCGCCTCCGATGAAAAAAATTGAAACTTACCCGTGTTGTTCT
>Ga0153944_1000453_pt1 | contig 17573 bp, 18 predicted proteins | sample TSNJ028MetaG_FD_104703 | JGI IMG/M metagenome (GOLD analysis project Ga0153944, IMG submission 104703) | Attine ant fungus gardens microbial communities from New Jersey, USA - TSNJ028 MetaG | ecosystem: Host-associated > Fungi > Mycelium > Unclassified | place: USA: New Jersey, Wharton State... | reverse complement strand
TAAAATAATATCTATGACTAAACTATGAGCATCATAAATTTGCCCATCATAAAATATTTTTTGTTTAAATTCTTTATCTTTTTGTAAGTAATCAAATAATTCATCAAATTTGCGATCATAATTCAGCATTTTATATTCAATACTAGTTAATCTTTCAAATATATGATCATTATTGGAAATAAACTTTCGCATCTCGACAAACGCTTTCATAATATTGATACTAACTTCGATTGCAATATCATTCTTTAATAAGCCACTTAGCATAGCAATCCCTTGTTCTGTAAAAGCATAGGGTAAATATGAACTACCTCGATGTTTGTACGTTGAACTGGTCGCAATTTGCGACGAGTTATTTATTAGTTCATTTGTACTTTCAAACAAAGATATTATATTAGTATATTCGTTCTCAGTTAATTGAAAACAAAAATCATTTGGAAAACGCTTTAGATTCCTTCTAACAGTTTCATTTATTCTTTTTGTTTCATAACCATATAATTTTGCCACGTCACTATCCAACATAACTTGTTTATCACGAATTATAAATATTAAATTATTAATATTATTCATTTTATCGCCTTCTTTCAACAAACAAATTATACCAAACGTTTGTTCTTTAAACAACAATAATTTTATAATAAGATAAAAAAGTATTAAAACTTCCTAATTAAGTATTATAAAATCTTTTAATATAAGTTTTGAAAGCAAAAAAATTTATCACACTAATATTATAAATATAATATAAATGCTTCTAAATATTTCTATTTTCTCTTAGATAAAGCTTCTCTAACATTAATCCAGTATCTTTGAATCGTCATTTCTTCATTTTCATATTCATTTTCCAAAATACCAAAATTATTTTGAATTGTTTTAGCAGAACCAGTATTATTTTTATCACAAGTCACTAATGCTTTTTCTATACCTAAATCTAAACATTTTTGTAATCCCAATTCCAACATTTTGGTTGCATAGCCTTTTTGTCTTTCTGAACTTCTAATTGAATAACCTATATGGCCACCTTCACGCAATAAATATTCATTTAATTCATGTCTAATATTAATCATTCCTATTATTCTATTATCTGATGATCGCACTAAAAAAAATGTGTGTGCAGGAACTCTATCTTTTCTACAGGTTTCTTTTGCTTTCCCTGTTTTTAGTTTTTCTAACCAATCCGAATAAACATATTCATCTATACCCGATCCTCCTGCAATAACAACCTTTTCGCTTTTGAATTCTTCAATATATTTTCTTGCTTCTTCTTCATGATCAATCGTCGGTTCAATTAAGAATAATTTTTCCATTTTATCTTCCTCGTTTCTTATAATATAATATCATAAATTAAAGATTTTCCAATATTTCAATTTTTCATTTCACATTGTTATTTGTTTCGCAAGTTTTAAATTTATGCTAAAATGAATAAGAGGTGCCTTTATGACAATAGTTTTTAAAGTAAGTGAAAACGTAAAACAAAAAATAATTCAATATTATAAAGATTTAAAAAGAGATAAAACGCCACCCTATGCTATTTTTCAAGCAGACGAAGCTGATACCATTATCACGTTATATGAATCAAGCAAGATTATGTTTCAAGGAATTAGTGCTGATATTGATGCTAATATTTGGATTGAAATGGAAAGAAAATTAAATAACCGAATCATCGATATTACAGGAAAAGATAAAAAAGAGAAAGATAAAAAAGAGAAAGAAATCAATGATTTCTTTAAAGTTAGCTCAATTGGATCAGATGAAGTTGGAACTGGAGATTTCTTCGGACCAATTGTTGTAAGTGCAGCATACATTGCGAAAGAACAAATTAATTGGATTAAAGAGTTAGGTGTTTTAGATTCAAAAAAATTGACTGATGATAAAATAATTAAAATTGCGAAAGAACTAATTCAAAAAATTCCTTATACAACGATTACCTTGAAAAATGAAGATTATAATAAGTATCAAGCAATGGGTTATAATATGAACAAAATCAAAGCAATTTTGCATAATAAAGTATTATTTGAAATGAAAAAGAAAAATCTAGATTATGATAAAATTGTAGTCGATCAATTTGTTTATCCCAAAAAGTATTATGAACATATCAACGAAAGCCTTGAGAAAGTAACCAATATTACTTTCACTACTAAAGCTGAAAGTAAATATGCCAGTGTTGCCGCGGCAAGTTGTATTAGTCGCTACTTTTTCTTAGTTAAAATGCATGAATTAAGTCAATTGGTTAAGAAAGAATTACCAAAAGGAGCTGGTGCCTTAGTCGATGAAGTCGGAGCTGAAATCATTAAAACTCACGGGAATGAGATTCTCAATCAAATTGCCAAACTTAATTTTAAAAATATGGAAAAAATCAAAGCTAAATTATAAAACCAAGATAAAATTCTTGGTTTTTTAACACTCTAATAGTTGCAATATAAATATTTTTAATTCTAAATAACGATCTGCTTGACCCGATTTGATTTTAAAATCAATATCACCAAGCATACATAATAAATTTTTCAAATCTTTTTCTCGGTAACGGTTCTTATTCATAATAACTTTATTTAATTGCCAATCCTGTAATTTTAATTCCGTTTTAATTAAATTTGTTGATACTTTTTCTTCTTCCATTAAAGTTACATACAACATCAAACGAATTTCTCTAGTTAGTAAGTTTAATAAACTAATTGGATCTACTTTAAATCGATATAATTCTTCTAATAATTGAAATGCTAATTCCCCTTTTTTTTGAATTACTGCATCCACCAATTTGAAATTATTATCATTTAAAAGCGGATTGACAATTTTAATTACTTCATCATATTTCATCATATTATCTTTATCATAATAAATCATTAATTTTTCAATTTCCTGTACAATCAAATCATAGTTATTTTGAAGGGCATTCATTAAATATTTCACAATTGAAATATCTGCTTTATAACCTTTTAGATTTTGTTCTATTTTTTTTTGAAGATCCAATCCTTTTAATTCTGGAATTACAATATATTGATACTTCTCTTTTATCATTTTTATTATTTTTTTTCTTGAATCTACTTTTTCAAAGCTACATAATATCAAAGTACTCAAAGGATAAGGTTGTTCTAAATAAGCAAGAAAACGACCCTCATCATCTTTACTTATTTTTTGAAATAATTGTTCAGCATTTTTTACAACCACATATTTCATTTCTTCAAACATTGAAACATAAGATGCTTCTGTTAATATTTCTTCTAAAGATTGTTGATTTGCATCAATCATACATATATGATCATTCTTAATCAATTCATTTAACTTTTCTTGCATTAAGACTCTACTAACGCTTTCTAGTAAATATACTTGCATATTACCACCACTTCAATTTTACCATAAAAAAGGAAAAAGGGGACCCTTTTTCTTTATCTTAACATCACACGCGATGTACTATAGTTTATGGTGAGTAAAAAGAAATAGTTCTTCTTCTTTCTTCGATTTCAAATAAAATAGTACCATATTCTAAGGTGGTGTAAACACTACCATATTCCAAAACTCTATTAACAACCTCACTATTTGGATGACCATAGTAATTCTTACCAACACTGATAATACCTATCTGATAATTTAAAGATTTTAAAAAAAAAGAATTTGAACTAGTTTTAGAACCATGATGAGCAATCTTCACTACATTAGTTGTAATCTTGTATTTTTGTAACAATTCTAACTCTACTTCTGCACTGATATCTCCAAGCATCAAAAAGGAATAATCTAACATTTCTATCTGAATAATCAAACTATTATCATTTTCATTATTATATAATTTAGTTGGATACTGCTTAATTAAAAAATATTTACTTTGATAATCAATCGGAGGAATACTTAAAAAAAGCAACTCTTGTTCAACAAAATTATAATCACCTTGATTAATCATGACATGTTTAATATAGTCCTTTAAATATAACGCGTTTAAACTATGATCCGTATCACCATGACTAATAATTAACAAATCAATTTTATTAATTCCTTTACTTTTTAAAAAGATTTCTATCTTGTTGGCCGTTCTAAAATCATAACCTTCATTAGTCATTTTTCCGCCAACATCCACCATAATAATTTCTTTTTGATAAGGAGATATAAATAAAGCACAATCCCCTTGTCCGACATCTAAAAAATAAACTTCGTAATTTTTTTGAAAAGAAATCTTTTGGGATAAAATAACGAAGCATAAAAGAGGAAAATAAATTATTTTTGTTCGAAATAAAAGTAATAAACCATAATAAACAACCATTATAAACCAACTTAATTTCGGAATTAAAATAATCAATTGCATTTGTTCTAACATTGCTGAAATCATCTCCATAAATGAATAACTATAATAAAATAACGGATATAAAAAAGGAATTACAAAAGAAATAATAGCCAAAGGAAATAAATAGCTTGAAACAAAGGGAACATATAATAAATTAAAAAATATTGATAATACATTAATTTCGTAATTCATATTTATAATAATTGGTAAACTATATAAAAATGAAATCACACTAATCCATAATAAGGCTTTGACGCCTTTCTCTTTCCTTTGACAATATAGAATTCCAAAGGAAACAACAAAAGATAGTAAATACCCTGTATTAAAAAGATAATATGGAAATATTAAATTCATTAAGAAAAAAATATAACCAAGAATCATCCACTTTGGTAAATCTATTTTAAATTTTAAAAATACTTTATTGCCATAATAAAATAAAAAGGCCCTTAAAAAAGAAGGAATTGGACCTAAAATAAACAAATATAATAAAAAGATGAAAAAAATTAAACTATTTTTCCATTTGAATTTCTTAAGCAATATTTGAAGCATATTCATAAAAAAAATCAAATGCATTCCTGACAAAGAAAATAAATGACTTACTCCTAAATTTTTATAACTAGTTAAATCACATTCCTTAATTCCTACCAAAAACAAAGAATAATAAGGATCCTCTCTTGCTCTTTTAATAAAACTATTTTTAATTGAATAGAAAATTGATTTAGATTCCTCTAATATTTCAATCTGTTCTACTTGATAGTTTGTATAAATCCCTAAACTACCATAATAATTTTTTTGATCAAATGTATTTGGAATCGTGGCATGAGAAAATGCAGTTCCATAACCATTAATTTTAATCCTCATTCCATATGCTAACTTCTTAAAAAAAGCAATGCATTCTTCTTCGTTTTGAAAATAATATTGATACAATACATTTGGTTGTTCTTTGATTTTAATTGTAATAGTGTTGGTACCCTTCTTCAACTCAGAAATAATCCCAATACTTTCAGCCTCCAAAAGTATTTCATTAGTGAAAGTTTTATACCATAAAACATATGCTATGCTAAGTCCAATTAAAAAGATGCAAAAACCTTTATACTGTAATATAATTTTTAATTTTTGCAAATAATGCTTCTCCAATACCACTGACTAACATAATATCTTCAATCACCATAAATTGTTGTTGTTCTCGAGATTCAATAATAGCATTTGCTTTTGACTCTCCAATACCTGGAAGTAATAATAATTCATCAATAGAAGCTATATTAATATTAATTAAGGTTGATTCTTTTATCTCTTCTTTTACAACATTTTCTTCAATTGAAGCAACATAAATAATCATTTCTTTTTGTACTTGTTTACTTAAATTCAAATTTTTTGTATCCGCTTTTTTGGTCAAACCCCCACCCAAAGCAATTACATCATTTACAATTGCTTTGCTAGAAACTAAATACACACCTGGAGCAACAACCTCTCCTTTTAAATCCACATAAAAATAGATTTCTTCGGCTATTATTTCATCAATGACTTCTTTTTCTTCCGGCACTTCTTCTAAAGTAACCTTTAAAGGTTTTGCTTTATCCTCCAATTGAAAAAAATAATACGATGTTCCTCCAACTAAAAAAAGTATAAAAGATATAATAATATATTTTTTATACTCCGAAAAAATAAGTTTTAAAAAATTCATTCTACCCTCCTATTTATTAATTAAAGATTAGAAATGAATTTCCTTTTATTTTAGACTTGCTAATTCCTTTTTTACTTTTGCATTATTATTTTCAATTGCAACTCTTTCTACCACAAATATCATTAATATTACATTAATACTAAAAGAACCTCCATAACTTAAGAATGGCAATGGTACTCCAGTTAGTGGAATCAACGCTAGTACTCCAAGCAAATTAATTAATAAATGCATAAGAATCAATAAGAATGTACCATAAGATAAAATCATTCCTCTAGTAGTGCTTGCGTTTTTAGCAATCTTCAATATTCGGTACAGGATAAAGATATAACCAATTAAAACAAAAACGGCAAAAATCAATCCCAATTCTTCCACTAAAATTGGAAAGATAAAGTCAGTATGAGCTTCTGGTAAATACAAATATTTCTGCGTTGAATTACCAAGACCAACTCCAAATAAACCACCATTATTTATTGCTATATATCCATTACAAACCTGATATCCAGTATTTTCAGTATACCGACTACAAGGATTCTTAAACGTTAATCGATCAAGTTGCATACTATTTAATAAATCATTACCTTTATAAACAAAAGCAAATAAAATAATGCCTACCGATACTCCAATTATTTTTATTAACTTTATTTTTCCATCTTTCTTTAAAGGTAATTTTATAAAAATTAAAAATACGATAAAAGCAATGATTAAAGCTCCTCCTAAATCGGGTTGCATTGCTACTAAAGCAAAAATCAAAACTGCAACTCCGATAGGAAATAAATTATAATATAAATTTTTATTCTGTTTTAATGATTTATCATAAAATACAGCCATAAAAATAATTAATGCTGATTTTGCAAATTCTGCAGGTTGTAAACTAAAAAAACCAATTCGATACCAACTTTGAGCACCATTTGTAATTTGTCCATAAATAAACAATCCAAATAACGAAGCTAAAATACCGGCAAGCAAAAGATATATAAATAGTTTATATTTTCCTGTTGGGAATCGTAATACAATTATAAACCCCACTGAAAAAGCGGCACCATAAAACAACAACTGCCTTATAAAAAAATTATACGAAGGTTGTCCATAACGTAGTACTGCTGCTACACTAGAAGCACTCAAAATCATGACTAGACCTAGTATAGAATATAAAATTGTCATAAAAAGTAATGGCTTATCCATTTTTTTTAATAATTGCTTCACGATTTCTCACCTTATTATCATTCTAACAAAAAATTCCTGTTTTTAAAAGAATTTTTGACTTTTTGCTTAAAAACATTGTCAAAAACATACTAACTTTAATACATTATATTAGATACATAAAGGAGGTAATAAATATGTATTATTACGGAAATAATGGATACTATGGTGGAGCCGGTGCATACGGATACGGAGCAGGTGCTGGATGTGCGCCAGTTGGATACGCAGGATATACAGCAGGAGTTGGTTCAGGTGCCGCTATTTGGATCGTATTATTTATCTTACTTGTAATCATCATTGGAGCAGGCTCTTTTGGTGGAAATAACTGCGGATGCGGTTGTAATCGATAAATAAGCAACAAAAAGGAGAAAATTATTTCTCTTTTTTTACGGCAATTTTTACTAGTTTAATCGCATCTTCTAATGTATCGGCTGTTGCCAAAAATAAATTTTTATGACAAAATCTTGCAGTTGCAACACCACTCACCTCTTGAAATGATTTTCCTTCTAATCCACTCCATTCACTCGGGAAATAAAGCCTAGCTTCATATTTTTCACTTTCTTTTTCTATCGTTCGAATTGTAAATCCCCCACGATCGCTTGGATAAATTGCAAATAATAAATTCTTAGAAATCTCATTTTCACTTTTCAAAACAAATTCCATAAAAGGCATAAATTCCTCTAAAAATAATATATTGTCAAAAGAATTTTCGATTGCTTTTTCTACTTTTTCCTTTGCTTCATACTTATTTAAAATTGCTTTCATTACATTAAAAAATACAATATTGGCAAATTCACAGGCTTTTAAAAAACACTCATCAATATCCTCTTTTTCATTCCAATTTGGATTCATCGCTTTTATTACATCACTTATTCCAAATAAGTTATAACGAATATTTTCTGGAAATATTCCATTGTCAACTGCATCAATACCAACGACTAATTTTTGATCAAATTCTAAAAATATTTCTTCAATATATTGGCAATTTAATTTTGTCAAATATTCTCTTCCAAATTCTTTCCATAATAAACCAAAAGCCGCATAAGGAATACCGTTTTCACGATAAGTCAATTCATGATGATGATCAAATTTTCCGCGACCAATATCATAAACAATCCGCTCATTACTTTCACTAGTTTCTAAAGCACGGTATAATTTGATTCCGTCAAACAGATGTGCTAGAAAGACTGTACTAAAAACATCATCAGCATGAAAGCTTCCACCATGAGTTACACTATTGGCTTGCTCTAATTCTTTTACCATTTTTATTTTTAATATATTCATCTTCGTAACCTTCTTCTATTCTTTATTGCTTTTCCCCAAATTACATCGCTCACATAAGGTTTGTAAATTATGATATTCCGTTTTACCACCTTTTGAAACTGGTCTGATATGATCAACATGCAATTTAGCTCCATCACGAGCCGTTGCTCCACATATTTTGCATTGATAGGCATCTCGTTTTAATACATCAAATCTTAAACTATCGCTCATTTTTGATCTCTCAAATCGTGCTGATACTTGATAATTCTTCTTTTTCTTCCATTCATTAAACAAATCTAATAATTGCTCATTTTTAAAACGCCTTTTTTTTTGATAATAATTTCTACCTTTTGGACTACGATAATAAGCACAGACAATAGCTTTTAAATCAAAACGATTTTTTATACTTAACTTTCTTATTAATTTTCTTTCATACTTTAAAAAAGTTTCTTCCTTCATTTTAATCCTTGTTATTTCTAAACTAGTTGTTTGTTCATTTAATTGTTGAACTTGATTTGTATATTCAGCATATTTTGTTTTATTATTAACCATTTTATTTAAATCATCTCTAAAACCATTAATGTTATTTTCAATATGATATGAAATAATATCATCTAAACTCAATTTCATTAAACCTGCTTTAGATCTTGTTTTATGGTTTATTTTGTAAGTTCGTTTAAAATATTTTTCAAAACAGTATTGCTCATTCAAATTTTTCAACGCTTTAATATTTAAACTGATTTGTAATACTTTTTCAGCATTTAATTTATCAATAACAACCCAAATAATAAAAAGAATCATTAATACTAAAATCCCAATTAAAATCTCAAAATTCATAAGTCAAACTTCTTTCTTTTCGTACATAAGTATAGCATGAAAAAAGTTATTTCTAATAAATTTCAAAACAAAACACTTTGAAATACGAATAGTTCTTTATTTTTCTTTAAAAAACTGCTAAAATAAAAACGATTAAGAGGTGAAGTATGAAATTACCAAATATAACAATTTTAGAAAGTGATAATAAAATATTACGAGAAATAAGCAAAGAAGTAATATTCCCCCTAACAAAAGAAGAAAAACAAATGATTGAAGATATGATTACATATTTAACAATGAGTCAAATTGAAGTAGAAAGAGAAAAATATAACTTGCGAGCAGGAATTGGGATGAGTTCTGTTCAAGTTGGTATCTTAAAAAGAATTTTTGTTATAGTAGAAGAATTAGATGATGGCAATTTTAAAAATTACGTTGTAATTAATCCGAAAATTAAAAGTATGAGCGAGGAAATGATTTATGTTGGTGAAGGCGAAGGTTGTTTAAGCATTAATCGCCCGACTGAAGGAATTGTTCCAAGACATGCTAGAGTCACAGTAAATGCATATGACATAGAAGGTAATCCCTATTCTCTGCGCGTTAGAGAAGATATTTCTATTTGCTTCCAACATGAAATTGATCATTTAAATGGAATTTTATTTACTGATCATATCGATTCAAAAAATCCTTTTAAAAACTCGGATAAAATGAGAGAAATATAAAACAATGCAAAAATCAGCATTGTTTTTTTGATTAAATTAATTAAAAAAAAGAAAGAATAGAATAATTATCTTTAACCAACTCTACCGTCAGTTCTCTTTCTTACCGGCCCTTTTTCTAAAGAATCAGTCAAACTCATTTTAGATTCTGCAACAATATCATAACTAGTTAAATAAGCTCCATGAGCATAAGAAATTCCTTCTTTTGAAAATTCTAAATCTTCATCTAATTCTATAAGAAAATGAGATAGATTTACGCTCCCGTATTCTTTTCTTATATAAGTAAAATACTGAGATATTAAAGTTTTTATCATTTCCATAGCTTTTAAAAAATTGGCATCATTCTTATAATGAGTGATATGAAGTAACCCTTCTTCATTAATTAGAAAATTATGATTTCTTATTTTCATTGTCAAAAACGTACTCAAAATTGAAGCTAATGCCACTCTATTGCCAGCTACATCACTAAAATAAGTTCCTTCCCAAAAATAAGATAATTTGCCTTTTCTTAATAAAAATTCTAATTCACTTAATAATTCCATAACTTCTTTTTCGTTTGTTTGTTCATCATTATTGTACATCGTTTTAAACTCCTTTTAATTTAACACTCACTATCTTTGAAACTCCTGATTCTTGCATTGTAATACCATATAAAGTATCTGCATATTCCATGGTTCTCTTCTTATGGGTAATCAAGATAAACTCACTCTTATCTTTTTGATCTTGTAAATAATTTCCAAACATATCCACATTCGCTTCATCTAGTGCTGCTTCTACTTCATCTAGAATACAGAATGCCACTGGTTTCACATTTAAAATGGCAAATAATAAAGCAATTGCCGTTAATGTTTTCTCTCCCCCACTTAATAATGAAATATTATTTAGTTTCTTTCCTGGTGGTTCAGCAATAATTTCAATTCCAGTTTCTAATAAATTGCTTGGATCGGTTAATTTTAATTCCCCTGTTCCACCTTTAAATAATTTGCTAAAAACACTTTGAAATTCTAGATTGATTTGTTCAAATGCTGTTTTAAACTTTCCAGTCATAATGCCATCCATTTCCAAAATAATCTCTAATAATTCTTGGCAAGCTTTATCTAAATCTATTTTTTGAGTCAGTAAGAAGTCATAACGTTCACTTAATCGTTTATATTCTGAAATCGAACCTAAATTAACATCTCCTAAGTGATTTAATTCTCTTTTTAAACTTTGCACTTTCATTCTTGCTAATTCTTTATCCATATCAAGGCTATATTCTAAAACTGCTTTTTCATAAGTCATATTATAATTTTCAGATAAAGAGGTTAATAAATGATCTAATTTAATATCTAATTTACCTAAATTAACTTCAGCATTCTTAAGTCCATTCTCCAGTTTATTAAACTCACTATTATTCTTGCGATACTCTAATTCTAAAACCGCAATTAGAGAGGAAATTTCACTCTTCTTTACTTTCATCTGTTGATTTTTTTGTTCTAAAATTTCTTTTTGTTCTTCTGTTTCTTTTTGTTGTTTTGTAAGTTCTAAGATATGACTTTCTAAACTATTATTTAATAAATCATCAACTCCACCTAATTCACTTTGAACATTTGCCAATTGATTTGTTTTATCTTTCATTTGTTTTTCAAATCCAAATTGTTCTTCTTTAGCCTGATAAAGCTTTTTATTGATTTCATTTTCTTTCTCTTCACTTGAAGCATAATCTTTTTTTAACTTACTTCCATCTTCCTGGCTTTTCTTTAACAACCGTTCCAAATCCACTTTTTTCGACTGTAACTTTGATAATTCCACTTTATCTAAAATAAAACTATCTTTTTTAATCATTGACCCACCAGTAAGTGATCCTCCAGCATGAAGAATTTCTCCGTCTAATGTTACAATACGATATTTATAATTTAATAATTTACCAAGACGATTCATTGAATCTATATCCTTTGCAACTAAAATATTTCCTAATTGATTCTCAATCACATTGGCAAAACTCTTATCATATTGAATTAAATCCGTTAAAACTCCTAAAAAATCTTTGCTTTGTTTGGCAATATTTAAATCATCATTATAAATCGTTTTGCTTTTAATGACATTTTGAGGCAGAAAGGTTGCTCTTCCTAAATTGTTGTCTTTTAAGTATTCAATTGCCTTTTTTGCTGCTACTTCATTTATAACAACAACAAAATTACGATTAAACCCTAAAGCTACATCTAAAGCTTTGGCATAATCATCAGTTACCTCAATTAATTTGCCAAGCGCTCCAAAAATACCAGATAATCTTGGATTATGTAATACATTTTTAACTGCAGGAGGCATCTTTGCATCTTGACTAATCGTATTTTCTAAAATACTAATCTTTGCATCACATTCATATAATTGCCTTTGATAATCATTATAATTGTTATTAGCACTGTTCACTTTTATTTTTAGCATAGAAGTTTCTTCTTCATATTTTCTTAAATCAAAAGTTAAAAGTTTTACATTCTCATCTATTTGTTTTTTATTACTCTCTAGAATATTGATTTCTTTCTTTAAATCCAAAGCCGTCTCTTGTAGTTTTAAAAGACTTTCATTCATAACAACTTCATTTTTATCATATTTTGATCGTTCTAATGTAATTCTTTTTTCGCTTTCAATATTAGCTAACTTTTTAGTAATTATAAGAATTTGCTCATTTAAATCATTTAAAGATTCATCTAATTTTAGAGATTCTAATTTTAATCCTTCTAATTTTGAATTATCCTGCGAAACATTTGTCCCAAATTGAAGTTTTTGTTCATTTAAGACTTCTACTTCCTTTTGAAATTCACGGTAAGAATTATTATATTCCGTTATATCACTAGCCATTAATGCAATATCTAAACCTTCTAATTCTTCTTTGATAGTTAAATACTTTTGTGCTACAACACTTTGTTCTTTTAAAGGTAAAACCGTGGCTTCCAGTTCTTCCACGACTAAATTAATCTTCTCTAAATTATCCTGAGTCTTTTCTAGTTTTCTTAAACTTTCTTCTTTTCGTTTCTTATATTTTAAGACCCCAGCCGCACTTTCAAAAACAATTCTTCGTTCATGTGGTTTACCATTGACTATTTCTTCGATACTTCCTTGAGAAATAATATTAAATGATGAACCCCCAATTCCACTATCTAAGAATACTTCCAAAATGTCTTTTAACCGAACTCTTACATTATTTAAATAATATTCATTTTCCCCAGTTTGATAAACAACTCGTTTGATTTCCACTTCATTCAAATCGGTATTTAAAAACTTCTCAGAATTATCAAATACAAGAGCTACTTCCGCTCTTTTAAATGCTTCTCTAGACTTACTTCCTTTGAAGATAACATCAACCATTTGATTAGAACCACGTAATGATTTGACTGATTGTTCCCCAAGAACCCAACGAACAGCATCTACGATATTACTTTTTCCACTACCGTTTGGTCCAACAATTGCTGTTATATTACTTTTAATATCAATGTCAATTTTATCTGCAAAGGATTTAAATCCATATGCCCTAATATGTTTTAACTTCATAAATCACCTATTTTGCTCTTTTCATGTATGCAGAGTATGCTGCTTTTTGTTCTGCATCTTTTTTACTTCTTCCAACTCCGGTACCATAAATCATATCATCAATTTTCACTCCAACGGTAAATATTTTATCATGAGCAGGTCCTTCTTCTTTTAACAAAATATATTCTAAAGATTTTTTATCTGTTTGCACCATTTCTTGTAATAAAGATTTATAGTCTCCAAAGAAATGCTGTTCATTTTCAATATAAGGAATTACAAATTGATCAATAAAAGATTTTGCTACATTAAACCCTTGATCTAAATAAATTGCTCCTAAAAAACTTTCAAAAACATCAGCAACAATTGTATCATTGACATTATCAGATTGCCCTTTTCCAACTCGAATTAATTGATCAAGCCCTAAATCCTTAGAATATGTTGCAAGTGCTGCCTCACAAACAAATGATGCTCTTTTCTTGCTCATATCCCCTTCTAAATAATCAGAATTGTTATAATAATAATCACTTATTATTAATTGTAATACCGCATCTCCTAAAAATTCTAAACGTTCATAATTTTCACTTTCATGCTCATTTGAATAACTACTATGAGTTAAAGCTATTTTATATAAAGATTCATTTTTCATGACAATACCATATTTTTCTAGTATTTTCATATTATCACTTCCTACCTAATTATACAGGAAAATTAAGAACTTTTCAAAATAATTTACATCATCTCAAAATTGTAGTAAAATAGCTTGTAGGTGGTTGAATGAAAAAGGCGATCGTTTTTTTAATTAAGGTTTATCAAACTATGCCTCTACATTCCCACAGTCAATGCAGGCATTATCCTACTTGCTCCAACTACATGCTGGAAGCCGTAGAAATTCACGGTTCATTAAAAGGTGTTTATTTAGGAATCAAAAGAATCTTAAAATGTCATCCTTTAGGAACTAGTGGTTATGATCCTGTACCAAAAAAGGAGAAAAAATAATGAAAAAAGCTGGTGCCTTAGCAGCACTTGTACTTTGCACAGTTTTACTATGCGGATGTTTTAATTTTAATAAATTAGAAGGTGCTGATATTTATACAACAGTATATCCAATTACTTATTTAACAGAAAGATTATATGGAGAAAATGCTAATATTTATAGTATTTATCCTGATGGTGCTGATATCAATGAATATGTCTTAACTGAAAAACAAATCAAAACATACAGCAAGAGCGATATTTTTATTTATAATGGTCTTACCGATGAAAAACAAATTTCTAAAGAATTTATTAATAATAATAAAAATCTAAAGATTATTGATGTTGCAAATGGTATTAATCATACAAATAATATTGAAGAACTTTGGCTAAGTCCTAACAATTATTTAATGCTAGCAAGCAATATCAAAACAAATTTAAGCACTTTAGTAAATAATAAATATACAGAAGAAACAATTACTAAGAATTATATAATTCTTGAAGAAGAACTGTCTTTAATGGATGCCTCTTTAAGAAATTTAGGAAAACTTGCCCAAGAAAAAAATAAAGAAATATTAATTGTATCAAATAATAAATTCAGGTATTTAGAAAACTATGGTTTTGTTATATTATCCATTGAAGATGCAATCGCAACGGGTACTCTTGATACTATGAAAAATAATTTCAAATCAAATAAATATACCATTCTTTTTGCCTTTGAAAAAGACTTAGAAAATGAATATATCAGTGAATTAAATCAAAATGAAAAAGTAGTTTTAGTAAACGCAATGTATACACTTACTGCCGAAAATAAGCAAAATAATGATAATTATCTGACTATCATGAATCAATTTCATGAAAATATCAAAAATTATGTTTTAAATTAAACCAACAAGTTTGGTTTTTTTATTGCCTTTTTACTCGTTTAGATGTAATATAAATATTAGTTGCCTAAAGTTAACTAGAAAGAAGAATAAATATGAGTGAAGCACGCGAAATGTATTTAAAACATATTTACTGTCTTAGCAAAATACAATCATTGAAGGCTGTTGATTTAGCAAAACATATGAATATCTCCAAGGCCAGTGTTAGTAAAACATTAAAAACTTTTAAACAACAAAATTTAATTAATCTAAAAGAGAATGGAAGTATCATCTTAACAAGTGAGGGTTTGAAAATTGTCATCAACCTTTATGAACGTTTTTTAACCATTCAAAAATTCTTAAAAGAATCATTAGATTTGACTGAAGAAGAATCAAGTAAAAATGCTTGCCACATGGAACACTGCATTACAGATGATTGTTACTATAAAATGAAACGTTATATAAAGGAGGAAACAAAATGTTGATTTTAAAAAATATTTGCTTTGCAAGAAATGGTAAAATCATTCTTGACAATGTCAATTTAACAATAAATATAAATGACTATGTTGCTATTACTGGACCAAATGGATCTGGTAAATCAACTTTAGCCAAAATTATCATGGGTTTAGAACTACCAGATTCTGGACAAATCCTATTTAATGATACCGACATCACTAAATATTCAATTGCTGAACGTTCAAAATTAGGAATTGCCTTTGCTTTTCAAAATCCAGTAAAATTTAAAGGAATTTCCGTAAGAGACATCCTAAATCTATCTGCCAAAAAAACTTTAACAAATGAAAATATCTGTGATATTCTAGCCACAGTTGGATTATGTGCTAATGAATATAGCGATCGCGAATTAAACACTTCTCTCTCTGGGGGAGAAATGAAAAGAATTGAAATTGCGGGAATCATCTTAAAACAGAATAAATTAACTATTTTTGATGAACCAGAAGCTGGGATTGATTTATGGAGCTTTAATAATCTAATTAATATTTTTAATAAACAAAAAGAAAAGAACAATACAACCTTAATTATTACTCATCAAGAAAAAATCTTAAAAGTGGTTGATAAAATCCTATTATTAGAACATGGCCGTGTTTCTTACTTTGGCAATAAAGATCAAATAATCGATCAACTTATAAAACCAGATTGTGAAATCAAAGGAGGTAATTTCTATGACTGCTGCCGATGAAATATTATTATCTTATGTAATTGATGATTCTAAAAATGCAACTGCCTTTAATCTCCGAAAAAATGGACAATTAGTAAAAAGAGAGATAAGTGATAATGTAACCATTGTTTCAAAAGCTGATGGAACGGGAATTGATATTTTTATTAAAGAAAATACAAAACGAGCTCTAGTGATGATTCCAGTTATTATAACTGAAACTGATATTCACGATAAAGTATATAATGATTTTCACGTTGGCAAAAATGCAACTGCTACGATTATCGCTGGATGTGCAATCCATAATCCAGGAACTTCCCCTTCTACTCATAATGGAATCCATCGTTTCTTCTTAGAAGAAAACTCTAATATAACTTATTTAGAAAAACACTATGGAGAGGCAGATAAACATGGAAGTACTACTTTAGATCCTATCACTGAAATTTATATGGAAAAAGATTCTCAAATGAAAATTGACACACTGCAAATTAAAGGCGTCAACAAAACGACCCGCTACACTATTGCAGAAATAAAAGATGGTGCTACCCTAGTTGTAAATGAAAAAATTATGACCAATAATACTGATGAAGCAACAACTGAATTTGATATTAATTTAAATGGAAAAAAAGCCTCTGCCCATGTAACAAGTCGTTCTGTTGCAACTGATAATTCAGTCCAAACTTTTATTTCTAGATTAAATGGAAACAATGAATGTTATGGACATGTTGAATGTGATGGAATTTTAAAAGATAAAGGCATTGTAAGAGCGATTCCAGAAGTGAATGCAAATCACCTTGATTCAAAACTTATTCATGAAGCTACCATTGGTAAAATTGCTGGTGAACAACTAATTAAATTAATGTCATTAGGACTAAATGAAAAAGAAGCCGAAGAAGTTATTATCAATGGTTTCCTAAAATAAAAATTAGATAAATGAATTATCTAATTTTTTATTCAATAAACTCTTTGGTTGAATCTAGAATCATTTGAACTCTCTTTTGTTCTACATTTAATTCACGTCGTTCAAAAATCAAAATATAGATTCCTTCCCAAAGAATAACCCAACCAAGTAAACTTATTACATCCATTAATAAATCCCGTAAAAAATAAGAAG
>Ga0153944_1000450_pt1 | contig 17582 bp, 15 predicted proteins | sample TSNJ028MetaG_FD_104703 | JGI IMG/M metagenome (GOLD analysis project Ga0153944, IMG submission 104703) | Attine ant fungus gardens microbial communities from New Jersey, USA - TSNJ028 MetaG | ecosystem: Host-associated > Fungi > Mycelium > Unclassified | place: USA: New Jersey, Wharton State... | reverse complement strand
TCAGTCTCCTAGACTATGCTTTAGCTTCCCTAATCACTTCTCATTCTTCTCTTCTCTTAGAATTTCTGGACCGATGGGCTTCTCAGGTACCCATAGATGATCCCATCATAGTACCGGCCATCTGTCAAAAAGTTTACCTGGACAACATCTGGACCCCTGACCTGACGACGCTATCTCCGTGTCCGGCGCCGATGCAAGAAGAACAACTTGAAGATTGGAACAATGATGTTGCGGTGCTGTTCGAGTGGGTCGGTATGGCTGGTTTACATGCTCAGAGGTGCGGATAGATATAGTCCCCCCACCTTTCCCCCGCTGTCGTGAGAGTAATCTTTACTTGACAATAGACTTCAAGTCAATGATCGAGTTGACCCATTTGTGGCCGTGTATGATCCTCCCACTGCAAGTCGGTTAGGAGATGCAACTCATCTGAGGTGGAGAGGACTTTTACCTCCCTCGTTTGTGCAATCTGTGATTGATACATCTATGTGAGTGATTGTCATTTTTTTTCCCAAGCATGAGCCCTCCTTTCTCCATCGTTTGGTCCTTGTAAATCCAGTCAGATAATTTGATTGAATGAACCTGTTTCTGTGATCTTTTATTTCTGTTTCAGCTGTTCTTTGATTCTGCGGTTGATTTATGGCTTGCTAACGATCTTCGAAAAGCACCTTCCTTCAATCATCACGATCGTCGCCTGATGCTTTTGTGGCTATCACGATGCAAGGTGTTACAGATTCTCCTGTTGCATATTTGTCACCAAGTAGGTCAACGGCCACAGCCCATTTACCAAGTGAAGATGGAGAAGATACATGGTCCTTGATTCTGACACCCCCAGAAGGGGAAGGAAAAGACGTCAAGAGTATATTATATGAGATTGTGGGACAATGGGATGCCCGTTGGGGATGATACTGTGCCACTGTAATTATTTCAAGAAACACTCCATATTATGCATTGATAAGACACTTTAAAGCACCGAGAGCAGATATCCACAAGCAATACAAATCCTAACACAACGACTATAGTGTACTAGATGGCCGTGCATGACATAGTATTACAAGAATGATGTCAAGAGAGTGTAAGGACTTTTGATAACGGGAGCAGCAAAAATGGAAAGGCATAAGGGGAATACGAGAACAAGATAAAAAAAACCAAAAAAGAACTCGGCCCCAAGACGAACATGGGACCCAACAAATTCAACCATAAAATCATAAAATGAGCATCCTTTTCCCCTGAGGGTTTTTGAGTTATGCTCTAGCTTTTGAGAAGGGATGATGAGGCACATGCACAGAAGCATTGTGGTGGCGGCAAGGACATAGTGTCAAAACAGTTGGGCGGCAGGTTTTTAAAGATGGAGATGGAATTCCCAGGTACGGTAGCCTGGTTGCGCATTTCGTAACCGAAACGGGGCTATGAGGTTGGTGGCAGGTTCAGGATAAGTGGTCGAAGTGGCTGGAGGGGAAGGCGAGGCAGGAGTTGGAAGTGAAGGAGGGATATTGATGGGGGTGATGTTGACGGTACGACGAACGACGAGAGACCGGGGAGAGCCTGCAGCTTGCTGGGCGTTTGGGTGCGTCTGTGCTGTAGAAACAACTGTCGAAGTAGAGGTAGGGGATGTTTGGTGAGAAATGAGAGAGCCCTCGGGGTGGCGGAGAGAACTGGGACGACGCGAGCTGGGACGCGTACTGCGGGTGGAATGGCTCTGGCGTCGAGGTTGGTCTTGGGCAAAGTCAGCGGGGACATAAACATCTAATAAAGAAGCGGGATCGTCGGTTCCAATAGCCATAGGGCTGTCATTGGAATCGCTGAGGCTTTCATCGCTGTCGTTGGAAGAGGCGGTGGTTGGGCTGGAAACACTATCGCTGACGTTGTCCAGAGCAGCAGTATTTTGTGGATCGCCTGGACTGTGCTCGAGGGTCCACACTGAGCTATCGAATAGACCGTCAAGGAATTGCTCGAGCTGGGCATTTTTGAAGAATTCTTCTGAATCTGGGTCGAACTGGTTGCATGGGCTCCAGCGTTGACAGGGGACGTCGAAAGGAGGGGTTGGATCCTCGCAGACGGCAGGTTTAGAAAAGTACTTTTGGGAGAAAAGAGCACGACCCATTATGAAGGAGAGCAAGCTGTGTTTTGATCACTCTTGTTTTGTTCCACAAAAGGATAGCTGTTCCTTGAGCATTTTCAAAAAACAAAAAACATCTCCTAACTCTAATGAAACATTTCTCGCTCAACTAATACGTCTACTAGAGTCAGGCACGTGCGCAAGCGGAATCTCTCTACCCGTTACCTGCCTTATGTCTCCAATCCTTGATAGTCCTCTTCCTACAACTCCTCCTCTTCAGAACCTGAACAACACCAAATCTGCCACTCAGTTCATACAGCTGGGCGACACATTTCCTCCAATATCAGATCCCTGGAGAGACGACATTCCGCAGTATGATCAGCCCATAAAGCGCCAACTGCACACGCCAGACCCGTCGCTTTTTGATCAGGCCATGACGGCCAGCATCCTCGACAATTCTCAGGTAACAGAAACTAGACTAGACTCTGTCTCGAAAGACGTTCTCAGTGAATTCGATCCGCTAGCAGTCAGTGCCGAGGAACAGGCAGCTCATGATGCATGGGAAACTGCGGAATCCCATCCAGCTCCACCACCTAGCTCATCATCGTCCTCGGCCCCTGCGAGAGATGATCAACACCCTCTTGAGCTTCAAATAGAGACAGTTAGCTTAATGGAATCGGAAACAAGCTCCTCCACACCTCAATCGGTTTCACCTACACCCTCTGCTTCTTTTCCCTCTCTAGCTGCATTTGCACGAACGTTCTCGATCCCTTCGTTCTCTCCAAAATCAAGGCCGCTGTCGTTGGATGTAGCCAAGCCTGTAGCTTCACCTTCTACATTGTCATCATTTTTTGTGCAGCGAGAGCAGCGGGCGGGAGATTCGGAAGACAAGGGATCCTCTGTTCCGAGTATAGCAAAGCCACCTGTCAGGAGTGGTGCTTCCACGCCTGTTGTTAGAGATCCCTGCGATGGTGGTGGAAACGGGACCAAACCTACAGAAGGGCAGTTTGATTTTCAGAAATTTCTGGATCAGATGAAGACAAGGAGTGCGGAGCCCGTATCCAAGTACCTGAGATCGTGTGTCCCTTCCCCTTTCTTCCTCTGTTCTGACTGATGTTCGGACTAGATTTCTGAGCAATTTTACTAAACGAACATTCACTGTCAGTGACCAGATCAAGATTATCAAAGACTTCCTCACTGTAAGCACAAGTATCTCTGTACTTGGATAGAATTCCATTTGATCTATTTAAATCAGTTTATCTCCGGCCAGATGCGTAATTGCGACATTTGGAAGAACGCTTCGGACGCAGAGTTTGACAACGCGATGGAGGGGATGGAAAAATTGGTTATGAACCGACTCTATGACTTGTGCGTTCTCTGGTGTGATTCTTCAGTGCCGTCTCGTTGAATAGACCCTCAGTACATTCACACCTCAAGTAATCAGAGCCCATGCATCACGGCCTATCACAACTGATGACCTCGAGCGAGATCGAGTGCTATCACAAAGGATAGCGCTCTTTGGGTGGTTGGAGGAGAAGCATCTAGATATTCCTACAGGAGACGGTAGCAAGGGTTTCATGGTGTTCGCTCAGCAGGGTTCGCTGGATTTATCGACACGTCTCGGTGTCAATTGCTGACCACCGTTGTACAGAGCTTCTCAAGATCAATCATTACAAAGCTCCTCGTGATAAACTTATCTGTATACTCAATTGTTGCAAAGTCATCTTTGGTACGCGGATCGACTAGAGGCACTGCTGATGCGACGCTCACGCGAACTTCGACTTTTTGTCTTTTGGCCATGAAAGGTCTGCTACGACATCTGAAAAAGGAGGAAGGCGCAGACTCGTTTGTTCCTATCCTGATTTTTGTGGTATTGAAGGCGAATCCAGATCACCTCATGTCCAACGTCGAGTATGTTGTTGTTCTGTTTGAGAAAACCAGTGATTATTGATGAGCCCCGATAGATTTATCAGCCGCTTTAGAAACTCTTCTAAATTACAGAGCGAGGCAGGTTATTACCTGTCCAGCCTCGTTGGTTACATTTTCTACTAGTATCCCACGTAGTTGACGAGTTTTTAGATGGGTGCGGTGTCGTTTATCGAGACTATGGATCATACATCACTTTCTTGTATTGCACAAGAAGAGTTTGAGAAGTAGGTCGAACTCGTGAACAGGAACGCTTGTGTTTAACTCCTCTGATTTGTCTTAGGAATGTAGAGGAAGCAATACAGAATCTTCCTCCCTTGGAGTCCGACTCACTACAAAAGGGAGAAATGTCTGCCCCGAATCAGTCGGAATCAGGACAATCACCACATGCAGGCGAAGAGTCTGCTCGACCTCTCTCGATCAATACACCCGTGCAGACACTTTCAGGAGATGCCAAGCGTTTATTGCAGAAGACAGGGGACACGATATCGAAGCCACTCAATGCGCTTGGTAGGATATTTACGGAAGCGTTGGATGGAGCAGAAAACAAGTTTGGATCTATACCTGGTTCGCCTGTTCCGCTCGAGCTAGGACAAGAACAGAGAGAGAATGGATCAGATACTCAAAATTCGAGGCAATCGGCATCTGGTGTTGGTCCATTGACAAGCACTGGTCATGAAGGCATGCTGCCCGTGCAGACGCCGTATAAACCTAGGGTTAGACGGGGTCCTTCTCCTACCTCTCAATCAACACACGACTGTGGGCAAGCAGGACCGGAATCCACATCTTCGAGATCTACTCCAGGGCCATACACGAATCAATTGCTTGCTATTGGGCCTTCACAGCCTTATCCTTCTCACGATTCAGATCCAACGTCCGCATCATTCTCGTATTTGCTCAACGGCAAGCCCTTGCTCCCGCCTCGTAGACACCTTCTTTCTTCCGGAAGTGGAAGGGGTAGTCATGGTTTACCTGGAGGAGAGATTTCACGGGTGCCGACGCCCAGTTTAGATTTTGCGGGTGTACAAGCGGAGATTGATACCGCGCATGAACGGGCTGCGAGAGCTGCTAAAGAGACGTTGAGACAGATATTTCCTGGGGTAGATGATGATGTTGTGGATTGGGTTTTGGAAGCCAAGGGAGGTGATCTTGGGAAGAGTATTGAGGCGTTGTTGGAGATTAGCAGTGGGACGTGAAAGAGGTTGGGTGGGAAGAAGTTTTTTTGTTTTTTGTTTGGTTTTCGGGTTGTGAGAAGAGGGAGCTCCCTCTTCTCGTGCTTGTTATGAGAGTGTATGATGTCTTCCATTGTTGCTCACTTTTTTCTTTTTTTGAAGCTATTTCTAATGAGTTTGTTTTGCGAGTGAGGTTTGGGATGTAGTGTACTCTGAATTGTCGAGACTCTTGTGTAATCTGAAAGTGGAGGGGTACCATTTGCTGATAGACTCATTATACATTGAGATAATTTTAACTTGTGAGGTGGCATCAATATTTTGTGAGATCTGGTCTGTTGTATTTTGGCCAATGATGGAGGGTATGTTTGATTATTATATAAGGGCACGATATCTGAATGACGACGTGGATTTCTCGTGCCTCTATCAACAGTCTTCACTGGCTGATATTGACACAAGGCTAGTCGTCGATCATCGATCATGTCAAGTGATTTGATGCAGCCTTCGCGCGATGAAGACTGTCCCCTCCTTGTCCCGCAGCAGCAGCATGGGACAGGTGATTCTTTTTTTGTTTTCCTCTTTTTAGCAAAGTGAAATATCTATCATAGACTACGATGATGGCCATGGTGATAGCCCGCCTGGAAGATGTCAACAGGAAAAGATGGTCGAGGAGCGTCTACTGCGGAAGCTGGATCTCCGAATGACGATTTTGTTACTGATTTACATTCTCAATTGTGAGTTGTGAATGTTAAGAGCCGGATGTTCGGGTGGTCCAGAAGAAAATGAAAGTTGATGACTGTTCAAGTTGTTGATAGGAACAGTGCAGCGTAGGTTAACCTTACGCATCGGGTTGAAAGTAGCCATATCTGACCTCTTTGCGTTAGTGCTGCTCGATTGCGAGGGTTTGAAGAGGACTTGAAATTGGAAAAGGCCCAATTCGCATCCATCTTATCTGCGTTCTACATTGGTTATATGGTCATGCAGATACCTTCGTGAGTGAGCGAGACTGCCGTCAGCTCCCGTCTTGCGCTTCCTGATACGCGAGTTATTAGGAATATGATTTTGGTTTACGTCGGCAAACCTTCTGTGTATATCCCGTGTGCTACTATGCTCTGGGGAGCGATATCTTTTTGTACAGGTACAATGACAATCCCCAAAAAATAAAACCGTGTTTGCCTTCCAGCTAACTGCGACTTGACAGGACTGGCAACCAGGTTCGTCGTCCAGTCTTCAAAAAAAAAAGAGAGAGAGAGAAACTTAGAACACCTCAGTTATTACGATGCTCTTCTGGCTCGCTTCTTGTTAGGTTTTGTCGAGGCTGGGTTCTATCCTGGTGCTGTTTTCGTGATATCGAAATGGTATCGGCGCAACGAAATATCACAACGGACAGCGTTCCTCATGTGTGGTATATTCATTGGAGAAGCTTTTGGTGCACTCATCGCCTCTGGCATCTTGGACTTGATGGACAGGGTTCTTGGATACGCGGCATGGCGTTGGCTGTTCTTTGTGGAGGGCGTTCTAACGGTACTGGTTGCTATCCTTGCTTTGTTTGTTCTCCCAGATTTCCCCGAGGCAGAGTCTATCTCCTGGCTGACTCGTGAGGAGCATGAACTAGCAAGGCGAAGAATGATCGAAGACGCAGATTCTAGAAGCAACCCACGGGCTGCAGAGAGTGCTTCAACTACCACATGGAAAGGGTTCATAGCTGCAGTATCAGACTGGAAAGTCTGGGGTATGGCTCTTGCACTGTATTTTGCCGTTTTGTCGGTATCCTTCTTCATGTATTTCCCAACCATCGCTTCGACCATTGGCTTCGAAGCAGGAACTACCTTGCTACTTTGTGTTCCTCCTTGGCTTTTTGCCGCCGTCATAACCTTGTGGGTTTGTAGGCACTCTGACAGAACAGGCGAGCGATGTGTGCATGTTGTCGGGCCGCTCGCAATTGGGATTATTGGATTTCTGTTATCCATGTTTACAATGAACGCAATCATTCGTTATCTCTCAATGTAGGTATTTTTTTCGGCTTTAGTTAGACACTTGCTCATTGTAGATCAGGTTCCTCATGGCTCAGATGAAGTGCGGGACCATTGGCCTCTATGCTTGGGCGTCAGTGGCTACGTCAGGATCAGCCGCCAAACGTGCTGTTGCCCTTGCGCTCATCAATACACTCGGACAGAGCGGTAATATTGTTGGAGCCTACTTTTGGGTCAAGGCATGGGGGCCTACGTATAACGAGTCATTTGCACTGTGCGCTTTAGCGTCTTCGGCTTCAATCTCGGTTTGCTTCTTTATGAGGAAGAATTTCAGGCGATTGAACAGAGAGATGGACTTGGACGATGAAGTATGTGGGTTCGACGATCATGATCATGGACCCCGGACTGGGAAGCTTTCTCGCTGGAGATACCACACCTAAGGTTTACTTTACTATAGATAAATCTTCGTTCCATTTAGAGGGTCATTGATACTTATTTATGATACGGTATATCCAAGCTCTACTTTTCTTTATGGACCTTACTGGGCACGAGAAATGATCATCGAGTGAGACTCGTAGCTGCCGAACCAGATTCATGCTCATCCATCGATACCGCAAGGGCCTGAATCTTTTACCAGCAGCTGTGCCTATATCTCATACCCAATTTGCGACGGGCATGCATCTGAAGGATCTGAGAACTTAGTTGTTTGTTGTTTGATTGTTGACTCGAGTGGCACTTTCAGCACCAGATCGTCAGGCATTCTGTGCTCCTCCATCACTTCCACTATTTTAACACCAATGAACTCTCATGACTCCTGACACTTAGAAATGACACGGCCACCGCAAGAGTACTGTAGACATAGCGAACACAATAATACGACACAATAAATATGAGTAGACACAATGTTATCTACCCCGGAGCAGATTACAAACGGTATCATGTTGTAGATAGGTTGCCTACCAGACCTAAGAAATTACAAGATTGGATCAGGTAGCACGCTCGTCCAGTTCAACAGGTAGCTGTTGGTATCCTCTGGCACCAGTAGCGCCTCTATTCCAGGCCCAATCCACACCAGAACAGACAAACTCACGCACATAACATACTTTATCCATAAATACACCCACCCATCCACTATCGCTCTTGTCCATTTCATCGAGACGGCCTGCAGGAACGTCTGGCATTATACTATCTTTCGGTCGTTTCCACCACTTCAACATCAGCGAACTTCCAAGAACGCTGACACTTGAAAAGGCCATTGCTGCTCCAGCAAGCATAGGGTGCATGTAGAGGCCCATTGGTAAAAACAGCCCCATTGCCAACGGTATGCCCAGCACATTATAAATACATGCCCAGATCATGTTTCTCTTGATGACGCTGAAAATCTTACGCGAAAGATCCAAAGCGGCAACGACATCCAACAATTCTGAGCGTATGAGGATGATATCCGCAGCTTCAATAGCCACGGATGTGCCAGACGAGAGAGCAATGCCGACAGTAGCCGCGACCAGAGCTGGAGAATCATTGATACCATCGCCAACCATGGCGATCCCACCACTCTCTTGTTCCATCAACCCGGTAACTTTGCCAGCCTTCCCCTTGGGAGACATATCAGCGTACACGTTCTCAAGTCGGATGCCAACCTGTTGAGCAATAGCATGGGCAGTGGCTTGGCCATCTCCTGTCATCATGAACACCTCAACACCCATCTTCTCCAGAGCACGGATTGCATACTTGGAAGAGGGCTTGGGCTCATCGCTTAGGGAGATAGCAAGGATCGGTGTAGGATATCGATATCTATGTTTCCCGCTAGTGGTGGGATCAAGAATGGAAACGTAAATGACGCTACGACCGAGCTTGGTTTCCTGCATTTCATAAGATGAAAGAGCAGGAGCGATGAGATCCAGGTTGGAATCAAGCTCGACGAACATATTGCCACCCGCTTTCTCTGAGATTGCATTATCGATATCTTGAGAGCTCGTCACGAATCTGGCATTACCGATGAGCAATGTTGCAACTCGATTGCTACAAGAGATCGTGGCCTTGACACCTTGACCAGTCACAGACTCGAATGATTTGATCTCTGTTCTGGGGACATTGTCACCCAAGAGCTCCTTTCCATACACCGCAATGGCCTTGGCTAGAGGATGTTCAGATTTTACTTCGGTAGCGCAGACCATAGCGATTATATCTCTCCTCGTTGTAGCACCGTCTGCACAGACACTGTCCAAAATGGGATCTCTCGCGTAAAGCTCTTCGTCATGAGTGGTAGCTGATGCCGAAACCCACTGCATCCCAACAACGCTCAGTTTGCCAACGGTGACTGTACCGGTCTTGTCCAAGACAACTTTTTTTACTCTTCGACTCACCTCAAGCGCCCTGCCACCTTTGATAAGGATACCGTTCTTGGCACCCATACCCGTCCCAACCATGATTGCAGTCGGAGTTGCTAGGCCAAGGGCACAGGGACATGCAACGACCACAACCGATATACATATCTGCAGGCAAACGCCCAATTTCGTCGCCCCATGTCGGTGGAACATCTGTGGTAAGCTCTCATCATTGATCAAAAACGTCAACACCGCCCATGTGATGAACGTGATCACGGCAAGGGAAACAACGGTAGGGACAAAGTATCCAGCAACCTTGTCTGCAAAAGCCTGAATAGGAGCTTTTGATGTCTGAGCTTCTTCAACGAGTTTGACAATCTGAGAGAGGGCAGTATCTTTACCCGCCCGCGTGACAATCATGTCGAATGTACCTAATCCATTGACCGTACCGCCAATCACGGAATCGCCGACCTGCTTCAGCACAGGAATAGCTTCACCAGTGATGGCACTTTCATCAACGCTGGATGAGCCGCGAATCACAGTGCCATCCGCGGGAATTTTATCTCCAGGTACCAACTTGACAGTATCGCCGACTTCAACGAGCTCTGTGGGAATTTTCTTCTCTTGTGTGCAGGTGGGGGCATCAGTGTAGATCGTAGCCATGGACGGCGCAAGGGCCATGAGATCAGTAAGCGCAGCGCTTGTCTTGCCTTTGGCTTTATTCTCGAGATAGCGACCGAGGGAAACGAACATGATTATCATAGTACTGGTTTCGAAGAAGAGGAATGGTCGATAGTTAGGCGTAATGTTGAATATTGCTGTAACCATTACGAAGAAAGAGTAGAAGTAGGCTGCTGAGGTACCGAGCATCACAAGGACATCCATTGTTGCACTACCATGCTTGAGCGACTTGTATGCAGAACGATAAAACTTGGAACCGACCCAGAACTGTGAAGGGGTAGTAATCAGAAGAGATATCACGTCGCCAAAGTAGATGCCATTGAAGAGATGAGCAGCGAGAATGGAGCGAACGCCCGGTATGTGGTTGCCAATCATTGATACAAAAAAACCAGGTATGGCGAAAACCAGAGACCAGACAAAACGTCGCTTCCACTCGAGTACTTCTTTTGCTCGTGTGAGTGACTGTAATTGAGTAGCATCCTGTTGGTCGGAAAGCATCGCACTGAAGCCCAATTCCTCTATTCGCTCAACCATCTCTCGAGGGCTTATTATTGATCGATCGAAATGAATAGTACAGGATTCTGTAGCGAGTGAGATGGAGACGGAGGAGATGCCTGGGAGAGCGGAAAGACCAGACTCAACGCTGGAAGTACAGGACGAACATGTCATTCCGTATACTCGAAGCTGAACAACGTCTTCACGAGATGGTGGTATGAGGGTTGCGTCGAAACCAATATCAGAGATTTCCTGATTACACAGGGGAATAGGGTATGGGCTTGGGTTGAAGGGAGAACTCAGGAATTTAGGGCCGCACCTCAATGAGCTTAGGCACTGTCCATTTTGAAGCATCATATTCAATGACGCCGCGTTCTGCCAGCAGCGCGACCTTTATAGAGAAAATTCCCGGTTGTTGACGAAGCATGCCCTCGATCGACTAAAATATGAAGCTTAGCATTCGCTCACATGTCAGCGCATAGACAACATGCCTCTACGCATGACCCACAGGTCATACCCTCAATGCGAAGTTCGCACTTCTCAGAGCTGAAAGACTCTGTTTTATCCATAGGCAGTACGATGGGAGATGAAGGGAAAGATTGGTCAGCATTTGTGGGACCTTTCCAGAGGGCAAGCCAACTGAAGAGCGTGTCCATGGTCCCAGGCCTGTGGGAGTGGGAGGGTAAAAAAGAAAGAACAAATAAATCTAGTTAGTGATAAATCTAATGGTGGGATCGGCACTGGGTAACTAAATTGTCACACAGTCACAGCTATGTTCTCTTCTTTCCGTGCTGTTACTCGGACCTTCCATTCTGGTAGACAAGTTGCCAGCTCCTCGACCGTGAACCGTGGAGAGGTTTCTCATTTTTCAGACTACTCCGCCTACTGGTGGGATGAGCATGGAGAATTTGAACTTCTGCATAAGATGAATCCTTTCAGGATGAAATTTATCCGACAGAAATTTGTTGAGGCGGCGCACGACGATGGCATGGACCTCGACCCTACTCGAGTATTCAAGGGCTTTGATATATTAGACCTCGGATGCGGTGGTGGTCTTCTGTCCGAGGCGCGTATCTCAATGTCCACCACTGCACCCGAATCTAATCTCCGTCATACAGAGTCTTGCACGGCTGGGCGCAAATACGTTAGGTATCGATGCATCAGAGAAAAACATTGAAGTAGCTCGTCAGCACGCTTCAAATGATCCTCGGCTTGCACCTCATTCCTCTGATTCGAATTTGATTTATCAGCACACAACAGGCGAGGATTTACTCAATCAGCCTAAACGTTTTGATGTCGTTTGTTCCATGGAGGTTTTGGAACATGTTGACAATCCCATCATGTTCCTATCGAGTTGTGCTGAGCTTCTCAAAGCACGTTCCCTAGATTTATGTCTATCATTCATTCTCTAATCAAGTTATCCAGCCAGGGGGCCATTTATTTCTATCGACAGTATCACGGACACCTCTCGCTTATTTTTTGACAATATTCATGGCTGAAGGTATCCAGCGAAAAGTCGCGCCCGGCACACATACTTATAGCAAATTCATTAAACCATCTGAACTAATTCAGTTCTTCGAAACTTATCAATCACCCGCTCCTTGTGCAGCTGAGAAGTCAACAGAGCACGCGATGCCCACAGACCAATCAATGGTCAGGAATCCTCCTTGGATTACCCGAAATTCTAAATCGTATCTCCCTCGTACCCAAGCAGAAGTACGAGGCCTCATTTATAATCCCATTCCTGGAAACTGGATACTCGCCCCGAAGGATATGTGGGGCACTCTTGGTAGTAGCTATATCTTCTGGGTTCGCAAACCCAGTAAGATTAGAGCATGATTTATACAGCAGCCATCTCGAGCAAAACCCCTGTATTGTCACTTATCAACTCCTAATCAGTTCTAAGATTTTGAAGATCCCTTTGATAAAGAACTCAAATTAATAGAAGATCAGGCAGTTCACAGGAAGACCGTTAACATCAGCAGAAACCGAGCTGTTCAGAATACGCCCGATAGTCATGCTTAATCTTTCGGCCGATGAGAATACGATCTTTGACATTTCTTTTCACATGGACTGTTCCAAATGATTTGGATTAAGGGATAATTCAATCAAACTACAGGAAGTTGCTTAGCCATTGCTGCTGTAGCAGATCCTCACACATTAACAGAAATAAATCTCTCAAGGACAAGAATCAGCCTCTACCACCGGGATAACAATCTGAAGTGTATTTTTCTTTTATTCTGCACATCCAATCAATCGAATTCATGTTTTATTGTGGTTCAGGAATATTATCTGTCAGAGCCCTTGGCGACCCAAAGTTGGGTGATCCATCTGAGTGCCAACCAACCCTAGAAGCAACATGTTAATATTGAAGGCGAAATTTAAAGATACAGTGCACCTACTCTTGAACAAGAGTATAGCGATTCCCATCACATGTTCCAGGTGTAACACTGTTTGCATGATATACTATCCAAATCTGGCTTGCGGATGGGCTCAGGAAAAATCCATTGTGTCCAGGCTGAAAAGGAGATTGATTAAATTGTCTGTCAGACACAAAAATCTCCAGGCCATACCTGATAATTCCTATAAATAAGCGTTGTTAGCCTGCTTTGATATAGGAAAGACAGGAGGCGGACCCATTAGCGCTCTGGAACACCGGATTTGGATATTTGGCCCAAGAACTCGCATTCATAGGATCCGAGCCCGTCAATTCCATTTGACCCAATTTGTATCCTGTCCCAGCACAATTGGATGCGGAAAACACAATCCATGTCCGACCATCATGATATATCGCCGCTGGACAATTCGGTTTCATGTTAGGACATGTACGTGTCTGCAAACCCCATACAAACCTGGCCCTTCATTGACATTAGCGCCAACTTGTTCCCAGGAATATTGTGGCGTAGATATCTTGACTGTGTCCCCCACAGTAGTAGCGCTCGTCATTTGGGAAATAAACAGGCACTGATCTGATACCAGTTACTCTCACATGTCTCAGAAAGAGAAAACACGCACCAGCACCGTCCCAACTTGAATAAACCAAATATCTTGTCGATCCAAGAACAAGCACCGTACCATCTATAGCCCATACATCTCGATTTGGAATTTCCAGTCGACCTAAGTCTTTGAGATGCAGGTAAATGATTAAATTAGCTGGAATAATCACCCGCATAGCTCCAACTAGAGTCCCAGATGATCGTAGACGAACCCCGTAAGGCGTGCAGCCTCTGGTTGTCGAAAGTTCCCGAAGTACCCGCGGAGTAATAACTATAAGACTCGAGTGTCGGTAGCGCACTAAAAATGCTGGAAGCTCGACATACATGTACCAAGCACCTTCGTTGGGTTGCCTAGAAAGAAAATGATAATACTTCATCTACGATCATTTGATCGCTGTCTCAAGGAGACTTTACCAATGAATTTCGGGAGCCCCTATATAACGGGTACGTCGAATAGTTGAGCTTTAAGAAAGCAGATATCACAAGGCTTACACAAGTTGCAGCACCTTGAAGCAGTTGAATCAGTCCAGACAACTTTCGGTTGGGCTGTCTTCAATCCCCCAACAGTTGTCGCACGAGTAATCTGGATGTTAGTCCACGTTGTCGTCGTCAAGTAGTAATAACCTTCATGATAGACCTATAAGAGGGCAATAATTAGATAGATGCCGCATCGAGAGAGAGGTGTACACCAACCATGAAGGGATCGGATCCGTCAGTTGGTTTGATTGGGTTGGTAAATCCTGCAGCCAAGAGCCCTTGGAGGACTAGGACGAAAAAAAAAGCTAAACGCTTATACATGCTCGACAAGAAATCAAACTGATTTCTTCACGATATATAGTCCGCACACGGACCGTCGGCCCTGGTAGAAAGTTTTAAAAACCAACATGTGAGTAGCATATGATTAGTCCAATTCAAATGTTCAATGTTGACTTTGTTTGTATTACTCCGAAAATCATCAGAATGACTTCTTGGTTAAAACTCGTGATTGGACCCTTCGTTTGGAGACTGATTTAGAACGAAACTTCTGTAAGTGGGGAATCACTTGTGCGCTGTGAGTGTAAGAAGCATGTGGATGCAACGAGTCAGAAGTCCATTGTTAATTGATCTCGCGCAAAAGAACTGTTCATGGACTCACCTGAATCGAACAAGAACCGTCGTTGCTTTCATCTAATCCTCCGACATGCTAAATATAAGTGCTGAATGGGCGTGACATTCAAAGACAAAGTTCCATTATTTTTATCCAGTATTTCCTTTTATGACTTCATTCCGGTTGCCAAGAGCTAGGCCTCTTCTCCCACCATCATGAGGTTGTCAAGTAATACTGGAAACAGAGGTTCATTTGATCTTCAAGCCTTCCAGGCCAGGACACCAGGCAGCCTTGAGTCGTTGAAAACGGGAGATACGCCTGTAGAAATGTGCCCATCAAAGAGGATGTTGTACAACCCATCACACTGCTAGATGTGCAGAAAGGAGTGTTTTGATATCATCTGGTATCTCTTGCTCCTTGTCTTATGATAAAGATGAGGAGAACATCTTCAGATCAAGAACCCCTATAATGATGGGAAGGTGCTTTCTGACAAGTGGATTTTCCTCGTGCACACCACGTGACCATAACTCATAGTCCGTAGACGCCTAGTTAGTTCCCAGAGGAGGAGCTTGTTCCAGTCAAAGCTTACAAGGGCAAAAAAAGCAAGAGAAAAATCCCATTAGCTATCTCTTGTGCTTCCTCCCCCCAAGATCAAACAGTTGGGGTCCACCAAGGGTACCCTTACCCCTTACCCTGTTAAGATAGAGAAGAAAAGAGAAGACAAAAACTCATTGTGAATGTGCAACAATTTGTTGCTAATGTTAAGATTTGTCTCTATCTAAAGACAGTCAAATGAAACACTTAATCATCAGAAGATGAAACCTTAGTATAGTGCTTGTTATTCCAACAACTGTCCCCTCTGCTTACCCATCCTGACATTCATAGCTTACTATTGACACTACCATAGTCATGGCGAAGAATATCACCCAGAAGCTTCGAAACTTGAGTGGGGTCCTCCTGTATCATCTACGAAACATTATCAGGTAAAAAGCACCATCGCAATTGAGACATACCATATGGCCAATATCTTTCACATATGACACAACCCCGCGGGTACTACCTCTAACGATAGATGCAATCTCATCTTGAACGGCTTTAGGGCTCGTGAACGATTCCGTTGATCTCTGGATTGTTGAACATTGGGCAGATAAACTTACTTATAATCAATGCGTTTTCCGAAGATGGCATAGACTTTACAGCGGGTGAGGCATATCACTTTCAGCTGGTCTACTGCATCATGTTGATCCTGAAGATTATTGTAGGCTAAGCTGTGCGTCAACCTCGGGAAGCTCAACGTCACGCCAGACTGTATATCGGGATAGATGCGAGTGGGCAATGGTCTTATGCCGAATTTCTGAGGGGCCAAGGTGAGAACGTTAGAATCAACCGAAACAGCCGATAATGAAGAGAGTTACCAGATGTACATCCAAGATGCGCTGGTCCCACGATTTCCAAGGAGATCTTTGCTCTACCCAAGACTTCGCCTCTGCATGAGAGGACCAAATGTCACGGCGTGAACCACTGGATCTACTTAGTTGCGCAACCGCTTTCTGTAAGCCCAGATCATTAGCTAATAGGTTTTTCGAAATAATGCCCGGTTCAACCAGGACCATGGAGTCATAAGGGTTAGCACCTGACTGATGTCGCGTGGTAGATAGAATGCTATCAAAGATTCACTATGGTAGACCCACAAACATTGTGTTGGGCGTACCCCGAAACAGCGCCTGCAGAGTGACCCACAAAAACGAGTTTGTGGTTCCAATCCAGTAGACCAGAACGAATAAGGCAGATAAACGCATCTCCATATTCATAGCATGCTAATTGGATAACCAAAGCGATCAGAATGAGGATCGCGATGAACTTAGACTTCGCTCACAGATATACCGCTTTCCATTCTCCAGTTCATTTTCGTTCAAAATAGCACTCTCGCCATGGTCTTGACAGTCAATTGCCCAGGCTTCTTTGATAATTGCACTACCTGCTGCATGTTCTTCTTCAAACAGCTCCTTGATAACAGGCTCCCAGTGTTCCTTATCTGCCATCATGTTGATTATGGTAAGCATACTCGTGGGTTGACAAGGCTCACGATTTCCTAAGCCGTGGGCAAATAACACAATAATCTGTGCAGACTTTGGCACGTTGAACCCAACACTTGGGGGTTGCGGTGTGTACCGCTTGAGACTAGCACGAATTCTGTCTGGATTTTCAAGAACAAAGGAGTCGATGGTGAGCATCGGCAGTCAGAGTGGCGTGTGATTTACTTCTGGGGAAATTTGGGTACCCGGATTCTGTTTCATGCCGAGATGCCGGGCTTAAATACCAAATTTGGATCAAAGCGAGCAGTCTATGCCTTTCAAATTTCCAGAAAAGCCCTCTCGATACCTATTTTTCTTTTTTTTTTAGTTATAATTAGATAGATCGGTATGTTATACCATATATAGATATCCTCTCCATCATACACCTTCAATAAATCAAATTGAGCCTTATATCAAGTTTCTTAATGCACTCCTTTAAATTAAAATTTTATTCATAGTAGTTCAGGTTGAAGGTTATCCTTTTCCTCTTACCATTCTCAATGGGCCAAGTTGAGTTCAACAAAACTCTTTATTGGACAGAACTGATCAATCTCATAATGTTGTTTCATTTTTCTTTTGTATAAATAGGAATTTCACCATAGGCTCACACTCAGTCTGTTATCGGTGAACAGTGAGTGTCCTTAGTGATCACCCTAGGTGGATGTTCAAGAAGAACTCAATGGAGTTCTCCATTGGATTGCAGCTCTACTTATACTACTACTACAGTGGCTGTACCCTAAAGTCCCACAATCACATGTTCTTTCCAGAATGTTCTATGATCACCTGACCTTGTCACG